>Ga0214921_10006228_pt1 | contig 16440 bp, 19 predicted proteins | sample LL1505_MetaG_FD_177992 | JGI IMG/M metagenome (GOLD analysis project Ga0214921, IMG submission 177992) | Freshwater microbial communities from Lake Lanier, Atlanta, Georgia, United States - LL-1505 | ecosystem: Environmental > Aquatic > Freshwater > Lake | place: USA: Georgia | collected...
CCTACGCTCATCGCCAAATAACGATGAATCATTTCAACCCATGCTTTAAAAACGGTAACTGGTCCGGTGGGCATCGCAGCCTCAGCAGCACGAATCTCTTCCATCGCTCTCAATGGGTTTGAGGTGCCATAGCAGCCCGGCCAATCTGGGCATCCCAGGCCCGAGTCACTCAATCGTGTAAATGCGCCAAATAAAATCAGATCAAAGGTCAAAAAGACAACCGCCCAATTCAGTTTCTGAAAAACATCCATACCTTTTTTTCGAAGCAGGTAAAGCAGCGGTAGGCCAGCAAAAATAAATGCAATCCCAGCAAGCTCCAGAATCAATAGAGCCGATTCTGAAATCATATTTTTTCACCTTTACGATTTAACTTCAGCAAACGCTCTAAGTCCTTACGCATTCTGACAAAATCGTTTGACTCTGCTTTATCTGGAAACACCATCATCTTTTCACCACTGGGGTCTATCAACTGAATGCCGCCCCCTAGATTCTGCTGATTTAACCAAGCTAGCCAAGCATCATTGTTTTTTGAGTCGGGGGCTGGAATTATTAAAAACCCAGCTGTTTCTTCGTCGTAAGCCCTATTAATCTCTGGATCTACTGGCAAACGATCGCTCACTACCCAAATTAACTGTACGCGGTTCTTTTGTTTTCCAAGCGCTAGCCGCACTTGCCGCATCAAATATAAAAGCTCAACGCAAGCATCATTTCCCTTTCGACACTCATTGGCTGGACGGGCGATTAAAAGAGTCCACTTTCCCTTGAAGGAAGCATCAAACCAAATGGGATTAATTGCTTGTGGAGGCTGTATTAAAGTCCCATAGTTTGTTTTTCCACCCTCAGGCTTAAACACGTAATAAGCCAGGTAAGATGCAATCACCGGGGTAGCGCATGCTAATAAAAGCAAGATCATTTGAATACGGCCCCGCCGTGTTCTTGCATCCACAGCCTGCTGATCCACTTGGCTTGCAGGTATTAGTAAATCTTGATCACTCACTGGCGTGTTATCCCATTAATTCGATTTATCTTTATTTCGGTAACGTATCACTCCGGTCGTAAACCAAAATGCTAGAGCCGCAGCTGCTAAAGCAAACCATTGAAAAGCATAAGCATAATGGCGATCAACCCCAACCGTTGGTGGCGGCCATTTTCGTAATAAACCATCATTACGATCTGGGTCATTCTGTCGAAGCACAAATCCAAGTTGCGAGTGCTTCAACTGCTTTGCTTCGTACGTAAGATCAAGATTTTGTTGTATTCGTGGGCGATCCTTGGAGTTTGGTTGATCACCCAGCTCTAGGACCCTTCCGGGACCAGAAAATGCCACCCCTTCTATAGTAAGACTGCCGGCAGGTGTAAGGATGCTTGGTAATACCAGTCGATCCTGGCTGTTTCTAGGGGCCCAACCGCGATTTACCCAAATGATCTGTGAAACTGTACCGTCTAAAAGAAAAGGCATTAATACATAGAATCCTGAGTGGGCCTGACTTTGACTACCTTGATTTGGTTTGGGTCGATTGTCTAACCACACGATCTCATTTGGTAAAAACTGACCGCGCGCCCGGACCGGCCGAAACTCAACTTCAGCCAAAGTCCACGCCTTACCATTTAGATCAACCTGTTCTTTAGCGGCCATGGTCGTTATTTGATTGGCTAGCCCTATTTTTTGCTCAGCCCGGCCCAATTGCCAACGTCCAGCAAGGAGACCAATCGCAATGACGATGATTGCGGCAGCGGTTGCTACACGACGCTCTACAATAAGAGTAGAAAATAAACTCAAGGGCTTGGTACCGCAATGAAATGGATGATTGTTTTGATCCTGCTAATCATTATTGGCAGCTTAGGATCGGCGTTGTACTTCATGATGAAAGATAAGGGCAATAGCTCCAGAATGGTTCACTCGTTAATGCTACGAATCGGCTTATCTATCGCCTTATTTATTGGCATTTGGATTGCCTACTACTTTGGTCTCATACAATCAACCGGGCTAAAGGTTGGTCAATAAAAACGGTAGCCAAAGCTACCGTTCATCACTTACATCCAGTAAATAACGATGTAAAGACCAAGCCAAACAACGTCAACAAAGTGCCAATACCAGGCCGCACCCTCAAAACCAAAGTGATTATCAGGTGAAAAATCTCCGCGGATGAGGCGACGCAAAATAATAGCCAGCATAAGGCCGCCCAAAAACACATGGAATCCATGAAAACCAGTCAACATGAAAAAGGTTGAGCCATAGATGCCAGAAGTTAGCTTCAGATTTAAATCGGAATAAGCATGAATATATTCATAAGCCTGAAAGCCCAAGAAGATGACGCCCAATACCACTGTAGCAAACAGGCCATAGATTGCCTTCTGACGATGCCCTTCACGTAATGCGTGATGTGCATAGGTCACGGTCACCCCAGAGCTCAATAGCAACAAGGTATTAATTGTGGGGATCGGCCAAGGGCCGATCGTACTAAATTTCTCGACCAGTCCTGTTGGGCCAAGGGTGGGCCATGCTGCTACAAAGTCGGGCCACAATATTTTGCTATCGACGTCACCCAGCCAAGGAACTGTAATGCTACGCGCATAGAACAGGGCCGAGAAGAAGGCCGCAAAGAACATAATCTCTGAGAATATGAACCAACTCATCGACCAGCGGTAAGAGATGTCAACGTTTACCCCGTTCTTGCCAGTATTACCCTCGGAAATTGCGTCTCCAAACCAGCCATACAACACAACCAAGACATAAATGACGGAGGCTATGACCAAGGGGCCGCCCCACGATACATTATTAACCCATGCGGTCATGCCGCCACCAAAACCCAGCAAGCCAACGCTCGCTAAAACTGGATACTTTGAGGGACTTGGAACAAAATAATAAGGAGTGGAGTTCGATGACATCGTGCTCTTTCTAACTTAAGAATTAACTTGATACGACTAATTTAACAATCAACAAAAGAATGGCCATAAATAGAATGGCGCCTAATAAACCCGCAATAATGATATGAATAAAACTAAGACTTGCAACATCGCTTTGTAATCCAGAGTCTTTGCGAACTCCAAGGAATGCCCACAGCACTGCGCGTATGGATTGAAAAAAATTTAGTTTCTTTTTCATGAGCCGCTTGCCTTCGCTGGCCTTGTTAAGGCAACTGGTTTTGGAATGCCAGTTTCAAAAAAGGTATAAGAAAGCGTAATTGTTTTCACGTCTTTTGGTAAATTAGGATCGACAATAAATACTACCGGCATTTGGCGTATTTGATGGGGATTCAATGCCTGCTCTTGAAAACAGAAGCACTCAATTTTTGTAAAGAATTCTGTTGCGGCTTTTGGGGCATAGCTGGGGATTGCTTGTGCTGCAATAGCACGGTCCTTCGTATTAACGACCTCATACACGATTTCGTGTAACTCGCCAGGATGCACTTCAAGGAAATTCTTGACAGGCTTAAATGCGAATGGTCCGCGACTGTTCGAATCAAACTCAATGGTAACGGTACGCGAGTAATCAATTTGAGTGTTACCTGGTTTACTTGCACCATGCGCGCGTACACCATAATTATTCTTACTCGTGATCACATTAATGCCAGTGACCTCACACAGCGCTTTATATAAAGGTACCAAGGCATATCCAAACCCAAACATGAGGACAGCTAACAAAAGGAGCTTGAGCAAAATTTGCTTGTTGATAGTCCCAAGATTATTAGCCATTTAACTTAACCAAATATCCAGTACTTCATCACAATTCCCATAAAGAATGCCAATGCAATTGAAAGTAATACCACCGCGAGGCGACGGTTACTCATCAAGGGATTGGAACGCTGGGTCACGAACAACTCCACTTAAACAACTTTAGGTGGTTGTTCAAAGGTGTGGAATGGCGCAGGTGATGGGATCGACCACTCTAAGGTATTTGCTGTTTCCCAAGGGCTGTCTGAAGCCATCTTGCCGTGACCACGATATGCGGGCAATACTACATACAAAAGAAAGTAGACCTGCATCAAGCCAAAGCCCAAGCCGCCAATTGATGCGATTAAATTGAAATCCGCAAACTGAGTTGGGTAGTCAGCATAACGACGCGGCATACCAGCTAATCCCAAAAAGTGCATGGGGAAGAATGTCAAATTAAAGAAGAACATGGAGCCCCAGAAATGTACCTTGCCACGAAACTCATCGGCCATGCGACCAGTCCATTTTGGACACCAGTAATAGAAACCAGCAAACATCGCAAACAAGGATCCAGCTACTAACACATAGTGGAAGTGAGCAACCACGTAATACGTATCTTGCAAACCAATATCAATCGGGGCCATCGCAAGCACTAAGCCGGTAAATCCGCCAATCGTGAACACAAAAATAAATCCAATTGCCCATAACATGGGAGTCTCAAAGGTCATGGAGCCCTTCCACATGGTCGCGACCCAATTAAATATCTTGACCCCTGTTGGCACAGCGATCAGCATAGTTGCGTACATAAAGAACAGTTGGCCGGTGACAGGCATACCGGTAGCAAACATATGGTGTGCCCAAACAATGAAGGACAGAATTGCAATTGAGGATGTCGCGTACACCATGGATGCATAACCAAATAATCTCTTACGCGCAAAGACAGGCACTACCTCACTAATGATGCCAAAGGCTGGCAGGATCATGATGTATACCTCGGGGTGGCCAAAGAACCAAAAAATATGCTGGTACATCACAGGATCGCCACCGCCGGCTGCGGAAAAGAAGCTAGTACCAAAATGACGATCCGTTAGAACCATCGTAATCGCACCCGCCAAAACAGGCATTACGGCGATTAAGAGATAAGCAGTAATCAACCAAGTCCAGCAGAACATTGGCATCTTCATGAGGGTCATACCAGGTGCACGCATGTTCAAAATGGTCACGATGATGTTAATCGAACCCATGATGGAAGAGGCGCCTAACAAATGGAGCGCAAAAATTGCCATGTCCATTCCGGGACCCATTTGTAAGGTCAGTGGCGCATAGAGTGTCCAACCGCCCGATGGAGCTCCGCCTGGAGCCAGGAAAGATCCAAAAAGCAATAAAGCAGCCACTGGTAATATCCAGAAACTAAAGTTATTCATGCGGGCAAAAGCCATATCAGAAGCACCAATTTGCAAAGGAACCATCCAATTTGCAAAGCCAACGAATGCCGGCATGATGGCACCAAAAACCATGACCAGGCCATGCATCGTGGTTAGCTGATTAAAGAACTCTGGACGAAGGTACTGAAGACCTGGCTGAAACAGCTCTAAGCGAATACCCAGAGCCATTACACCACCTGCTAACAAACTCACAAAAGAAAAGATTAAATACATCGTTCCAATGTCTTTGTGATTCGTTGCAAATAACCAGCGCCTCCATCCGTGAGGATGGTCATGCGCGTGATCGTGAGCGTGATCGTGGGTTGTAGATATGGTGCTCATACTTTGCTCCAGTTCAATATTGATGTATTAGATTAATTTGTTCGATTCTTCATGCCGTTATTTCGCGGCGCGAGCGCTGGCAAATTCTTGGGTCTGAATCACGTCGCCAGATTTATTGCTCCATGCATTACGGGTGTAGGTCATAACTGCTGCTAAATCGCCATCTGAAATCACTCCGCCCCATTTAGGCATGGCGCCCTTACCATTGATCAAGATGTTGTAATTCGCTGCCTTTGGACCCATCACTAATTTGCTACCATCCAATGCCGGGAAGGCGCCTGCGCCCTTACCATTTGCCTGATGGCAAGCTGCGCAATTACTGGTGTATACCTTTGCACCTCGATCCATCTGCTCTGCAAGGGTGTAGACCTTACTTGGATCATCCGCTGTGGCAGCCATTTCTTTTTTCTTCTGCGTGACCCATTGTGTATATTCCTGATCCGTAACAACCTTCACAACGATTGGCATGAACGCATGTTGCGCTCCACAGAGTTCAGAACATTGACCGCGGTAGGTGCCAACCTTGTCTGCCTTAAACCATGTGTCTCTCACAAACCCTGGGATTGCATCTTGCTTAACCCCAAAAGCCGGAACCGCCCATGCATGTATTACATCATTTGCGGTTGTGATTATTCGGATCTTTTTGTTAACGGGCACAACCATTTCATTGTCAACTTCCATCAAGTACGTAACATTTTTTGGTGCTAAGTTATTAATAGATTCGCGTGAGGTGGACAAGGTGGATAAAAAACTAATTCCTTCGCCCTCACCCTTTAAATAGTCATAGCCCCACTTCCACTGATATCCCGTTGTTTTAATAGTTATGTCAGCATTCGTTGTATCTTTCATGGCCACTACTGTTTTGGTAGCTGGCAAGGCCATACCAATAACAATTAGCAAAGGAATGACTGTCCAAACAATTTCAACCGAGGTGCTCTCATGAAAGGAGGCTGGCTGAGCACCCTTTGATTTGCGGTGCTTGATGATGGAATAAAACATCACCCCAAAAACACCAACAAAAATGATTAAGCAAATGATCATCATGAACCAGTGCAGCCAATGGATCTCTTCCATTATTTTGGTCGCTGGCGCTGTGAAGTTTAATTGGTTGACCTTTGGGCCTCCAGGCATATCTTGCGCTGCAACACCAAAACTCCAAATACTGAATCCAAGAAATAGCCACGTTTTTGCAAAGAATTTACTAATGTTCATTTTTTTCTCAAAATTTTCTCAAGTACCCTGAACAACTGCAAGGCGCCGAATTGCCATTAATCACAATTTAGACACTTGATTATAGGATGATTTGCATGACAGGCTCACTTTTGGCAAAAGGTCTGAGGATAAACCCTATCTATAGATAATTAAATGTGAGTACTTACTTATAAAGCAGATATGCAACTATTTACGTTTAATTGCGTCTGGACGAATATATGCTGTTTTCCCATCTGATTTACTCAAATTTTTACCCAGAACCCAGGCGTGCCCATAAACAATTTCCAAGGTCATCTTTTTTCCCTGAAGTGCGTTGCTTAGGGCGTCAACGGGGGTGTTTGATTGAACAAGCCCGATAGCAAGAGCATCTCTCAAATGAGTAGTTACAGATTCATATTCCAAATACAAATACTCCATATCCATGACCGGATCAGAGAAGCCTTTTTGCACCAGAGCATCGCCAATATCGTGCATATCCAATGCTCCCGGTAAATTCTTTAAATAGGGGCTAGCTTGAGGGGAGATGCGCAGTTCTTTTCCGGTGTCTGGCCCCAAATAGCTAAAGCACAACAAGCCATCTTCTCGTATTTGCCGATGCGCTATCTCTATCCAATCCTGAGGTCGTTCGTAGTGCTGAAGCTCTAAGCAGCTGATCATTAATCCATAGTGATTTTCTCGAGAGCTGGGATTTTGATGAAGAAGCGTCCCACGATTCAATAGGCCTCTGAAGAGACGCTGCATTCGCAGACGCATTTGCTGATGAAGACTTAAGTGAGAATCTGCCACGGTATCTATTTGAGCCCTTGGAAACCGTTTTGCCAATTGTTGAAGACCCAAACCCGGAAAATCAGGTTGCAACAAAATTTCATTGGGCTGGACCTTGATGGGCTCTAATTTTTCGAGCATGCGCTGATAAATTTCAGACTGTAGCCATGAGAGGGGCGTGGACATAGGATCAGTATACTCAGCGTCCCATGCATTTATTGGCCCCTCTAATCGACTTTCTATTGCCAACTTTATGTATGGTCTGCGAGCGGGTGCAAAGTCATATAGTTTGCTCTAACTGCTTACTCAATAACAGAAGGGCTATTCTGCAAAGGGCTTCATCTTGCACTGTTTGCGGTATTCCTATCACCACGCCCGAATCACGCTGCCTTAATTGTGTAAAAAATCCGCCAGTCTATGATGCATCCTTATACATAAACTCATATACCAGCGAGTTACAGTATGCCCTGCACGCCTATAAGTATCAAAGTCGACTTGCTTGTGCAGCAGGCTTTTCTTATCTGTGGAACCAGTGTGCCGATATGCTCTCACCGCAAATCTTTGCCGACTATCTTCTACCCGTTCCACTTGGAGTTAGTAAATTAAATATGCGCGGTTTTAATCAAAGCTGGGAGATTGCAAAAAACATTCAACTGCCCATAACGGTTCGCAAGATACCCGACGCCATAGGTCGAAGGGGTGATGAGGCGCCACAGGCAACTCTTAATCGAGCGATGCGCAAAGAAAAAATGGAGGGCATGTTTTATCTAAATACAAATTGGTGTGGGCGCTTTAAGGATCGCACTATTATCGTATTTGACGACGTGATGACCTCGGGGGCGACAATGAATGCCATAGCAGCGTTGCTAAAAAGGGAAGGTGCTAAGCATGTTAGTGCTTGGGTTGTTTTACGGACACTACCCAAACCTTAAGAATCTGCAATATGATCCCACCATGTTTAATGTTGTCTTGTTTGAGCCTGAGATTCCGCCAAATACGGGGAATATTATTCGCCTCTGCGCCAATACGGGCGCACGTCTGCATTTGATTGAGCCCCTTGGCTTTCCACTGGAGCACGCCAAGCTAAAAAGGGCAGGGCTTGACTATCATGAGTTTGCCAATATTAGGGTTTATCAAAGTTGGCAAGATTTTTTAGAGCAGACTAAACCAAATCTATCGCGTGTATTTGCTTTAACAACAAAAGGGCAAACAACATCCCTAAGTAGTAAATTTCTTGCGAGTGATTATTTTGTCTTTGGCTCAGAAACCAAGGGTATTAGTACGGAAGTAAGGACTGCTATTCCAAAAGATAATCATTTGCGCCTCCCGATGCTACCTAATAGTCGTAGCCTTAATCTTGCAAACTCAGTAGCAATAGTGGTTTACGAAGCATGGCGGCAAAATCAATTTACAGGCGGCCTCTAAGACTCTGTCTTCGGTTCACGTCCCATTAAAACCTGCACACCTTGTTCGACTGTTAGTTTGCCATTTAAGACTTCTACAACGGTAGTGCAAATTGGCATTTCAATATGATGGCGCTTTGCTAAATCAGTCACTGCGTTAGCGCACAGGACACCTTCTGCCACGTGGCCCAAGGCGCTTAACACCTGATTCAAGTCTTGGCCTGCTGCTAGGGATAATCCGACCCGTCGATTTCGGGATAAATCACCCGTTGCGGTCAAAATTAAATCGCCTAGCCCCGTCAAACCCATACAGGTCTCACTCTTACCACCCACAGCCTTTACTAAACGCATCATTTCTGCCAAGCCGCGTGTTAGCAAGGCAGCGCGGGCATTCAATCCCAAACCCAGACCATCTCCAATACCAGCAGCGATCGCCAGAACGTTCTTCACCGCGCCGCCTAGCTCAACTCCAATCAAATCATCACTGGCATAAACACGGATATTTCCATGATGAAAGGCTCTCTGGACCAGTGCACAGAACTCGTGTTGATGACTAGCAACTGTTAAGGCACATGGCAGACCTTCCCCCACCTCTCGAGCAAAGCTGGGGCCAGACAGTACACCAAAGGCATGTCGATGAGTTGGGTGCATTGCTAACTCGCGTTGTAACACTTGGTGAGGCAATAAGGCTGTATGAGGTTCTAACCCTTTACATAAATACAAAATATTAAATGGGTGTTTTGCCTGCGTAAGTACATGCTCTAAGATTTGGGACAAGCCTGACATTGGTGTGGCAATTACTAATACATCATCCGAACCCAGGCAACCAAGTGCCTTTTGGAAATCAGACTCTAGTAAAAGGCCATCCGGGAGAGGGATCGCAGGAAGGTACTGTTTATTCTCTGCATCGATATTTAATGCCTCTATCTGTTTTGCGTTGCGTGCCCATAAACAGACAGACTGAGGGGCATGATTGCGAGCTGCTGATATGGCGATTGCCGTACCCCAAGCTCCACCACCAAGAACCGTAATATTCATTAGTTGGGCAGGATGATCTTACTTTCTGCATCGCGAGAACCCGCTTCCGCGCCCTGGGATTCCTGGGCTTGTGCCAAGCGGTGCTCATACATGCCATGAAAATTAATGTCCGATAAATGAATGGGCTGAAAGCCTGCGCGACTAATAATATCGGCAACATTTGAACGCAAGTAAGGGAAGATGATCGTTGGGCAGGTTATACCAAGCATCGGATCAATCTGCTCTGGTGGAATATTTTTGAACTCAAAAATGCCTGCTTGTTTTACCTCTACCAAAAACATAACCTTACCATCGACCATTGCTGTAACCGTACTAAGTAAGGCAACTTCAAAAAGTTCTTCGGTTAAACGATCAACAGCAATATCGAGTTCTACCTCAATCTGTGGCTCGCTTGCAACTAACAAAATACCTGGGACATTTGGCTGCTCGAGGGATAAATCTTTTAAGTAAACACGTTGAATTACAAAAGAGGGATCACTTGGACCCGTTGCAGAATTAGTTGCAGCATCACTCATATTAAATCTCTTTCACTAAGTAAGATGGGAGTAAGAACTAAAAATTATCCGAGCAAGGGATCTAGTCCACCTGCACGATCTAAGGCAGCTAGATCGTCATAACCACCAATATGACGCTCGCCAATATAAATTTGTGGGACTGTTCTGCGACCAGTTCGAGTCATCATTTCTTCACGCTTGCTCGGATCTAGATCAATCAAGACCTTCTGCAAGTTTTGTACACCCTTTTTTTGTAAGAGTTTTTCTGCCATCACACAGTATGGGCAAACACGGGTGCTATACATCAACACATCTGGCATAAGAACCTCGTTATTTGATCAATGGCAAACCAGAGGTCTGCCAAGCGCCAATCCCACCATCTAATACACCCACTTCGGCAAAGCCTAGTTTGCGCAATTCTTTAGCAGCCTTTTGGGAATGCGTTGGTCCTCGACCAATGAGAACCACAGGAAGCTTTTGATCCAGTTTCATGGTTTTTAAGCCAGATTCAAGACTCTCCAACACCAGATTTTTGGCATTGGGTAGATGCCCTGCCTTAAAATCTTCTTCCGAACGTAAATCAATCACCGTTGCTTTGCGACGGTTTATCCAAATCGTTGCATCGGTAGGGCTAAGGCCTTTCCCAGTAATTAGGGTTGATAATGTAGGCATGAATAAGGCCATCCCTGAAATAATCATTAAGGCGGCAAGTACTAAGTTGTCTGTTTGAGCTAAGAAGTCCATTGGTAGATTATAGAATGCATCTATGAAACAACTCATCCTTGTCCGCCATGGCCAATCTGCATGGAACCTTGAAAATCGCTTTACAGGTTGGGCCGATATTGATCTAACCCCCACTGGTGTTGAGCAGTCCTTGACTGCTGGCAGACTTTTGAGGGAGAAGGGTTATGAGTTTGATATCGCCTACACCTCAGTTCTCAAAAGAGCCATTCGGACCCTTTGGCATATACAGGACGCAATGGACCTGATGTGGGTGCCGGTGGTACATAGCTGGCGGTTGAATGAACGCCATTATGGTGGTCTAACAGGTCTTAGTAAGGCCGAGACAGCAGCTCAATTCGGGGATGAGCAGGTCTATATCTGGCGCCGCTCATATTCAATTCCGCCGCCGCCCCTTCATGCGGCACAGCGTGCAGAAATTGCCAAAGACCCCCGCTATGCCAAATTACACGAGCAGGATATTCCCCATGGGGAGTGTCTAAAAGATACGGTGCAACGAGTTCTACCCCTGTGGAATGAATCGATTGCCCCAGCCCTAAAACTCGGTAAACGGGTCATTTTAGTGGCTCACGGCAATAGCATTCGTGCCCTTATCAAGCATCTAGACCAAATCTCGGATGAGGCCATCATGGGCGTTAATGTCCCCAATGGTAATCCCTTAATTTATGAGCTAGACAATGAACTGAAACCACAACAACATTTCTATTTAGAGGCAAAATAGGGGAATGCGCCAACTATTAAGAAATATTGCCCTGATTGGAATCGGCTTAGTCGCCGGAATTGCTGCGACTATTCAACTTTCTGCAACTGCTCAGCAGGGAGCCAATACCCTTCCACTGGATGAGTTGCGGACGCTTTCCAATGTTTTTGGGCAGATTAAACGTGAATACGTTGAGCCCATCGAGGATAAGCAATTACTAACAGATGCCGTCAAGGGCATGGTTAGCAGCCTTGACCCTCACTCCGCCTATTTAGATAAAAAAGATTTTGCTGAGATGCAAGAGCAAACAGCTGGTAAATTTGCTGGTCTTGGTATTGAGATTACCTCTGAAGATGGCTTGGTTAAAGTACTCAATCCGATTGAAGGATCACCGGCAGCAAAAGCTGGGTTACAAGCAGGCGATCTGATTACGCGCCTAGACGATAAGCCTGTGCGCGGTATGTCCTTGGATAAAGCAGTACGCACTATGCGCGGTACTCCTGGCACCAAGATTACCCTCACTATTTTCCGTAAAAGTGAAGAGCGCACCTTTCCGGTAACCATTACACGCGCAGAAATTAAAGTGCAATCGATCAAAGCAAAAATTGTAGATAACAATATTGCATGGGTTCGCATTACCAGTTTTCAAGAGCGCACTATTCCCGATCTTGCTAAAAAGTTAGCCGAGCTTGCGAATAAAGATCCAAAATTAAAAGGTTTGGTTCTCGATCTGCGCAATAATGGTGGCGGTCTCCTCCAAGGTGCTGTTGGTGTAGCGGCGGCCTTCCTACCTCCAGGAGCAGTTATTGTCTCTACTAAGGGTCAGGCCCCAGACTCTAGGCAGGTATTTAATGCGATACCTGCAATGTATAAACTGAACGAGTCTGGCGATCCCTTAGATGATGTGCCCCCACTCTTTAAGAAAATCCCGATGGTTGTTTTAGTCAATGCGTACTCCGCCTCTGCTTCGGAAATCGTTGCCGGCGCTTTACAAGATTTCAAACGAGCAACCATCATTGGCAAAACAACTTTTGGCAAAGGTTCTGTACAAACCGTCAGGCCGCTGAGCAGTGATTCTGCCCTCAAAATTACAACCGCCTACTACTACACACCGAATGGTCGCTCAATTCAAGCCTTTGGGATTAAACCGGATATTCCGGTTGATCAGAGTAAAGATGGTGATCCCGATGATGTTCTGATCACGCGGGAGATCGATAGTGAAAAACATTTACGTAATAAACAATCCTCTGAAGAAGCCTTAATTAAAGATCGTGAGAAGCGCCGCTTGCAAGAGCTACAGTTAATTGAAGAGCGTAATGCAAAGAAGACGCCTGAAGAGCGCGAAAAAGAAAAGGGTAAACGTCCCCCTGAATTTGGTAGCAATGAGGATTTCATGTTGCAACAGGCCGTTGCTTTTCTAAACGGTCAAACCGTGAAGCGCTCAGCATCCAAGCTTGAGTGAGCGCCTTTGCTCATGAATGACGAGCAACTACTGCGTTACTCCAGGCATCTTCTACTCGAAGAGATTGATATTGCTGGTCAGGAACAGCTGCTCAATAGTCATGTATTAGTTATTGGTGCGGGCGGCTTAGGCTCTGCTTGTGCACCCTACCTAGCTGCGGCAGGAGTGGGGCAAATTACCCTCGTGGATCATGATCGGGTTGAACTTACCAACTTACAGCGTCAGATCATGCATCAACATAATAGTGTCGGAATGAGCAAGGTTGGGTCTGGAAAACGATTTCTAAATAGCCTCAATCCTGGAATCACTATTCATGCGATCGAACAAAAAGCGGATGAGGCATTACTCGAAGAGCTTGTAATGAAGGTATCGGTAGTGATCGATTGCACCGATAATTTTGTAACCCGTCACCTCATCAATCGAATCAGCCTTAAGCACAAAAAAACGCTGGTCTCGGGTGCGGCAATCGGATTTGATGCACAAATCAGCGTATTTGATTTTAGGCAAGCGAGCTCACCCTGTTATGCCTGCATTTTTCCACCAGACCCCCATTTTGTGGAAACAAGTTGTGCGAGTATGGGCGTCTTCTCACCACTCGTTGGAATCATTGGGTCTCTCCAAGCAGCGCAGGCTTTACAGATCTTGATTGGCTTTGGAGAACCTTTGCTGGGGCGATTGTTGATTTGGAATGCCCGCAATTCACAAATCGATGAAATTAAGATACAACGTAATTTAGACTGCCCTGTATGTGGGGCGCGTTAAGTTTAGCTTTAATGTACTGAATTTAGACGATTGAACAACACACTTTGCTCCACAGGATCAAAAGTAGCTAAGAGTTCATCAATATGTGTTTTCAGCTTACGTGTATCGGCTTGTAAAATTTCACGTTTAACCAACAGTAGTTGACTAAAGTGCATTGAGAAATCAGTTAAGCCCATCGCTAATAATAGCTTTGTCAATGCAGGGTCTCCTGCCATCTCGCCGCACACTGCAATCGGTACCTTAGCCTTTTGAGCCTGCCGAATAATGGAAGCAATCAAATTTAATACTGCTGGATTTAATGGATCATACAAATGGGCAACAGCGTGATCAGCGCGATCGATTGCTAAGGTGTACTGAATTAAATCATTGGTACCAATCGATAAATAATCAAAATGTTTTACAAAGAGAGGCATCATTAGGGCTGCTGCTGGAACCTCAATCATGGCCCCTACCTGTATATTGGTATTAAACGCTTGGCCCCGCTCATAAAGTTGTTGTTTTGCTTTATCAATTAAGCGCAAACTTTCATAGATTTCCTGAGCATGTGCAACCATCGGTAGTAAAAGCCGTACCTGCCCATGTGCGGATGCTCGCAAAATAGCGCGCAACTGGGTTAAAAAAATCTCTGGCTCGGATAGGGACCACCGAATTGCTCGTAAGCCGAGTGGTGATGTACCAGTACTTCCAGTCTCCGCCCCCGATACTGATTTATCAGAGCCAATATCAATCGTTCGAATATTCACGGGTAAGCCAAACATAGCCTCGACTGCACGGGTATATTCTTGATATTGATTTTCTTCATCAGGCAAACTATGTTCTTGGTTCATAAATAGAAATTCAGAACGAAATAAACCAATCCCTACTGCACCTAATTCAATCGCATGTCTAGCATCCTCGGGTAGTTCAATATTGGCAAAGAGTTCAATCTCAACACCATCCCTTGTTTTAGTTGGGCTATATTTAATCTCCTGTAACTTTTGCGTATCGCGATCCTGTTCGGCTTGCAAGGTGCGATATTGGCTCAATAGCGCCTCATCGGGAGACACAATCACAATCCCAGCATCAGCATCAATAATTAACCAATCACCATGCTCGATGATGTCACTTGCGTGACGAATTCCGACTAAGGCCGGAATCTCTAAACTACGCGCAACAATTGCTGTGTGTGAGGTCTTGCCACCTAAATCCGTTACAAATCCACTTAAGGCATTCTCTTTAAAGCGCAACATGTCATGCGGGGCAATATCATGGGTCACCACAATAGAACCACCTTCAAAATCACCAGAAATTAATCCCTCACCCCCAATCACTGTTTGACGATTTTGCGAATGGATTGCCTTAATAACGCGTTCAGCAACCTGCCGAATATCATTACCCCGTTCCTTGAGATACGGATCATCGATCTCAGAAAATTGCTCAAGTAAATCATTAAGCTCTGTAGTGAGGGCCCAAGCAGCATTTAAACGTTTTTGACGAATTAACTCGAGTGGCTTTTGCGCCAAGGTTGGATCTGACAAAATCATTTGATGAACATCTAAGAATGCTGCCATCTCTTGTGGAGCATCTTTTGGTAAGACGGCTTTAAGGGTAGATAGCTCATTGCGAACTTGCTCAAAAGCCTGTAGCAACCTGTTAGCTTCAAGCTCTTCCGTACCTGGCTGTACTAAATAATGACTAACCTCGAGTGCTGCGCGTGATATTAGTACCGCCTTGCCAATAGCAATTCCTTTGGAGACCGATACGCCGTGGAGCGCAAAACTCATGCCTAATCACCCTCGCCAAAGCGGTCATTAATAAGGGCACCTATCGCGGTGAGGGCTTTATCTTCTTGCTCTCCAACCGTCTCTAATGTGACGATACTACCCATTCCGGCGGCCAACATCATTACACCCATAATACTTTTTGCATTAATGCGGCGCCCATTCTTACTCAGAAAAACTTCGCAAGGATACTCACTGGCTAATTGCGACAGCTTGGCAGAGGCTCGTGCATGTAAGCCTAATTTATTGATGATCTCTATATCAAGCTTAGGCATTATGAGTCTCCCGCCTTCTCGTTCATGACTAGCTCTACATTAATTAGCGGTGCGCCTAAACGAATAATGCCATTTTGGCCACCCTGTAAGGCCTTGAGTGCCAAGGATTCTAGGCCGTCAGCACGATAGGAAATAGCACGCATTAACATCGGCAAGTTAATGCCGGCTAAAACCAAAACCTTGCAGTCCACTATGCCTGGTTTTGTTAAGCGAGATGCCACATTAGCGGGGGTAGCCCCCATCAAGTCGGTTAACACTAGTATGCCAGCCTCGCTCTTTATTTGCACAGCAGCGGCCATTACTCGCTCTTCACTCGTGCGCACATCTTCATGTGGCGGAATATCGACCGCTGCGACTCGCACCGGAAGCTCTCCATAAGTATGCTCAATAAATCCCAACATTGCACCT
>Ga0214921_10006229_pt1 | contig 16439 bp, 18 predicted proteins | sample LL1505_MetaG_FD_177992 | JGI IMG/M metagenome (GOLD analysis project Ga0214921, IMG submission 177992) | Freshwater microbial communities from Lake Lanier, Atlanta, Georgia, United States - LL-1505 | ecosystem: Environmental > Aquatic > Freshwater > Lake | place: USA: Georgia | collected...
CAACATATTTTATATCGTTGGTTGTAAAGTGGATATCATCAGTATATCTACGTGTACTTTCAGCATGCCAATAATGTTTACCAAGTTCTAGCGAAATTCTATACACTTGAATTTCAGTTTTCTTTTCAGGATTTTCTTGTTTTAGCATTCCTCCGGTAATCTTTTTTAGCTCTAAATATTTAACTTTGTATTTCAAATATTTAGATTTGTACAATTCTAAATTTGAATATTTACTAGACATATATTTTTATTTAGATATTTTTTATTTAGATATTTTTAGATATACTTCCTATTTGGCAATTAATATCATATTCATATACAGTTCAAAAAATTCAAGACATTTCAAGATTTATTAAGTAAATAAATCTTGAAAGTCTTGAATTTTGTAGAAATATTTTCACTAACAGACATATAATGGGCAAGTTTATTAGTATTTATAATACTTCATCACAAAATATATCTAATAATTTATGCTCACTATACCAGTGTAGCGAGCATAAATTGCGGTGTAAATATTTATTTATTTATTTAATAAATAAAGTATAATCATTTTTTTTTCTTTGTTTCATTAATACATTTTTTACACCAACTTTGGTATCCATCTGCTGATGCTGATTTAATACAAAAATTAGTTAATTCCAATTCTAATGAGCATTTTTTACATATTTTTTTACCAATACTAATTCTAGCTAGAGTTTGTTCTTCTTTAAGTTTTGCCATAGTAATTGATCTTTTTTTATGTGCTTCTTCTTTGGAGTTTGAGCCTTCTATACTATCATAATATTCTTTTAGTGTAGTTGATATTTTCTTTTTTCTTTGATCACCAACTATTAAACATTCATAACACCAAGAACCACCAATAATTTTATGTATTTTCGTAGTCCATTGGTAAGCTTCGTTATTAAATTAATATTATTGATCTATTATACGTCTTTTAAAAAAGACGTATAATAGATCAATAATATTAATTTAATAACTGCGTTCGCCCCTCAATGCTATCATCTTAAATATGCTAAAGCATATTTAAGATGATATCATTAAGAGGGTGATTATTTGAACATTGTATAATAACATCATTAAATCTATTAGATAAATCAATTTCAGAACTGATTAATTCACCATTATTAGATTCAAGTTTATTTCTAAAATTAATTTCAGTTATTGATTTTGTTAAAGTTGGTATAGTTGATTTAACAACTTTATTTAATTTCAAATAATTATTAGTTTCTTTTATTACTGAATTTACTAACTTTTCCATAATCAATCCTTGTTTTAACAAATTCTTTAGATTAGTTTTGTTTGTTGATTCAGAATCTAATTCATTATTTAATTCATTATTTAATTCATTATCTGGTTTATTTTCTAAATTCAAATCATTATCTGATTCAAAATCCAAATCATTATCTGAAACTAAATCATTATTTGAAACTAAATCATTATCTGAAACTAAATCATTATCTGATTTTGATTTGGAATTTTTAGCTAATTTATTTAAATTGTTTTTGCAACATTTACATCTACGATCTAAACCATCATAATTTTTAATATTTTTAGGATAAGATATTATATTTATCCATTGTTCACATTTTGTACAAAATTTATATTCAATATCATCATTATATGTCAAATGATGAATTTTTCTATCATTAGTTAAAACATCATCTGGGATAACAAAATCAGGAAATTTTTCTACAAATTTTGCATATATTTGTTTCTTTTCAGTTAGAATAGATAGGTCAATATTAAGTTTATCAGTTTGATTTTGAATATTTGAATCAATATTTTGATTAATATCATAATCAAAATCAGACCATTTAAAATTGTCAGAATGTGCTATCATAATTTGTTCGTATTCATCAGCTAGAAGTTTATAAGCTGGTTTCAAAGGTGAATATTGATTTTCAATTTCAGCATATGTTTTCTTAATCCAATTTTGTGCTGCTGTTTTATCAGCAAATATTTCTGATCGTGTTATTTGTGGTTTAGAAGGATTTGTTCTATAATATATACTAGCATTAATTCGTTCATTATTTTGTCCATCTATTTGGCCATCTATTTGGCCATCAATCTTTTCATAATTAATTCCATTAATACATGATTTATTTTTATTGTTTTCAGAATATGATACTGCATTAAGATTGACTAAACGATTATCCAAAGGATGACGATTCATATGATCAACTATTTCAGGATCATCTTTATCGAGATTTAGTAGATGTCTATGAAGAGATTCTTGATGTGCTGATCCATAATGACAATATTGTTTGGAATTTTTTGAACCACCGCTTCTGGCAACATATAAATTGTTATTTTTAACAAAATCAAGTTGATTATAATCCATTAATGTACAATAATTTTGTGATAATTGAACAATTATATATTTTGGTTTAGCATTGATTTTAATTATTTTATACTTATTTCTGGTTTCCAATAAATCATCTGATAATTTCTTTTTATATTGATTTGCTGCTTCTTTTGCCGCATCAGATGATCCGTAATTTCCTATAATAAATCGTTTTTGATGACCTTTGACAGCTGAGATCCAAGCATTATTATCATTTTTACGTTGAAAGACGGTACCAGCGTATTTTCCACCTTGCCAACCGATATAATTAATATCAGTTGGATTAGTATCTAATACTGGATCTTTTTTATTTGTAGAATTTTTGGCAGATTTAACACATTCTCTACATCGTTTCTCCTTGGTTGGATTTGAATATTTATCCAAAGATAAATTTTGTTTACATTTAGAACAAGCTTGTTTTATAACTTGATTTTCTAATTGATTTATAACTTGATTTTCCAATTCATTTTCTATTTGATTTATAACTTGATTTTCCAATTCATTTTGTGCTCGATTTTTTATTTGATTTTGTGCTTGATTTTGTTCTTGATTTTGTTCTTGATTTAGCATTTGATAATTGATTATTAGATATAATCATACTAGATAATATAGTTGACTAATGCATTATTAAGTTCAATTTTTTCAGAGTGGTATGTATTTTGAATATAATCTTGTGATTTTTATTAAATGATTCAATTAAAAGTGGATCATTTAATTAAGTTAAAGTATTAAATTAATTTTGTGTTGTTTTTGAGATTACATATATTTGCAACCACCCCTGAGCCTGAGCACTAAATGTAGCGTTGATTCCTTTTGAATATTATAGTCAGATAACGTTCGTCCATCTTCAAGCTGTTTCCCAGCAAAGATTAAACGTTGTTGGTCTGGAGGGATCCCTTCCTTGTCTTGGATCTTTCCTTTGACGTTATCAATAGAATCGGATGGTTCTACTTCTAAAGCTATAGTTTTTCCTGTAAGAGTTTTGACGAAGATTTGCATGGTATATGATTGATATTAATTAATTGTCAGAATATTCAGAATCTTATTTTTTCAATTTTTCATAAATAATAAGCACTTATTATTAGCACCTGTTTAGCAATTGTTTAGCATATAATATGACTAATACATTTAGTTCCTATTAAGATAGCTACCATACATTTAGTTCCTATTAAGATAGCTACCATACATTTAGTTCCTATTAAGTTAGTTACCAATAATTAAAAATTATAGATGGTAACTACTTTTTGCTCTCACACTATTATATATTTAAGATGGGATCTTCTATTAATTTTAGTGATTTTAGTGATTTTAGTGATTTTAGTGATTTTAGTGATTTTAGTGATTTTAGTGATTTTAGTGATTTTAGTGATTTTAGTGATTTTTTTATAAGATGTTTTTATGGAATTGGTGTTTTTATATTTGGTCTAATATCATTTATACCAAATATAATGATGTCAATTAGTTGTTCACATATATCTGTATATCTTGTATTGATTGCCTCATTTTTATTATTTTAGCTCAAATTAATTTATCAATTACATTTGGGGCATTTTATTAAGGTAATTTAGAATATCATCTAGTGTAACAGACATAAAACATCCTTTATCAGTCCAAGATTCAAATTCTTGGTTCCAAAATAATGGTGTCATTGTTTGGTCAAATTCTATTTTTTGTTTAAACATTTTATTACTTATTTTATATGGTTTATTTTTTAATGATCTAAAATGGATGGATGCATCCATACTATTAAAAAATGCACCACTAAATGCATATTCTGGATAAAGACCATCTTCATAATAGACACATTCGAAAACCAAATAGATTTCTTTATTTAAGACATCATCTTGTGTAAACATTATATGAGTTATTATACAACTTATACAACTTATAAAACTTATACAACTTATATAATTAACCAGATAAACTTTAATTTTTCATTTTTTTACTATAAATTTATATAATGCTTTGATAGTTATAATTTTCATATAATATTGTATATAATATTGTATATGAAAGATTATATAAAAATAATTTTAGCTAATCGAATTTATGACATTACAGAATTTGTCAGAGAACATCCAGGTGGATCCGAATTATTTATAAATAATTCGGATATGACAGAAAAGTTTAATGAATCAGGTCATTCATCGTATGCAATATCATTATTGGGCAATTTTAAGCCAGAAACATTAGACAACTCAGATCCGAGATATTGTCAAGGGTCAAAATTATCATATAATCAAACAAAGATATCAAAATTATTCACACACGAAGATAAGTTTAATATTCATAAAATATGTGGTTTTATTGTACTAATAAATTATATATCTTTATTTATTGATTATTGTTTGAGTGGTTTTGTTGGAGAGATATCTTATCGTAAGATGGATATTGGTTTTATGGCTTTATCATGGATACATGGATTACTTAGTTTGTCTAGTTTTCAGTTTTTAGTTCCAAAATCTAGAACAGGTATATTACCAATGATATGGCAAGAATTTAGAGTTCATTCGTCTATATTTGCCTTAAGATCAATAATTATAATGAATTTAATATATTTCGGTGGTTCAAATCAAATAACAGAAATTATAAGATTAGGTATTGTATTTTTGACAATGTATCTAGCAGATATATTTAGTAAATATCTAAGATCAGATTCAAAGAATCAACAACAGGATCTATGCCATATTGGACAGGACTTGATCCAAATATACAAAAATATATTAAAATATTTTATACTCATGCTCAATTTATGGCCACATTTGGATGTTTGATTTTGCGACTACCATATAATTTATTATATTTAGCATTTCCAATACAATTAGCCGCATTTTTAATGACCTTAGTAAGAAAAAATATAATTAGTGCTAAATTATATCATTTATTGTATGGATTAGCATTATTATCTGGATATATTGTTAATTTTTTTTGTTATTCATTATATTTTAGTATTTTGATAGGATTTATTTTGTATTATTTAAGAATAATTTGCAAAATGAATAAATATTATATGTGGTTTTGTGTCTTTGCTTTGTTTCATATGCAGACCATACCTATCTATTTATTTATAGCATCTATTATTTATCTATTATTTGGAGATACCTTATTTGAAAAATCTAATAGATTAGAATCCAATAATATTGTTGTATCAAATAAAATACTATCATCTGATCATTATTTGATAAAAATAAAAAGTGCAAATAAATTGGATTTCAAACCTGGACAATATATTAATTTATATTATAATACAGAAAAAAGACCATATACGCCAATTCATATAGATTCAAAAACAAATGAAATAGAATTCTTAATAAAGTCCTATTCAAATGGTAAAATCTCGCCTCAAATCACAGAAAATTATTTAATAAATTCGATAATATATTTCAAAGGTCCATTTGGTACAAAATATTATTCTGATTCAGAAGATTTATTTTATTCAAACTCAGTCCCACTTAATAAGACAAATATTTTGATGTTTTCATGTGGGACTGGTATAACACCTTTTTATTCAATGATCCAAAATTTATCAAAACAAACCAAATACAATATTCATTTATATTCTAGTTTTAAATCACCAGACCAATCATATTTATTTGATTCTGTTCAAAATCATTCAAAATTATCTAAATATGCGTATTTTAGTTCGATATCAGATAAATTAAATTCAGATAAACTTGATCTTATTCTAAAATCATTTGATTTATCAAATATTGTTGTATTTATATGTGGAACAAATTTTTATAATCAAATGATCACACAAAAATGTTCTGAATTTAAGATTGAGTCAATTATATTTTGATTTTGATACCAAATTCATATTAAATTCATACCAAATCTGCTATTTTACTAAATTTAATTAATCCTATAATATCTTTGATTACATCTAAATTAAATGAATCAATTGAAAAATCCTCATCCGAACACAAAATGTATTTTTCATATTTCTCAGATTTCTCAGTAAATGATTCCATTAATTCATCCATTAATTTATTACAAACATTTAAAATACGCTCTAAAATTATTTCAAATTTAACATTATCTTCTGTATTTGATCTATCTAGTTTTAATGCAGTTAAGATAGATTCAACATAATCATCTGATTCTATTTTTTTACAATAAGAAAAATAAGCTTTGAGATATTCGTTATGTGGTTTAATATTTTTTGCTCTACTTGCTAAAATATATGAACAAGTTGCTCCAGATATAGCTGAAACCATAAATTGTCCTAAAGTATTATATGGTTCTGGATAATATTTAAGATCTAATTTATCCAAAAGTTCTGAATTTGTTTTTATATCATAATTTAAAATTTCATCATCATCGGAATTATCAGAATCGGATAAATTAAATACAATAGCTTTATGATCTAATTTAGTAGTTATAGTTTGATTAGAATTATTCATTAATTATTTGATTATAATATTAAATAAATGTTATTTTAATCTTTATATCAATTGCATTGAGAAAAAATCAATTATTGATAATAATTTAAGATGATTTGAAAAATTGATTTTATTTTTAGATGAGAAACCTCCTTTTAGATATTGATCTAGTTTTAGATTGATAATTGTTGATTTTGATTTAGATTGCTAAATTTTTCTAAAAAAGAATCTTTTGACATTGGATACCACATCATAAATGTTCCTTGACCGTATGTACTACTACATTCTGTATAGATTTTAAAAAAAATATTTTCTTTATTAGGTAATTCTTCATAAAAAAAATAAACTTCTTTTATTTGTTCATTAGTTATAATTTTATAATATTTTGTTTCAAATAATGTATTGCATTCATCATCAATAAAATTATATATTTTTATGCCAAAAATACAACCATTTGTATAGATACCCATTTATAATATATTATTATAATACAGTATATTTATTAATTTTTAACACAATTAAATTATTATCAAAAAACAAAATCCAAACTGCCAAACTTTTAAAAATCCAAACTTTCCTAGCAAAAAAAATCCCCCCCGGAATGTTTACCCAAAAAACCGCTAAACATTTTTTGGGTAAAAAATTAGGTACGAATCTTTTACAAAATTATTTTTTGATAATATTTTTTGGGTAAAAAATTAGGTGTGAAATAATCATAAAAATAATATAGTACATTAATTTATATTATAAATTTAATTATAATTTAATTAGAAAATTAGAATGATATATACATGTGATAAGTGTGATAAAGTATTTAACCAAAAGTCTCATTATGAAGCTCATTTGAGACGCAAATTTCCCTGTTTAAAAATATATGATCAATTATTAGATGAATCAAATAAAAATAATTTAACCCAAAATTTAACGCACAAAAACGCACAAAAACGCACAAATACCCAAATTTTAACGCATAAAAACGCACAAAAACACACAACTGAACTAACTAATAATTATGTTAATTCTAAATCAGAAGATCTAGTATCAAATATATTATGTGAACACTGTAAATTATCTTTTTCAAGAAAAGACACATTAACTAGACATATTAAGAAGTATTGCAAAGGGGAAAAATTAGAAATATCTGTAATAGAAAAAATAGATGATTTAACAGAAAAAGTTAATTTATTAACAGAACAAAATAATAATCTTAATAAACAATTATGTTTAAGTGCAAAAAAGAAAAATACATTAAATACATCAAATACATTAAATACATCAAATACAAATAATGGTCAAATTATTCACAATCAAAATATTCAGAATCAACAAAATATAAATATTAAGATGGTAAGTTTTGGTGATGAAGATTTTAATAGACTAACAGAAGGAGAAATTCTTAATGTACTCAAATCAAAAAATAAAGCTTTCTTAAATCTTGTTAAACTAATTCATCTAAATGAAAGATTGCCTGAATATAACAATATTTTAATTAATAATTTAAAATCAAATTATGGATCTATTTTTGATGAGACAAAAATGATAGTTCAAAACAAAAAACAAATAATAGGAGATTTAATAACTAATCGTCTATATGATCTACAACAGCTAGTTGTTAAATATAAACAAACAAAATTTCTATCAAAGAAAGAAATAGAAATTTTAGGATCAGTTATAGCTTTTTTACAGACATCAAATTTAGAGGACGAAGATATTGATGGTAATATTATAAGGCCAGATAAAGAAACAACAAAAAAAATAAAGGAACTATATGATGAACTAATTTTAATGTTTTATAATGATAGAGATTTAGTAGAACAAACATTAAAACAGTTAACAGCTGAATTAGAAGCTAATAATAATTTATATTTGGATGTATAAATTTAAAACTAATTCACTATTTGATCCATTATTTGATCCATTATTTGATCCATTATTTTAATCCATTTTATCAGCAAAAAATATAATAGTAATTGATATATTATCTGTTGATTTTTTTTCAATTGCATATTCTGCTAATTTCTGAGCTATATTATTTTCTGATTTAGCTTTGAGATTTGTTAAATTTCGATTTGTTGTTTTTAGATGAGCATATTTATCTAATACATAATCAACAACATCCTGATTATTTAAAACATCCCATACTCCATCACATGCCATAACTATAAATTTCTCATCAGTTAGAGAATAATCAAATACATCCGGTTCTTGTGAAATATATTTATTATCTAAATCTCCAAATGATCTACTAACACTCATTCCACTTATACGAGGATCATCACCTTCTGACATTTCAATACTACCGCCCATTAAACAAATACGGCCTTTTTCACAAAAAAGATGTGGTTTATGGTCTAAAGTTAGTTGTTGAGCAATATTATATTCATTACATAAAGTAGCTCTAGAATCTCCTAAATTGATAATTTTAAGATTAAGTTTATTAGAATTTTCAGATCTAGGATAGAGTAAAGATACTAAAGCAGTAGATCCCATAGTATTAGATTTGGGATAATAATTTTTAAGTTTTTCTTGTATACGAAAAAATAAAGTACTCATCTTTGAATTAAATGTCTTAGATGCAGATAATTTTGTAGCAATAGGCGAAGATATATTACAAAAATATTTACCAATATTAACCTTATCATTATCAACTAATGCTTTTGAAATATCACCACCACCATGACCATCAAAAACCCCTGCATATAAAATAGGTACACATGATTTATTCGAATTATCTAAATTATTTATAAGATCCATTGCATCTTCATTATGTTGTCTAGTACCGGTGGTACTATATGATTGTATAATAATATTCATTTTACTATAGAATCATATAAGAAAATGATTAAATTAAATTTAATCAAAATCAAGCTTAAATATAAATTTTAAATATTAAATACTAAATATTTTTATTTAAGCTTGCAATTTTATTTGATTATTTAATGATTTGATTATCTAATTCTAAATTTTCATCATATGGAAAATAATAAGATGTGATATTATTATTTCTTTGAGTATTGATCCTAACATATCTAGTAGTTGAATTATATAATTCTGAATAAGATATTATATAAGACATAAATGGTTTAAATTCTTCATCAATTTTATCTAATTTTATATTTAGTTCACAAAGATATCTATTATTATTTTGGATTATGGTTTTTTCCAAACTTTTATGAATATATTTGGTATCCAGATCAAAAGGTTTATTTTCTATGATGAAATCCTTAATTGTAATATCAATTGGTTCCAATAGTATATCAGAAAAATATTTTTGAAAAAAATCAACTAATTCAACAATTTCCACACGGTAAAATCTACCATATTTATTTACTATATAAGATCCATGGTAGATTTTAAGTAACTGATTTTTACCCATATCTAGATACACTTGATGATTTTCACCTATATAATCATAATCAAAAGAGCCTGATTTATAATAATAAGATATAGAATTATCTTCATATATAACCTTGTATAAAATACAACTAGATAATTTATCCGATCTTTTCTTACCATCTAAAATCCATATAACATTTTGGTCAGCCATATAATTTTTAACACTAATTAGATTATGTCTAATAACAAAAACATTATCAATATGATTATGTTTTTGTATTATATCAGCAATTTTTGCATTATTCCAATAGTGGAAAAGATAATTTGGTTTGATAATATTGCTAGTCCATTTTTCATAAAAAGGATTAAGATATGTATCTTTATAAAATGTATTTAAATTATTTGAATTATTTGAATTGTTTAAACCATCTACGTAAATGCTCTCTAAATCACAAGAAAATCCTTTTTCATGTCTAAAATGACTTTTCTTAATGGTTCCACATGTTAAATACACTTTATTTAAACAACATATACATTTATAATTTTTGCTTTTGCTTGATTTAATAGCAAGTGATTTGTTATTATTTGAATCTAATGCAATGAAAACCATAATAAATACTAAACCTTTTTCTGATATGTGAAACATATGATTAAATATTCAATTTTTATACAATACGGACTGATAACGGAGATGAGCAAAACGAATCGAAGTTATTAGTCCGGAATGCGGAGATGAGCAAAGCGAATCGAAGAATTCCTATTAATTTAAGTCATAATTATATCTCTGAACGTATTATGGTTTATAAATTATATAAATAAAATATGATTTATTTATAAAAGTTAAATCAATAAAAAAATCACAATACCTTAAGTTTCTCGAAGATATTTTGTCTAGATAAAATGTCCAATCAAATGGATGATTAATTTGTTTTTTGAATATATATGATTTTTATATTCACATACTTAAAATTTTAGGATATTTTTTAATAATTTCTAATAATTGATCTACTGTCAGAACTTTATTTTTTTTTAATAATAATGAACATTCATATATAAATTCTCTCGAATTATTTATAATTTTAAAAGCATCGTCATAAGCATTTTTAATTAATTTTGTAATTTCATTATCAATAATCTCCTTGTATTTTTCACTATTACTAGGATAAATTGCTGATTCTCCCATACCATAATAAGTAATCATTTTATGTGCTAATTTTAATGCTTCTTCAAAATCTGATATAGCTCCAGTACTTACAGCTGATTTACCATAAAATAATTCTTCGGCAATTCTTCCACCTAATAATATCATTAAATGTTGAAATAATGTATCACGATTATAAATATTATGATTGTCTTTTTCAAATAATGTATATCCTGGTGAGTTAGGTGAAGATAAGTTAATAATCACTTTCCTAACCTTTGCATGATTATATGATAATAATCCAACTATAGCATGACCCATTTCATGAATACATATTTTTTCTAAAATATCATCATTAAATATATGCTCAGAAGGTTGCCAACCAACCAAAACTTTATTAAATACTATATCTAAATCTTCTTTTGTAATTTTTTCACGATCATATCTTAATGCATTTAACATTGCTTCATTTAATAAATTTTCAATTTGTGCACCAGAAAATCCATTCGTAAAATCTACTAATTCATCAACACTTATAGCTGAATCACATGGTTTTCCCATAATATGTATTTTAATAATTGATTGTCTTGCCTTATCATCTGGATTTCCTATAAATACACGTTTATCAATTCTTCCAGGACGCATTAAAGCCGAATCTAATAAATCAGCTCTATTAGTTGCTCCTATAATAAAAAGTCCTGGTTTAGTTTTAAATCCATCTAATGAAATAAGTAATTCATTTAATGTTGTATCTCTTTCTGCACTAGATGATTCTTTATCAGAACTTCTTGATCTTCCTAATGCATCTATTTCATCAATAAAAATAATACATGGAATGTTATCATTTGCTAATTTAAAAAGTTCACGAATTCGCGAAGACCCTACACCAACATATTTTTCTTGAAATTCAGATCCAGAAACAGCAATATAATTTGTTTTTGCTTCACCTGCTAATGCTTTTGCCATTAATGTTTTACCATTACCAGGCGGTCCTTCAAAAATTAATCCTTTGGGAGTTCTAACATTATATCTAGAATATTTTGTAAAATTACTAAGCATATCAATACATTGATATAATTCATCTTTGATAGCATCATAACCACCTACATCGGTAAAATTTGTGTTAAAATTAGTAATTACTTCAAAATTTTCAGATTTTTTTGATTTTTCTGAATGTCTCGATTGTCGCCTATAATTATAATAATTATCTGAATTATCTGAATTATCTGAATTTTCAGATTCATTTTGTTGCTCTTCACTATTAAACATATTATCAATAAATTTTTTATTTAAAATAATTCGAAATCTTCTATTTCTAAAATTTTGATAAGTATCAGTATCGGTTTCAGTATCGGTTTCAGTATCGGTATCTGTACCATTATTATTTAAAATTGCTTCATTTTGTTCTGTATAATTTTTTGAATTCAATCTTCTAAAAACACTTTCATGATAATTTCTAGAATGAGGATCTTTATTATAATCTATTTGTTTAATTTCATTATTATTAATACGTTCTAAATAATTATTATAATATCTTCTAGAAAGAGGATACTTAAAATCATTTGTTTTTAATTGAAATAATAATAATGATTGTACATAAGATATCCCTATTAATAATAATACTAGTCTCATTATTATATATGATAAATAATAAATATATTCTTTTTATATCGTTTTATTAGCTTATCTAAAATTTATAAATTATTGTTAGATACTTTAAATATATGTTTTTGAATAAAATAAAAAAAAATAAATATACTAATTATGATCTTAATTAATATATCTTAATCTAAAAATTTATAATATAGATCATATATATATTATAAATGTATCTACAAAAATATTTAAAATACAAATCAAAATATCTTGGGCTTTTGAAACAAATTCAAGTAGGTGGTAATTTAACATTAGAAGATATTAATAATTTTTTGCAAAAACCTTTGCCTATTGATGATATTACTAAAGTACCAATTAATAGTTTATATGTTGATAATAGCAGTAATGAATATTATTACAAAGGTTTACATAGATGTATTATTTTTATGAAAGAAAATGATAGTATATGGGATACACGAAAACATTTTATTTGTGATGATACAGGAAAAATATTTAATGATAATGATTATAAATTAATAGATGAAAAAAATGTAATAATTGAAAATATTAAAGAAATTTTTATAAAAAATAACATTAATAACATTTATACTATTGAAAATATGCAATATGATGACTATATAAATGATGATATACCATTAACAGAAAGAAATAAAACAATTTTAAAAGATAGAGAAAAAACAATAATTGAATCTATTGGTTTTAAATATATTTATACATCAAATAATAATGAAAATTGGAAAATAAATTTAATATCAGATACACAAATAGCTCTTGATATAAAATTTGATCTAACCAAAGTAGTAGAATTTGATGCTAATAATATAATTTTAGAAAATAAAAAAAGTATAGATACATTAAATAGTAATTATAATGCTTTTTATAATTTAAATCCTAATTTAAATGATTTATATGCGCTACAGGATGAAATAAGACGATATTTATTTGATAGTCGAAAGGGAATTGATGACTATTATTTAGATAAAATTAATTTTTTCCATGATAAATGTAAAGAACTACAATCTAATCCTTTATTAAAATTAGATAAAGATTTTTATGTTTTTAGAGGTGTATCATATTATAACCATTTCAAAACAGACGAACATTTTAATCAAATGGACAAATTAAAAATGAGTATGCCATTTTCAGCAACAACAAAATTTGACATTGCATCAGACTGGATTTCTAATCCAAAAATTGGAATTATATATGTTATAAAAATAAGACCAAATACACCATATATGATTTTAAAAATTCAAAGACAATTTGAGATAACAATAGGAAGTGGAACATTAATATATAAAACAAGACATTATTATAATGAAAGATGGATTATACAATGTGATTTTGAGCCAGATTTTCCTTATATTTAACTTATAGATTATTGTTAACTTTTAGTTGACTTTTTAGTTTTTTACTTAATTCTTTTGAATTAATTTTTTTAGGAGTTGGTTTAATTTTAGAATTAGCTTTTTTAGTTTTGGAACCTATTTTAGTTTTGGAACCTATTTTAGTTTTGGAACCTGCTCGTTTTGATGCTTTTTTTAATTCAGTTTTTTTAGATCCAATTTTTTTAGATCCAGTTTTTTTAGATCCAAATTTATCATTAGCAGTAGTACCAATAGTAGTATTTTTTTTTCTACCTAGAGTAGTTGTTTGTATTTTAGCTTGTGTATTTGATTTTGGCATTTCCTATAATATAAATTAACCGCAGATATAATTTTTAGTTTTTTATAAAAATATTTCCACCATCTATTAAAAAATTTTGTATGAGCCAAATTAGCTTTAATACTAAAAATATAATATATTTTTAAATCTCAGTAATACATTATATAATTGAGATTTAAAATGTGTATAATTGTTTATTTAAAAAATCCAAAAGACAAGAGTGTTATAATATCTAAAAATAGAGATAGAAATTATAAACCAAAAATAGAAATAATTCATGAATTAATAAATGGTGTAGAAGTTGCATATATGAGAGATTATTTTACTAATTGGACTGAAGGTCTTAATGAATATGGATTCGGTATTATAAATTCATCTTTACAAGTAGACTATGATGAGAATCCAATGAATGCTAGTCCACATAGTATGGAATTAAATTTAAAATCACAAAAAAAGTATTTAAATGCTTTATCAAAAAACTCATTTAATGATTTTATAAATGAATTATTTAATCCAAATTATTATATGGATATTGGTTTACAAGGTCATACTATTGCAGCAAATCCATATTTTGGGTTTCATATAGAATCAATGACGAATGCAAAACCACATATAAGTATTTTAAAAGATTATCATGTTTCAACAAATCATGGAAATAAATTTGCAAATACTGGTTATACTCATGGTAAACCACTTCTTTCATCAATTCTTAGACAGAAGTTAATTGAAGATGAAATCGCAAAATGTTATAATGCTGAAACTAAATGTAATACAAAATCTACAGAAATTGATATTTTTGACATAATGAATCGTAATTATTCTGATTTGGATATTGATTTACATCCATATAGAAATAACCCAAAATATTTTTTCACAACAAGTCAAATACAATTAGATTTAACAAATCGTATATTAACATTTAATTATGATTCATTATATAGTACATTTGTAGGTATAAAAAATAATTTACCCAAAGATTATATACCAAAGATACAAATAAAAATAAGATCAACATATAAAAAACCTCAAATTATTAAAAATCCTATTAAGAAAAAAGAAATAGATAATTTAATGAAAAAATATAATTATAAACATTAAGATACTTATAAAAAAAAGATTGATATTTTTATTATTAATATATTCAATCCTGATTTAAATAGATATAATATTATAATAATATCTATTTAAAAATGTCATATGCTAAATATTATGTTAAATCTTGTTATTCAAAAAATATACCAATAAATAAAAAATTTATAGGATGGATTGCTATGGTCGAATCTATTGTTCAATCTAAATTAGGAATGAATTTATTAGATATTCCAGATGAAGATTATATGCTAAACTATGAAAATAATATTATACCAATAAAAATGGCAAATATTATTTTGTCTCAATATGTTGATTTCGGTTTGAATTAGTTTGAATTACTTTGAATTAGTTTAAATTAGTTTAGAATTGGACTAGGTTTATTCAAAAAGTTTAAAATCATAATTGGATTTATTATATATTAATGCTCCAGTAGCATATGCTACAAAAACTACCTTTTGAATTGTTGCAGCAGTAATTGCTTGGTTAGAAGCAGGTGTTAATGTACTACCAGGTACACCATATTGTTGTGATAAAACGTATAACATTAATTCACCAGATTTAATTTTATTTGATTTTGATAAGCCAGTAAAATGAGAAACACCATTTTTGCCATTTATTAACATGTAATTGACGAGATAAAATACAATTATTAAAACAAATTGTACTAAGAAAAAATTCTTGTCTAGAGTAAATTTCATTTATCTTTTATATATTTATTAATTATAAAATTTTTTTGAATATAGTTAATTAATTAATTAATTATATTTTTTATCTTAGTATTAATTATATTTGATATGGATAACACATTTTATAGTCTTCCTTTTGATAAAAAGTTTGATAAATTTGATTATACATTAGATAC
>Ga0214921_10006230_pt1 | contig 16432 bp, 19 predicted proteins | sample LL1505_MetaG_FD_177992 | JGI IMG/M metagenome (GOLD analysis project Ga0214921, IMG submission 177992) | Freshwater microbial communities from Lake Lanier, Atlanta, Georgia, United States - LL-1505 | ecosystem: Environmental > Aquatic > Freshwater > Lake | place: USA: Georgia | collected...
CCTAACTAATTATAATTATATATATTTATAAAATCAATTTTTTTGAAAAAATTGATTTTAGGAATATTAATATAGAAAATAAAATATAATATAACTTAATGTCTGAGGAATTAAATAATAATAACTCATCTAATATAATTTTAAATGAAGCAGTAGAAATTTTAAATTTACTTGATACTTTAATAACAGTTGAATTACCAATTGATTCAAATGTTTTACCAAATGTTGAACCAATTAATCAACAAATTATTGAACCAATACCAGTAGAACAATATCCTGAATTACCACCATCGCCACCAAATACTGATGCTAATCCAGATCCAGTTTTAATAGAAAAAACAGTTGAAGAAAAAGAGAAGGAATTAATAATTATATTGAATCAAAACAGTTATTCATATGATGTTCCAGAAAATAGAGAAATGATACCAAAAATATATGATTTAATTATTAATAATGAAATAGATAAGGAATGTGATGATTCTGATTATTTGACATATTTAGGATTTTATTATGGATTATATTTTAAAGAAGAAAAACAAAAAAGGTGTTATAAGAAGGCAGCAAAAATGGGAAATGTTCATGCTATGTATAATTTATCATTATTATATCAAGAAAATGATGAAATTAATAAAATGATAAAATGGTTAAAAACTGCTATAGGAAAAGGGGATGTAGAATCATTGGTTGCGTATGGTAATCATTTATTACACAGTGATCGTGATATTAATAGAGCAGTAAAGTATTATAATTTAGCAAAATTAAAGAAATACTATCGTGGATATTATGAATTAGCATATTATTATTGTGAATTTAAGTTTAATTATGAACATTTTAAGAAGAATCTACTATTATTCTTAGACTCAAGTGATGAAGATAGAGATTTGTATTCATCGCCAACTAAGTTAAGAAATGTCGCTTTATTAAAATTAATGGAAGTAATATTTAGATATGAAAATGAAAAAGATATTAATTTTTTGAAACCATATTGTATTAAATTTGGAATAGATGTTGAAAAGATAGATAAATATAATGATAGAATAAAAATGAGAGAACAATACATCACAAATAAGAGAAAATTTAAATTAGTTGAAGAAGAAGGAAAGGAAACAGATTGTGGAATTTGTTATGAAAGAAAGGAATTAATAGTATTTGATTGTTTAGGACATTATATGTGTATTGATTGTTATTTAAAAGTTAGTAAATGTCCATTTTGTTCAATTGAAAAGCATCAATTAATGAAAATACGTAAGATGCCTGAAGATGAACCAGTTGAAGAATCTAATGATACAAATATTATAGAAGATGTATCAGATGAAGAAGATATAATAGAATCTGAAGATGTTTCTATCGCTTCAACAATTAATGATAATGAAGAAGTTGATGGAATATTAAATATTAATATAGATAATGAAGATGATGAAGATGATGATATAGAAGATGATGAAGATATAGAAGATGATGAAGATGATATAGAAGATGACGACGATGATGATGAAGACGATGATGACGATGAAGAAGACGATGATGAGATTGACGAAGGTGAATAAAAATTAATTTATTAAATATAAATTAATTTTATTTTGGAATTGGAGAAGAAACTAAGAATCGCTTGGTGAAGGTGTAAGAGATTCTATTTTAGTTCTCTTGCGCTCACTTTCTAAAAATCCTTGAAAAATAGTGGGTGAATGGTGTCCTTCGCCTTTGTGTTCATCTTCTGGTTTTATCTTAACAATCTCTGCGGTTTCAATATGGCCAAAAGACAATGTTTTTTTCATGGAACTTAAAAGTGGTGGGGCAAAGCCGCCGCTTGCGCTTGCGCTTCCTCCTCCTCCTCCTCCACCTCCACCTTCTCCACCTCCTCCACCACCTTCTTCATTGGAGCTAGTAGAACCTGAAGACATTTGAGGTGCTCTTGTAGATTTAATTACTATTCGCACACCAGAATTTCCAAGTGTTGGTGTAGAACCTGGTTCAATTCCATTATCTTCTCTAATTTCCTGACGCAATTCTTCTGCTAAATTGCGACTTTTTTCTAATTGAGTCGCAACTTTATGTTGATATCCTGGATCTTGAACTCTTTCCGGAATCTCCTTGTAATGATAAGTAGAAAAATTCAAAGGAGCTAAACCTAAACTTAAGCCAAATCCAAGTCCCATTGATCCGCCAGCAGCGGAAAGATTCAAAGGAGGTGGTGGCAATGGTGATGATGCTGTCTGTTCAGATGTTAATCTTGATTCTTCTGACATAATACACTCAATAGTGTTGGGTATCTATTATAATATGATTAAATATATTAATAATATTTCAATTTTTATTAAATAATTATAATAATTATTTAATAAGGAACGATCATTTATTTTTTAACCGTTAATTTTTGTTTATTTATAAATAAAAATTCAGGGAATTAAAAAATGAATTCACGTCTTTACCAGACGTGAATTCATTTTTTAACCGTTAATTTGAACCATTCTTTTTTTCTTTCTTCAAAATCAATCATTGGTTTAGGATATTTACAATCTTTATATTTTTCCCAACTGGTATTCCATTTATAGACATCTTTATCCGGAACATCTTTTAATTCTGGAATATATTTTCTTACATATTCAAGAGATGGATCCCATTTTTTATAATCAGTTGGATTAATAATGCGACCACTTCTACCCTTTCCAAAACGATATCCACCTAAATCATTTGGTCCAAGAGTAAAATTCCAGTTTCCGTAATTATTCGCATAACAATTATCATACAACATGCGACTGAATACATGTTGTCCGCCATAACTTTTCCAACTATGAGGATCTTGATGTAGTAATTTAATAGCAAAACTACTTACAATTAATCTACCACGGTTTTCCATATAACCATCTTGTTGTAATTGACGAACAGCGGCATCAACAACTGGAAATCCTGTTGCTGCGTCATCCCATAACTTTTTAGCTTCCGCAAGATTATTACGCCATTTAACATGAGTAAAAAATTCATCAACATGACCATAATCATTATAATTAAATCTGGCTAATATGAAGAAGAACATACGCCAATAAAGTTGTTTTAATAAATCTGGATTTTTAGCAGAATGAATCGCATTATAAACTTCAACGATACTAACACATCCAAATTTAAGATAACCACTTAGGCGAGTTGTATTATAAGATAAATCATCTCTTTCTTTGGAATAATCTTTAAAATCTTTAATTTTTTTTAGAATTTTTAATGCTTCAACTCTACCACCAACAATACTAATTTCTGTATCTTCCTTAAAGAACTTATCAATATTACCATTAAATTGTCCACTTATACTAACACCTGATCCAATAAAATTTTTTGGTTTTCCGACTTCATCTCTTATCTTAACTTTAATCGCATGTTTATAATAGGCACCAAAAACTCTAAATACCTTATCTTTATTTAGAAAATCTTCCATTTTATTTAATGTTAAATCATCCATATATTTTATTAATTCAACTTTATCTTTACAAACATGATCCATTTCTTTATCTCTTTTTAATGAATACTTACTAAAATCAGCATTATAACTAACATGTGTTGGTTTTACTGTTTTAATTAACTTTTCAAGCACATCTGCTGGATTATTATAAAAATAAAATAATTTAGATCCATTATTTCTTAATTCATCATCAAGATCATCTAAACAATCAATCATTAATTTAACTGCTGGATCTGACCGATAAGAGCTATTTTCGGAAGTATTATCAATTTGAAAGGGGTCAAAAATAAAGATTGGTAGAATTTTATCAACTTGCTTGCTTAATAGATGAAGAGCCATATTATCATGGATACGTAAATCTCTTCTAAAAATATGAATTCCGGTAGTTGGCATTTATAACTTATAATTTATAATATATATTTCTTTTTAACTAAGTTTAATAATAATAATTTTTATCTTATATATTATTATTAATAATGAATAAGTTTAACATGAATATACCTCTTTATAAACCCTTTATACATCAACCAAATATTCATCAATCACCTAAATTTCAATCAAATGAATTATATAGTAAATTTGAAGAAAATCAAAAACAATTTCAAAAATTTTTAACTAAACCTTTATTTACATCATATACACCAATAGATAAAAACAAAACATATGAACAAAAATGTATCTATTGTAGTTCATCAAAAGTGATAACGAGTAATATATTTGAATTACAAAAGTGTCATGATTGTAATAAAGAGTATGTTCCAAAAGTATTAGAATTAAGATAAAATTTAATATCTATTCTTATTATATATCTAATAAATCTATGAGATTATATATTTATTCTCTTATGAATTGTCCTTATAGTATGGATGCTGAAAAAATATTAGAAAAATATAAACCAAAGATAATTAAAGTTCAAAGAGATCCAAAAGAAAAAACATATTATAATACAATAAATGGTATGATAACATATCCTCAAATATTTTTAGTTACTGATGAAAAAAAGAATGAAAGAATAAAAATTGGTGGACGTGATGAAATGGTTCAATTATTAGATAAATTATTTAATTACAAGAAAACAAAATATTCAAAAGAAGATGAAAAGATATTATCTGATTTTTTTCACAATCAATAATTATTGTTATAAATATAAATATAAATATATATATATTTATAATAATATAACTAAGAAAATGGTAAAAGTTGGTGATATTATTGGTATATGGAAAATAAATAAGATTTTATGTATGAATGATAATTTTGTAATTATATGTGATGTGTCAACATATAAAATAGATGTAAATGAATTATTAAATAAATTAAATGGTGTATCTAATTGGATTATGAAATTAAGATTATATGAAAAAAAATACAGCGAAGTTGATATAATTAAAAAAATAAATTTTAAAGATGTACCAAATAGTGTCATAGCAGATATTGACTCAGAATATATGTTTGGTTTTTATGATAAATATGAATGGTATATAATTGAAAAATGTGATGGAGATTTAAATAAATATATAAAAATTGCTACAGAAAAATGGGATATTTTATTAGAAAACGTATGTTCATTTTTAAAATACCTACATCGTGTAAAAAAGGTAATCCATGGAGATTTAAAAGAAAAAAATATATTATATAATTCAGAATTAGATAAATTTAAGGTATGTGATTATGAATCATGTAAGAAGCAAGTATTAGATATTTCATGTAATAAAATAATAGAAACAATAAAAGATGGATTACCTATCTATAATAGAGTTGATAGTGATGGATATTATTTTTATTATTTAGGTGCAAATTTAAATGAATCATATATGTCATATAAGATGGATTTATTATCATTTGGTTTTATATTATGGAATATATATTCTTATAAAACTACAAAAAGATCGTTGTTTAAATGGCAATTAAGAGCAATTGAATTATATGAATCTAATGAACAAATATATAGATATGATGAATTAGAAAAATTAAAGAGCGAGGAAGAAATGCCTGATATAATAAAAGAATATTTTAAGATTGTAGATACTATAGATCCATTATCAATCGAGCCTCCAGATAAAAATATATATGATAGAATATTTGATTTAAAAAAATATAAACTTTAAAAAATAAACTTTAAAAATGATATAAAATATATAGATTAAATAATTAACAATTAATAATTAATAATTATTTAATTATTAAAATGTTTATAATATATATATATAAAATGAATGTCTTTTTAAAGAATTTAATGTCAGGCTTTTTTATAACATTATTATTTGTATTAATAACCCCTGGTGTTCTTTTAACATTACCAACTAAAGGATTAGGTGAAGGTGCCGGAAATTTTGAAACAGAAGTAATAATTACACATGCGCTTGTTTTCTATTTCTTATACTTTATTGTAAAAATCATTCTTTGGGTTGTAACAAAAGCATTAAAGCCTATGGCCAAAGTAGGTCCTGCCACTGCTACTGCCACTCCAACTCCCTCAGCCTCAAGCTCAACAGTTGCCTCATCTCCTCGCGCAACATCCCCTCCAGTATCATCTCCTCCCATGGTTAAAAGATTAACAAGATAAAAATTGATAATTTAAATAATTTACATCAAATTATTTAACATTATTATCTGTAACACAAATGAGCGAAGAATTTGCTTATCTTAATTTAGTTAGAGATTTACTTACAAATGGTGATTGTCGCCAAACCCGTAATGGAAAGGTATATTCATTATTTGGAAAGACTATCGAATTTGATATTAAAGAAAAATTTCCCTTGATAACCACAAAGAAAGTATTTTTTCGTGGGATTATTGAAGAATTACTTTTCTTTTTAGCTGGACAAACAGACTCAAAAATATTAGAGAATAAGAATATTAATATTTGGAAACCAAATACAACAAAAGAATTTATTGAATCAAGAAAGTTGCCTTATAATGAAGGAGATATGGGACCAATGTATGGTTTTAACTGGATTCATTTTGGTGCTAAATATATTAATGCTAATTCAGATTATACAAATCAAGGTTTTAATCAATTAGAACAAGTATTACATTTACTAAAAAATGATCCATCCTCAAGAAGAATAATTATGACATCATATAATCCTTCTATCGCCGAAGAAGGTGTCTTATATCCTTGTCATGGAATTGTTATACAATTTTACGTCAAAACAAAAGATGATATAAATTATGTAAGTTGTAGTATGACACAAAGATCTGCTGATATTGCTTGTGGAGTTCCATATAATATTGCGTCTTATGCTGCTTTAGTATATATAATATGTAGTTACCTGGGAGAAAATTATAAGCCAGATAGATTAATAATACATTTAGGTGATGTTCATTTGTATGAAGAACATATACCTGAAGCAAAAATTCAGGTAGAAAGAGAACCTAAAGAATTTCCTAAATTATCAATAAAAGAATTTAAGAAAATAGAAGAACTAAAATATGAACATTTTATCTTAGATGATTATAATTATCACGAACCATTAAAATTTATTATGAAAGCTTGATTAATTTTTTAAAGTATTCTTTTATTTCATTGCTATGTAAACGTGGATTAAAAATTTTTTTATTACCAAGATAATCCGCAATATCAATCCACTCAATTGTTCTATCAATATTATCATGAATTTCTTTATCACCAAAACTTTGAGTATTTAAATTTCTTTGATAACTATTTGCTTTAATAATGTATAATAAATATTTAGCATGTTCAATATATAGATTATCTGAATAACTTAGTTGATGTTTAATTATTTGAGGATTCATTACATTATTTGTTTCTTCAGCCACTTCACGTGAAACTGTATCATAAAAAGATATATCACCTGAATCTGTTTTCCCACCAATATCTTCATAAACCTCTTTAACCTCTCCATCTTTAACTCCATCTTTAACTGATTTACAAAATTGTTTTATTTTAATTAATAAAATTTTAATGCTTCCATCTTCAATCTTATAAATTATTACTCCTCCGGCTTTAATTGGTTTTAATTGTTCGCCATTATAATAAAAAGTTGGTCTTTTATTTGCATTTTCCATAAGGAATATATAAATACAGTTTTAAATTGTAAGAATGTATTTATTTATCAATTTTTATTATGATAAAATTTTTAAAATTTTATCATAATAAAGATTAGTAGGAAGCTAAGCTTTGCTTAGCAACGGTTTCTTAGATATTTTATAATTCTTGACAGGAATTATAAAATATCTGAGCAAGCTTAAATAAAAATAAATACGATTAATTCGTATTTATTTTTATTTAAGAAACAATTTTTATTTTATTCCCAAATTCCGACATATCCTGCTTCACCAAATTTAAGGTTAAAATAACCAAAAGATTTAAGTTCATCTAAATCTTTTTTATACATTTTGTGATTAATTTCTGAATTAAAATACAAAGGATTATCTAAATGATGACTTAAATCAATTTGAACTAAAACAAGATATTTTAAAAAATCTTTATGTAGTAGAGGATCATATGAATTATTTGTAAAATTTATAACATAATTACTAATATAGGTATTTAATAATGAATAATTTTTATTGTAAATAAACATTAAATATAATTTGATATTAAAATCTTCTGGTTTTTGTATAAAGAATAATTGAAATAAATTAAAATCAGGATCAACTTCTTTATATTTTTCAACAACATTTAAGATATATTCTCCATATTCAATCATTTCTAAATCAGTACTTCTACTTTGGTCAACTGATAAATTATTTTGTGCTTTCCAAAATTTATTTTTTATTATGCTTGGAGCATATTTATTTATAATGTCAATTTCACGAGACATGACTAGTTCCGAACAATCATTATTATAATAAATTGATAATTTTGCCATTTTAATTAAATATTATATTAAATTTATTAAAATTAAACATATTTTTAAAAAATAATATTTTATTTATTAATATATATTATGAATAATATAGTATTAAGTGGATTAGTTGGATTATTATCATATTTTGTATTAAGTTCGGGTAATAAAAAAACTAAAATAGAAGATGCTTTGCTAACAGAAACTTCTGAAAAACAAACAATTAAACAATCAAAAAAACAAGAAGGCGGTGATTTATGTACTGACGTAAATTCTAATTACTCTAATCACCCAGATTGTTTTGAAATATGTAAAATAGCTATAGATATATTTAATGAACTACAATATATTGATAAATGTGGAAATAAGGCATATAATTTATTAGCAAAATTATATTCAGAAATATTCTGTTTTGAAATGGCATTAGGAAATAATAATTTAAATTTAATTGAAGATGCTAAAGTTGATAGTAAAATAAAAGATATTTCAAAAGATTATCCTAACTTAAATAATACTGAAGTATTGAATAAATATTTAAAAGAATCATTTAAAAAGGTTGAACAATATTTAAAAGATTTAGGAGCATCAAAAGAAATGTTAGAAAAAAGTGGTGATGTTGAAAAAGAACATATTGAAAGTATATTAAAGTTATATGAAAAATATGAAAAATCTAAAGGATCTAAAAGTAACTAAGTCAATAAATGGGATTTAAAGATAATCTTATAATTATATTTATACAATGGATGACATTAAGAAGCTACATGAAGAAAAACAAAAAGATACAAAACAACTTTTAGAAAATTCTACTTTTGGATCATTTTTATATCAATCACATGTTGAAGTATTTACAAATTTAGATCAATGTGTTCTTGATATGGCTACGAATCCAATTAAAAGATATTTAATGTTAACCGCTGAATTTGATGGCATTGAACTAATAATAAAATTATCAAATTCCGAAATATATAAAGATAATGATTTTAAGAAATTTATTATTGAGATAAATGAATATTTTGATAAAATTAAGAGTCATGAAAAGTATGAACAAGTAGAAGAATATAATGAAAATGAAGAAAAAACATATAAGAAGTTCAAAGAGATAAAATCTAATTTAACATAAAGGCATATTAACATAATTATATATTATGTTAAGATCTCTCATCACACTATTTTTTGGTTTTGTAGGAATTAGAACAGTAACTGCTAAAACAATTAATTTAGCATCTAATAATTTTGTATCTATAATTGGTCCCGTAACAAGTAGTTCAATTGATGATGTAATTAAATCATTAAATTCAAGAAACATAAATGAATATATACAAGAAAACAAACAAATTCTTGTATACATAAATAGCCCAGGAGGATCAGTATTTTCTGGTAATCATTTTGTTCAATACATTAAGGCATTACAATCATCAAATATATCCGTTGATTGTATTGGACAAAATTTTATGAGTATGGGATTTATTATTATGCAGTCATGTTCAAAGAGATATGCTTTATTTGATTCAATTGGAATGCAACATCAAATGAGTTTAGGAATGAAAGGTAATATGGAAAACTTCAAGAGTCAATTTAGTATGATAGAAAGAGTAAATAATATTTTAATTGATATGGAAATTAAAAAGATTGGAATTGATAAGACTGAATATTTATCTAAAGTATTAAGTGATTGGTGGAGTTATGGAGAAGAAAATTTAAAGAATGGTATTGTAGATGAAATGGTTACAATTAGATGTAATCCATCAATAATGTTGGAAAAAATTAAAAAAACTGATAGCTTTTTTGGAATAACATTTGATATAGAAATTAGTAAATGTCCAATTTTGAATGATGTTAAATTATCTGATAAGTCAGCAGCATTAAATTATTCAAATGAGATTTTAATCTTTTATGATTTTGATAATTATGCGATAAACGTAAAACAAATTATAAATAAATTAAATTTATAGTTTGAATATAATGGTTCATAGACGAGTTAATCTATTAATAACATCAGATAAATTTTTATCAATTGAGCTATCTTTAAATTTATTAATACTTTCTAAGAGTTCAATAATATATTCTCTATTAAAGATACTTACTTCCATACTTTTTATATCATTAATTATAAAAGATACTTTATAATTAGTTTCTACATTTTGATTTGCTTTAGAATTTTTTAGAATAGATTCTACAAAATTTTTTTGAATATCATTTATTAATTGTTCAGATGAAATATCATAACTATAATCATTTACAATAATTTTATTATTTGATGATAATTGTGATTGTTGTTCAGGAGTTAAAAGATCTTTAAAAAAATTAAACATTTGATTATGTATATGATAAAATATAAATAATTCTTTAAATCCCAAAACAAAAAAAAATTGATATTTATACATTATGATTCAGAACCCTCTATATGGCATAAATAGAGAACAATGCAACCCAATCTTCTAAGCAATATGCGTATCCCCCCTCAAGTTATGGAATATTACAACAATGGGTCCTTACAAATGGATCTCTCTCATTTTGTTGTTGAGAATAAGAACATTCTTCTAATAACTGGAATGTTTTTTCTAATGTCACTTATTAGTGTTATTCAAGTAAGACAATTGAAGTATGAGATTGAGCTTCATTTGGAAGAGAATGAAAATTTAAAGACTGAACTAAACCAAGAACAAATTAAGAGTGAGGAACTTGAAAATAAGAATACTGAATTAACAACTAACGTTGGAGAATTAGAGAAGGAAGTTACTCAATTAAATCACAAGATTAATAAGCTTAAGGAAAAGAATGTGGTTCTATGTCATTCTCTTGAGGAATTTTTAACTCTAAGATTTAAGAATCGTAAGATGAACGAAGTAACATCGGCCCATCAGATGCTTTCCGGAACATCTGATTGTTCGGAGGATGAAAATGTTCATGAGCATTCTTACAATCTTAGAAGCAAGGTTCAACAAAAGAATGATGAATCAACACCCTCATATAATTTACGCCAACTTCCACGTGTAAATTATACTGAGACAGAAATGGCTGAGTAAAATCATTTAAGAACAAAAGATTAATTTATAAAAAGAAATGGAAAAAATAATTTCTATGACGTTATATGGAAATAATTCAACGTATACTTTAGGTTCAATTGAAAATGCCAAATTAATACCTAAAATATATGGACCTGATTGGAAGATTAGATTTTATATCAGAGATGTTTCACCAATAGTAGAATCACAATTAAAAAAATTAAATTGTGAAGTTATTGACTCGCCCTATGAAATAAAAAATAGTCGTATGTTAAGATTTTTAGCTGTATCCAAAAACAATATTGTTTTAGTTCGTGATTGTGATAGTATAGTATCATACAGAGAAAAAATGATGGTAAATGAATTTTTAAATTCTAAAAAGAAATTACATATTATCCGTGATCATCCCAATCATAAAGAATATATGATGGCTGGAATGTTTGGATTTAATCAGAGTGGAATAGATATGAAAGATTTAATTAATATGTCAGATTTAAAGGATAATCCAAATTATATGGCAGATCAGATATTTTTAGCAAAGTTCATTTATCCACTATTTAAAAATGATATGTTTATTCATGATAATTTTAATAAATTTTATAAAGAAAGAGATGAAATTGTATTAAAGTATCCAAGACAGATAACACATATAGGACAAAGAGTAATTAGAACAAACGACCTTGAATCAAAGACAGAAGATGAATTGAGACTCTCAGAATTTAAAGGATATATTCAGTTTAAAAAAACATCATTCAATACAGTTCCAGAATTAATGGATTATTTTATAAATTGTTTAAAAGTATCAAGAATATTAAAAAGAAAACTTATTATAACTGATTATTGTATTAAAACCAAAAAAATAAAATTAAGTGACTACATATTAATAGATGAATTACTAAGATATACTTCTGTTTTAGAAACAAATAACTTTCTCTCTTCAATCTCTGTAACAATTTCATCTAAAGAATTAGAAATTGATGAAATCCCATTAAGTTTAATAAAAAAGATGACCCATATAGATAATTATGAATTAATAAATATTGACATATCAATTAATTGCGATCTCCAACAAGACGTTGATGAATATACATTATATAATGTAATTCAATTAAGAGATGAATTAAATTATAAAATAGAGGAATATATAGTAGAAAATAATATTGATTTATCAAAAATAGCTATTTGTCATGACCAGCAAACTTATGAATCATTTTCAGAAGAATCAAAAAAAGAAATGAATATAATTAAATATGATGATTTATATAATTTTGAGAATCATATACTAAATGAATTTTTAAGATTATTTTGCGGAGTGTATAAGATTCATATTAAACCTTCATCAATTATACAAAAATTTAGCATCCGATATTGGAATCATTTAGATAATGAGTTTATTTGCTTTTAATAAGAGGTTTTTCAGATCCACTGGAAGAATTTGAATTATTAGATGAATCTGAATTAGTTTGTTCAACAATAATATCTAAATAACCTTTTGTATGCTCCATTTGTCCACATATATCTGGTATATCAAAATTTGAGATTCCTTTAAATTTTTCATGACATGCTTCTTTAATTTTTTGAGGAATTAAAGAATTTCCGTCAAATGATGCTTGATTTATATCAGTTTTAATCATTTTAATAAATGTCTTACAATCACGTCTGGCAGATGGTGGAAGCATAAGCATTTCTTCAATTTTGCTACGAATTAATCCCCAGGTTCCGGCTAATCTTTTATGTAATTCAGAATTTTGTTGATAACCTAATTTATCTTGAAGCATATTAAGAGAACTTACAAGAATTGATAAGCCACCAAATAACCAGGCGATTTGAAATCCTCCTACATTATATCCACCTGTAATTATATTACTTAATCCACTTACAGCAGTGATAACATTAATTGATATCATAAATTTGCGTGCTTTTTTATAAGACAAATCATATGCTTCGGAATGCATCCATTCAAAACATTTAGATTGATCACACCATTTTGCGAGTAATTGATCAATTGCTGGAGTCCAAGTCATGCCAGAACTTTCTAAATCTTGCGAAGAATCTTTATTTATACTTTCTTTATCACCCATATTATATTTATATGTATATTTAAAATATAAAAAAAATTGATATTTTAAATATATAAAGCCATAATTATACCAATTATTACTTACTCAACAATGTCAGCCCTTTCAGCATTTGCTGCCAAGTGTGATGCTTTTATTGCTGCTCCAGTTCGTCCTGATACTACAACAGAGAATGGAGGTGCCGCTTTTAGTTCTACAGGATCAGATTGCTTAGATTTTTTCACGAGATATGTTCGCAATACGTCTCAGACTGATATGATTGATATGTTCGTTAAGGCATATGCTGAAGATCCTTATACTGCTCTAAGAATTGTTTTCAATGGACGTGATTGTATTGGAAATGGTAAGCAAGAGAAGTTAATTTCTTTCTTTGTTATGAATCATTTGAAGCAAACAAAGCCAAAGACATATGCTAAGAACTTAATCGGATTCAGTAAGATTGGTTGTTTTAAGGATCTCCTTCAGCTTGATGTGATGAGCAAGTCTCATCAGACGCCAGATATTGAGCTTGAATTACTCGCGGCCATGCTCAGTGATGATCTTATCAAGCTTCAAGCTGGTGAGTCAGTTTCACTTGCTGCCAAGTGGGCACCGACAGAGGGATGCGAGTTTGACAAGAAGACTCGCGCGGCACATCGCTTAGCAAAGATTTTGGATAAAAATATGAAGGATTATCGCAAGAAGATTATTACTCCCCTCAGAGCTAAGATTGATGTTCTTGAGCGCCTTGAGAGTGCGAGACGTTGGGATGAAATTAATTTTGAGAAGGTTCCAGCGATAGCAATGAAGAAGCAGAAAGCTGCTTTTACAAAGCATTGTTCAGCAGCATTTACTTCTTATTTATCCAATGTAATTGCTGGTAAGGCTAAGATGCATTCCAAGGGTATTCAGCCTCATGAGTTAGTAATGAATCCAGATGAAGCAGCAAATGCGCAATGGATTGCCTTAGTTGCTCGCTTGTCATTGGCAGGAGTATTTAAGAATTGTGTAGCATTATGCGATGTAAGTGGTTCTATGCAGGGAATACCAATGTGGGTTTCAATCGCTATGGGAATCTTAATGTCAGCACTAACCGAGGGCCGTTTTAAGAACCGTGTTCTTACATTTTCCGAAGTTCCTCAGTGGCATGAAATTAAGGGCACTACATTAGCAGAAAAGGTTGGATCTCTATCCCGGGCTCATTGGGGTGCTACTACAAATTTCATTTCAGTTTTTGAACTTCTTCTAGTTGAGGCAACAACTTATGGACTAACGCCTGAACAGATGCCAAAGAAAATTATTGTTTTTACAGACATGCAATTTAACCAAGCACATCAGGGAGAATACAAGACAGCATTCCAGATTATTTCAGAGAAGTATTCTGCTGCTGGCTATAAGATTCCTCAATTAGTATTTTGGAACCTAAGGGATTCCAAAGTAGCATTTCCAGTTCAGAAAGACACTCCAGGTGTCGCACTCATGAGTGGTTATTCAGCAGAGATGCTGAAGATGTTCATGGATGACGAGGAGATGACACCCTATTCAATGATGATGAAGGCTCTCAAGCCTTACGAAGTCTTTGTGATAGATGAGTGAATTATTTTATGATTAAATCAAATTAAAAAATATATTTATAATTTTTAATTTACCCCTATCCTTACTTATTATTTATAATATGTAATATTTCGGCTTGTGAAGGAGATTGTTTGTAATCAGAATGTATAGAATCATTATCGTTTTCATTATCATTATTATTTCCACTATTAGAACCATTATCAAAAGTGATAATAGTGTTCTGATTTTTTGCCTTTGGTGATGAATTTTGACCATCTACTGGTGATTTTTTTTTAAAAGCACTGAAAAAATTTTTAATCATAGATGGACTGGGTTCAGAATGAGTTTTTAATTTAGGTAATCCATCTGATGGTTTATAAATTTTGGTAGGTTCTAAAATATTACAGATTTCTGGTTTGCTGATATCAGTATCTTTAAATCTCTTTTCAAATTGTTCAATAATATCGGTTGGAATAGATGGTGATTGCTCAACTAATCTGTCTAATTCAGCACGATTTATTGTAAAGAATTCAACAGCATCTTGTCTTTGATCTGGATGAATAGCTACTTCAGCTGAAATATTTCTATGAAATTTAGACCATTGTATAGAAGATACTCTATGACTTTCCATATTTTGGGCATATCTCAAGAAATTTCCAACAGTTGAAATTATACCAGTTACTAAAGAAACACCGCCTAAACTAATATTCGCATATTGTTTCATTGAACTTGGGAAAATAGAATCAATACCCACATTAAGGGCACCAGTTATGGTAGATAAAATAATAACTGGGATTTGGATGATGTTATTAAGACGAGTAAATTTTTTTTCAGCAAGATCATGAAGCCATCTATAACATAAGGCCTTATCAGCCCAAAGCGCCAATAATTCTTCTTGTTCACGTGTCCAAATGGTTTTAACTTCATTCAAGTCTTTACTTTTAGTTTCTTTAGTAATTATGCTCATAAAAAATTTTTATAATATAATATATAATATATAATATATTATGAGTGATAAATATATATTTAAAATATTAGAAAGAAAAAATGAAGTTTTATTAATAGTAGAATATAACACATTAAAATTTATGCAAGAAATAAACGAAGATACATTTAAGTTGCCATATTTAAAGAATAAAGATTTATCTAAATTTTTATCAAAAGTTATAGATAAATTTCAAGATAAAACACTAAAATTTGACTATACATTAAATTTAGTAGATTCATCAAATTTAAATTTTAGAATTTCTCTATGGGATGGAAATAAACACACATTTGATATTGTTTTAAAATCTAAAGAAGTTAGAGATGCTGAAATGATGGAAACAAAAATAAAAGCATCACTTAATGTGTTTGAAGATAAAATAAAGAAAAATATATTAGAAGTTGATCGTAAATATGATGATGAATGTGATAAAATTATAGACAATACTGAAAATAAATTAATTACACTAAAAAGAGATATATTAATGAGATATACAAATGATAATTATAGAAACTATAAATATAAATCATTAAAGATAATTAAAGGTATTAATAAAGTAAGTCGTTCAT
>Ga0214921_10006231_pt1 | contig 16432 bp, 21 predicted proteins | sample LL1505_MetaG_FD_177992 | JGI IMG/M metagenome (GOLD analysis project Ga0214921, IMG submission 177992) | Freshwater microbial communities from Lake Lanier, Atlanta, Georgia, United States - LL-1505 | ecosystem: Environmental > Aquatic > Freshwater > Lake | place: USA: Georgia | collected...
AAACCTCTGCTTTTTAGAATCTTTGTTAGATCTAGAACGGGCTTCCCGCTACGTCTACTTTCTGGCGTAGCCATAAGCTGTTGCATAGCTTTGTCAAAGTTCTCTAGGTTTTCGTCTTTTTTATGAAGAATCTTGTCAGATATTTGATTAATTAGTGTGCCTATCTCGCCGACAGACTCTTCGCCAAAATATTCTTCTAATGCAGTCTTTACTACCTTGCGAACCTCATCTTGAATTATACCATATCCAATCTTACCTTCCCTCTCGCTTAACTGACCTAATACTGTAAGTATTTTATTTTCCTGATAATCCTGCACCTTGACACTAAAGTATTTTGTTGGCTCTTTTTCTTTTCGAAAATCTATCACTAGTGTTCCAGTTTTATTAGGATTGCCTAAAACAGAAAAATCTAAACTTAAATCTAACTCTCTGTCTACTGCAACTGGATCTAAGTCAATAATCTTTATTAGCTTTCTTTGCTCCTGGTATATTCCCTTTGTAGATGTGCCTCTTATTTGATAGATAATATTACCGTGTTTAAATTTCTTCAAACTTTCATATGGCAAGTTGTTGATATAAATTGTCTCGCCCTGCTTTAAGCCTGCTGGAAAGTCTCTAGTTTTAGCGGGCCCGTACTTATCAACATCAAATAAATCATTAACATTTAACGATCTTATAAACCGCCCAACCCTGCCAATTATATTTTTCTTACCAGCAATAAGTCTAGGTATATAGGTAAAAGCATTCACAGCTTTGTTTGCGCGGTCAACGAAAGTATTAGCCATACCAGTTAAATCAGCTTCAGTTATTGCAACCCGTTTGTATAGATCTTTTAACTTTTCATTATCATATCCTAAATTTTTAAGGTAACCTTCTATAAACTCGTTATCGTTACATTTTAAAATGCTTTGGTAGTTGGGGTTATCGGTTGATACCTTATCCGATTCAAGAGTAGAAAGGAGTTTCTTTTTAAAGTTTTGCACTGAAGGATTAACCGTATTCGCTATGGTTGAGGTGACGAATTTCTTATCTACAGTTTGTACAGGATCGAACTCATCAGGTATGTTTAACATATAGACCTGTATTGTATTACTATTTTCTTCTAATACATAACCCTCAAAACTTGTAACATGTTCATAGCCATATGGTGCCATTTGCGAGGGATCTACTTTAATTCTAACACGTTTTAGTCGAGTATTTTTAAACGTGTTTTCTATTAAACCATCAATACGCATATATGTTATTTATCCTTGATTATTACCTAACTTAAGTTATATTGAGGTATGGTTAAGAAACGAAATTTACAATTTGCAAATCACAATCACCCCGTTACAGAGCAAGAAAAGCAGGAAATTATAGATAGGGCGGCAAAGGCATATGAATCCTATATGGATGCTTTAGGCTATGATTGGCGTAATGATCCTAATAGTTCTAATACACCGCATAGAGTGGCCAAGGCTTTTGTTGAAGATTTTGCTTGGGGATGTTACAGTGTACCACCTAAGATAACCGCTTTTGATAATGTTGACCAATACGACGGCATTGTTGCACAAACCAATATTAGAGTTACTTCACTCTGCTCTCATCATCATGCACCTTTTACTGGGTTTGCTCACGTAGCTTATATTCCTTCTAAGAATGGTAAGGTTATTGGTTTGAGTAAGCTTAATAGAATTGTAGATTGGTTTTCTAGACGCCCACAAGTTCAAGAAAACTTAACAATGCAGATTCATGATTATATTAATACTGTATGCGAAAAAAATAATGGTGTTGCGGTAATGATTGAAGCGGGCCATACTTGTTGTTCAAATCGTGGTATTCGACATGATTCTACAATGCGAACCGCAAGAATGTCCGGTGCGTTTTTAGATAATAAAGATAATTCTCGTGCAGAGTTTTATAAGTTTGTAGAGTTTGCGCAGAATAGAAAACTTACCTGACTAAATAATTAGTGTAATCTCATCATAAAGGGTGAGCTCACGAGTGCGCCCTCGAGTATATCTTGTGTAAGAGATTTAGTTTTCTTCACTCACGAGTATTGTCATTATAACATAATAATAGAAGCTCAAAAAAAAGATCTATATTACAGACGATTACGACAGTTTGGAGTTATGGATTATGTAGATGATATTTTAAAGGAGAATGAAGAAGAAGGTATGCGTATAGATAATGAGTTTAATTACTCTCCAACAGTTTGCATGGTAAAATATATTAAAGCTGAGAATTTACAGTATATTTTACACTCAGTTGGCTTTAACGGTTTATATTAACATTAACAACGCCACCGTTTTGTTTGATAAATTCTTCACCTAATAGTACTGGTGTATCGTTCTCACTTCTGTCAGCTAAACTAAATGGTACACCATTGAACTGTTCTTTCCCCAAACTACAATCAAGCTTAACAACCGGTCTATCTTCCTTATTACCGCTCCCAATATGAATATATACCCGATCTGCAATAGGTAGGGTTAGTTGCTTATCGTTAACTGTATTAAATGTAACGTTATTATTCTTTTCTTTCAAGTTAACTGCATGTAATACATTGTGCGCGCTATTACCTGTATCGACTTTAGCCTTCACTGTTCCAACATGTTGTATAGTAATACCTTCTGTTAGACCGAGTATTTGCTCATAAAAAAATTGTTTGAAAGAAACCATAATACAATATTTATTACTATAAATAATAATAATGAGCGAAAAACAAGAAGTAGCTAATATTACTGAAGCCTACAAACAAATTGTAGTAAACGAGTTTAATAGTATTAGCCCAGGAGAAGGCAGGTCAATGTCGCCTGCACCTCAGCATGCCGAAACAATAGCTATTAAAAACGAAGACGAAAGTAACGAATTACCTAATACAGATGTTGAAACTGAAGGTGATATGGCAAAGGGCGAGCTATATAAGCTACATAAAGATTCCAAAGATCTATACAATCTTATAGGCTCTTGCGGTGAATTAGAGCCTTGGATTTTTAGCAAAATAACTATTGCTGCAAGCTATATTCAAGGTGTAAAAAATTATCTTGAATACGATAGCTTTAAGAAAAAAGGTGAGTTTAATGTCGATACTGCTGGCCATGGTGATATGGTTTCAATGAAAGTTAAAGAGATGCTTAACGGTGAAAGTAGAGAGGTCCTCGAGACCGTGCTTCGCCAGGCTATTTTTAATTTAGAAGCGCTCGAAACGTTAAAAGAAGTTAAGCAGTAACTTTTCTTGGCCCGCCAAATTGTCTATTAATTTTAGTAAACTCTAATCTATCTACAAGCTTTACATGATTTGTACCTACAAATAGAACAAACCCTTCATCTTTTGTTGGTGTAAAAGAGCCATCCGGATTTTCAATAAATGTTTTGCCCACTTTAGATTGTAAGCTTGACAATGCTTTTAATAAAAGATTTTTTGCCCTAGCCATATGATATGTTGTAACAATAAGATCAATAAAATTACTTTTATTTTTCTCCAAAAAAGATAATACTTCATTTAATCTTGATTCAACTTTTTGCTTACCTACCGCGGTCTTTTTAGTCTCTTGTTCTTTGTGATATCTTTGTGCCGTAAACTGCTTTAGTTCATCTACAAATTTGTCTGCCATAAACTCTGTACCATGCGCTGCAGCACCAAATATGCCCCTAGGCGCTATATCTACCTGCTTATTTAAAAAGATTTTTAATATACCTAAGATAGGATTTGTTTTATACTCTTGATCAAACGGTTCATCTATATTGTTAATGTGAAGTTTCGCTTTACCTACCTCTGCGTTTACTGTTCTTAATAAATCATCGGAGATGTTGACAGACAATGTATTAAAATTGCTCCCTTCAATAAAAGTTGGTGTTTTTTGACTAGCGTCTATTAGACTTTGAACATTTCTACCGGTAGAATGCAACTGTATACCATTTGCTGTTTCTTTGCCTTTGAACGATTCGTGTACTATAATACCTATAGCAGCGCGCTGTATTCTCTGTGAGAGAGGACTCTTCGGATCAATCGGAACAGCATATGCAATTACGTTGGGTTTAAATACAATAAAATCTTCACCCCCAATCGTGACTTTTTTCTTATCACTTAGTAGAGCAAACAAAGTGTCTGCTTGATATATTTTACCCGAATTATCATAAGCTGCTTTAAGATGTTTTAATAAGTTTTTTAATTTGTCTTTTAAACCCGGTGTTTGACCGTAGTATAAATCAACCTCTTTATCCGTGTGCATAATTTTAGGATTTGTTTGACTGAGACCACCTTTGAGAGAGATAAAGAATTGGCTTTTAAATTGTTTACGAGGATCGATACCGAATAATATCATAGGGCTTCCATCTATCTTTGCATTAATCTCTTGATTAGTCTCAAGCCCTTTTATCTTGTTATTAATCTCATCAATATGTTGAAGAAAATTATTAAAACCCTCTCTACCATTTTCAATTGCAAGATCTTCTATGTGTGATAAGTGAGTTTTAATATGCATATCATTCTCTAAAAAGAGAGTTTTTTCACTATTTAAAAATGAAATAAATGTACTCATTTAACTAATCCACTATAAACTCTATGCATATCTTCCTTAGTTATTGGAGGGAGAAGTTTCTTGAACGCCAAGTAGTTTTTTTGCATTAAGGCTTCACGAGCTTTCGTCGAAGATGCTAACCGCGAGACTTCTTTTTGATGTACACCGGATACTTGTTTACCTTTAAATAGCGAGATATTTTTAAAGAATGAACCGTATCTATCATTTGCATCTTCTTGACTTGCATAAAGATTTATTTGATAAGGCTCACTGTGTTTTTGAATCTCAGCTACTATTTTTTGTGCATCTGGGTGTGGGGCAGGTGATCTCGGTGTAGGTGTAAATTGGCCGTTGTTAAGAATATCCGCAATATGGTAAACAACAAGTACCGGGGAGCCTGATGTAAGTACAAAATGTACATTTTTTGGTAAATATGACTTGTAGATATTCCAAGTATTGAGAGAATTCTGCGCCGTTATTCCGTCGCGATCTACTGCAGAAATGATTACATACACATCATTATTTTCTGTTGCAGCTCTTTTGACTGTATCGAAATGACCCTTATGAGGCGGTTTAAATGCCCCGGGAAAAATTCCGACAGAATAACCTCTCTGCTCAAGAAATATTTTAAACGGCTTCACGTCTTAGCGCGATTTTAAGCCCTTTCTGTGTAAAGCTATCTATATACAAGTAATTGATAAACTTATCTCTAGGAATGTACTTAAACTTAGTTTCAAATACAGCAAAAAACCCTTTAACTTCTGGAGGAAAGAGATTGCTAACCTCGCTATTTCTCAACTGATCAATATTAGTAAATGTTGAGGTAAGATTGGCCTTTTCTATTTTTTGTAGAAAAGTATTTAAAGTAATACAATTAACACCCTTATCGGAAACACACGCTTTGCTTACAAGCTTTCTATCTAATACTTCAGCCTCCCTTTCTATCTCCTTACTAAACGTTTCATCTTCTTTCTTGAGATATAAGTTTTTAAGTGTACTCTGTAAATTTTGTACTCTACTTATTTCACTATCTAAATTTGCTTGATTTTCATCTTTCAATGCAAGCTGTTTTAAGCCTTGTAATATTTGTGGAATTGTATAGATCAAGTATGCAGCTCTTCTAGGATTTCTATGAAATCCGAGCGGATTAATCGTTGATGTATTGAATAGAGATTTTGGAAATTCTTGAATTCCCTTCTCTAAGCCAATATTAACATCAAATATTGCATCAATATAATTCTCTAAAGACCAGTCTTTAGGTACAGGATTATCTGTTTTAATAGCTTCAATTAAATTAGTATTAAGTACTTTTTTAGAATCTTCATCCATAGAGGCGTAATTTTGTAATATCACCAATAAAACGTCTTTTATTTGTGATAAAATATTACCTGTTGTGTGCTTGCCCTCAGCGCCAATCCTCACACTGCCCCTGTATTGACCGGTTTTTTTTGTTAAGCTAAATTCCTTGACTTCAAATTTGCCATAAGGTGTTGAAATATCAAAAGAATCCGATGTTCCGCCGATGTATGTCCCGAGTCTACGGGTATAGTTTGTTTCAGTTTCCATTTTTTGCTGTGGATAGAATAAAGCCGCTGCCCTTCTTTCACCATTACCTTCACCAGAATGAGCATCAAATTGCTTTATATAAAATGGTACACCTCTTACCTGTGCAGGCCACGGTAGTTCATGAACTTGATTCAACTCAAAAGGAAGTACGGTTTGCTGCGATGGCGTATCTGTTTCAGTATCTGGTACTGGTGCTACTCCCTGTCTCGGAAGGGGCGGTACTTGTCTCCCAAGAGTTTGCTCAGAGTAAACGTCTTTTAAGCTTTTGTAGGCCACTAGATATTTATAGTACTATTCTTTGGGTTCTGTATTAACATCAATAGAGTTAGAGTATTTCTTCATTATATCAACTATGGATGTAAGTACTTGAGAAGCATTAGTTTCATTTATTTCAGGTAGGTCTTTTAATGCTTTTTCGTCTAAATCACCAGGGTTCATAAACAAAGCTTTTTTTAGTAGCCTAACTAAAAAAACTTCACCTTCAGATGTTAATGGTGCTGGGCCTTCAGCGGGTTCTTGTGATGCAGGTGCCGGTGCTGGGACAGGTTCTTGCGGCGCAGGAGCCGGAACGGGTAAATCACCTGGAACGTCTTCATTAAGCTCAGCCAGCTTCTTATTTAAAATATCCAAAAACTTCATGTTAAGAAACTTTAGGTGTAACCGGACTTGTTGCTACGGTCTTTTGTAAACTGTCAGCTGCCTTTGTGAGTGTATCTAACGTCTTAGCACTTGCATCAGTAATTTGTTTCTTAACATCAGCGACTTTCTGTGTGACATTTGCTTTTACTTTTTGTACTTCTGGATCATCCTGTAACGCATCCATTGCTTTCATTAAAGCTGAAACAGTGCCGGATATGCCCGCTGCACCGGGGATTGCACCTGCAGCAATATTTCCCGCGGCGTTTATAGCCGCACGAGCAGGGGATGTAGGTGTAGTTGCAGGTACCGTTGCAGGTGTTGCAGTATATTCTTTAAGCCATTGAGGCTTTTCTAATTGATACTCATCATATTTTGCTAGCAAAGTGTTTAAAAACTTCATATTATTATATATTTATGCTGTTGTACTTACAATAAATGTGCCAATACATCATTAGGCGTAAGTATTTTAATATCTATAAATTCTAACATTTTATTGACAAAATTTTTATTGATAACATCCTCAATATCTTGTATATAATGTGTCTTTCTTATGTAGTCAAAAAACAATTGTTTAAACTTAGTTTGCAGCTCTATTGCATTGTTTCTTATTATTTTAGCATTATAATTATGAGGTGTATCAATAATAAACTGTATTGCATCCTTAAGCTCACTCTCATTACTGACAATAATTGAATTTATTTCATTATACCACACATCTCGGCCGCCTTTTGACTTGACACTCACAACTGGTATACCACATAAGAGGTATTCTGTGGATGCATAGCAAGAGCCCTCTTCGTACGATAAAGCTAGCCCGACTTTACATTTGCTTAAATTATAGCAAACATTTTCTGGATCTATTTTCTTGAGAATTTTTGTTGGCTTGAATACGCTTAAATCGTGTTCACTGGGTGTTATGAATAATTTGGTAAAATTTAAATTTTCAATAAGGGAATGTCCTTTCCATTTTTCTCCGTGAGCATTTATCACTATATCATATTCTTTAGGACAATTTCTTACAGTAAAAAGGTTACTATCCAGCCAGCAGTTTTGATTACAAAAAATTGCTGGTATGTTCCTAGGGTAAAGGTTTAATTCCTCTACACTGTTTGTTAGTATTGTTACGGTCGTACAGTGCTTTATAATTAGATTATATTCTACTACACCATCACCGCACCACCATGGAATTAAGAACACATGTATGTTTTTATATCTTGTTTTTAGTTTAACTAGAACAAGTAACAAGGAAGTTTTTGTAAAAATATTTTTACATGTTGTGGCTAAAAATAGATAAATCGAATTGTCAGTTTTATAAAAGCATTTTAAATTTAATTGGTCTATCATGTTATGAATAGCCCTAACTTTATATTAAAAGTATTATCTAATACTTTTGATGATGTTATGTTGTAGCGCTCTAGAAGTGTCTTTAGTTTAATAAAATTAGGTGACTTATTTGACCTACTGTATACACTATATAGCTTAACACGCGCCTCTTTACTTTCACCTGAATCCCCGCAAAGCAAAAGCCCATACTCCTTGAAATCTCTTGCATCTATTATGTACGTAAAAGAAAGTATTTTTGCTATTTTGATAAAGATGTTGTATACAAAATTACAATATTCTGCTAAAAGCGTTAATTCTGGCTTTTTATTAATTAAATATAGTAATTTAAATTTTCTATTGCTATCTGTTAATGCAAATAATATATTGCACAGCCGCAATACAATAAAGCTCTTAATTAGCTTAGATTTATTTTCAAGACTGTACATATAATTATCTTCCTCAATCAGTTTTTCCAAATCTTGAATTAAAGAGTCTACGTCAATAATTTTTATGTCTTTATATTGAGTAGTAAGCGGCATTAGCTAATTATAATTGAAACCACTTTAATTATCAATAAAATTTTTTGGTGGAGAACCTATACGGACATTGAGTATGCCGTTATAATAATCTTCTCTTAGAATTACATCTCTATTTAACTGTTCTTTTATTTCTCTGTATCCGAGCTCCCACTTGGAACCACAAAAATGTAAAATTATAAATTCAAAATTTTGTTTGCCTATTTTTTCAATATCTGCATTTAACTCTGCAGAAGAACTTGTATATGATTTCCAATCTGTTTCCTTTAATTCATGTCTTTTGTTCTTTTTTCCTTTTAATGGTGGTCTTTTGTAGGTTGTAATGCATTGTTTTTTTCCAATATATTTTTTTTGTGTAACTAAATTACGAATTAAGTAGATAAAGCCAAACGCATTTGGCTTATATTGTACATTTTCGCCTAGCTTCCAATGGCCTAAATCCATTAACTATTTAATTTGTGGTCGTCGTTGTACAACTATTTTACGCTTTTTGCCAACTTTTTTTGCACCTAATGCAACAGGTATACGCATATCACCTGGTGCATAAAAATCAGTGTTGCCAACATCACCCCCGTGACTTGTTACACCGGGCCCGAATACACCGCCTTCACCTGCCATATTCATTTCTTCAACAAATTGCTTAAAGGATTTGCCCTTGATTATCATATAGTAGTCGCTATTATTTATGAATGGATCAGCTTAATTCCTACATTAAAGAATTAGAGGAAGATGTAAAGATAGATGAATTAAATCTAAAGGAAGCTGCACTTATGCTACCTGCAAGAAAAGCTAAGTGGGTTTCAAGACTTATTATTGAAAAGAATAATTTAAACGATCTTCAAAAAGAACGTACAAGAATTATTAATGATGTAGTTGAGGAAATTAAAAAAGAATCACAAGTCCGCTTAGCAACACCAACCCTGGAAAAAGCTGCAGAAAAGCACGGTAAAGTTGTGAGTATAGCACAAGAAATAGCCCGTAAGCAGAATATAATTGAATTTCTTGAACGTGTTGAAAAGACCATACACAGTATTGGGTTTGATATAAAAAACTTAATCGAAGTAATTAAAATGGAGACTTCTTAATGGTATACTTTGATTTAGATAAAACAGGTAAGTACGGCTTTGTTACAGGGGATCATATTAATGACATAAGAGAATTTTTTTCTATAAAAAACGAAGGGGCTAGATTTGCTCGGATGAAGGGTAGATTTATTCCTTCTAGGACATACGCTATCACACCTGGTGGTAGAATGGACCCGTGTTTGTTTTATGAAATAACAAAATTTTTACTACAGAATAATTTTTGTAAGCAGGATGAAATCAAAGCATCGAATAAATTCTTAGAAGCTATTTTACCAGCACAAGCAACTTATCACAGAAATCTCTCTTACACAAAAGAACCGTTTAATAATCTCTCTTTACAGCTAAGAGATTATCAACAAGCGATTGTTTCTAAATGTCTTGATGCGGGCCGCGGTGTTGTTGTGCTCGCGACAGCGGGCGGTAAAACTCTTATAATGGCATCGCTTCTTTCCAACTTTTTTCATTTTAAAAATAATTTTAAGTGTCTTTTGATTGTACCTGATCTAGGCTTAGCTGAGCAAACCTTTAAAGATTTTTATGAATATAATGTACCGTTTATTTCAAAAAAATGGACTGGTAGTAATAAATTTGAATCGAATAAAACTGATGCATTTAATGTAGTGATAGCAAATTTAGGCATTTTGCAATCAGAAAATTCAGATCTTTCTTGGCTAGAAGATATTGATTTTCTCATTATAGACGAGGTACATAAAGTAAGACGTGGTAATAAAGTAAATGATATTCTTAAAACTATTAAAACAAATATTCGCTTTGGATTTACTGGTACGATGCCGGAAGATAAGTTAGATCAATGGAATATAATAGGTAAAATCGGGCCTATAATATACGAGAAAAATAGTTTTCAACTTCGAACAGAAAAGTATATCTCTAAAGTAAATGCTAACATTCTTGAAATATCCTATAAAACACCACCGCCTGTGATAAAAGAGATAACTAATCCAGCAGAGCGGTATAAGTCAGAATTAGAATTTTTATTTACTAATTCTTTTAGAAACAACACTTTAGCAGTATTATGTAATAATGCACCTAATAATGTTTTAATATTGGTTGATTTTATCAAACACGGAGAGACACTATTTGAGCAATTATCTAAAATTTGTAACAGAAAGCAAGTATTTTTTATCAGAGGAGAAGTTGAAATTGGAGATCGAGAAAAAGTCAAAGAACTAATGGAGAAGAACAATAATATTGTATGTGTGGCCATAAGTAAGATATTCAGTACAGGGGTGAATATAAAGAACTTACATTTTATAGTTTTTGCGGGAGGCGGAAAAGCAAAAATAAAAACAATTCAAAGTATTGGTAGAGGGCTCAGACTACACGAGGCAAAAGATAAGCTCTACATTATTGATCTTGCAGATCAATTAACTTATGGAATGAGACATCAACAAAAGCGTCAGCAGCTATATGATCAAGAAAGAATACCCTATACGGTGAAGCAATTAACTGAAAAATAATTTTTATGAAAAAAACAAAAACCAAAAAGAAACAAGACAATTTAACAAAAGATAAGCAAAAATCTGATACACCAGATATCGAGCTTGAATTACCACCTGATTTAAAAAATCTTGAATCGGTAATAACAGCCGCGGCTGAAAAACCGGTTAAAGGTAAAAAACTCAAGCCTTCAGAAAAACCTCATTATGTAAATAGCAAGCAATTTGAAGAGGAAATTAGACAATATTATAAGACGGATAACATGACTGAGTACCTGGCAGATGCTATCAGGAGAATTGCCTACGGTCTTTCTTTTGCGCCAAATTTTATTAATTATTCCTATAGAGATGAAATGATTGGTGATGCAGCTGTAAAGATGTACCAGGCGCTAAAATATAAGAAGTTTAAGCTTGATCACGGCTTTAGCCCGTTTAGCTATTTTACGACGATTGCGTTTCATGCATTTATTAGCCGTATAAAAAAGGAAAAAAAGCATCACCAGCTTATTGTCGATTATAGGGAAAGAAATTACGATAGTCTTATTAATAAAGACGAAGACGGTACAGGTATAAGAGTTTGTACTTCAGATGGTGCTGGAGGACTTGATAATAGTTTCTATAATGAGAGTAATGCCTAATTCTAGGTTCGCTATATTTTCAGACTTACATCTTGGTGTTCATATGAACAGTCAAGTATGGCATGACGTCTCCCTAGACTGGGCAGAGTGGATTGTCGGCGAACTTAAACAAAAAGATATAACTGAAATTGTATTTTGTGGTGATTTTTTTCATAGCAGAAGTGAAATTACAGTGAATACACTTCACCATGCTAGCGTTATACTAGAGGCGTTTAAAGATTTTAAAATTTATATGCTCGCCGGTAATCATGATTCTTTTTATAAAAACAACTGTACAGTTAATAGTATCAGAATTTTTCATGGTAGAGATAATATAGATATTATTGACAAGCCCTGTCTAAAGCAAATTGGTGGTAAAGAATGCTTTTTTGCACCCTGGGGAACTGAAATATCGGATATTCAAAGCTGCGATGTTCTTTTTGGTCATTTTGAAATAGAAACATTTAAGATGAATAGTTTTAAAGTCTGTGAAGGTGGGTTTAAGTCGAGTGATTTGTTGCAGTTTGCACCGCTAGTTATCTCTGGTCATTTTCACCTTCGCGAAGAAAGAAAGTATAATAAAGGCACTATTCTTTACGTCGGTTGCCCTTTTGAGTTAGATTTTGGGGATGAAGGTTCGACCAAGGGCTATTATATCTTAGATACTAAAACATTACAATATGAATTCTTCCCGAACGAAGTATCACCAAGACATGTTAAGATAAATTTATCTGATTTAGTTAAGATAGATAATTTTGCTGAAGCTGGAAATGTAATCTTTGGAAACAATATTGTAAAGTTGGGTATAGATAAAAATGTTTCTACTCAAGATCTCGAAAAACTAACTATTAAGCTACATAATTACAAGCCACTAAATCTTGTATTAGACAATAGCGTTAAGTTCGATAAATTCGGTGCTGATATTGAGCAAAATATTGATTTAAGTGGTGTAGACATAACAAAAGCAATAACAGATTTTGTACAGCTATTAGATATAGAAAATAAAAAAGATGTAACTGACTACACAATATCGCTTTATAATCAATGTAAATGAAAAAGATTATCTTCAATACACTAACTATAAAAAATTTCCTAAGTGTAGGGGATAAGCCTGTGAAGATCAATTTTAGACCAGGTCTTCACGGTATTACAGGTATCAATAGAGATCAATTAGATAGACGTAACGGTGTTGGTAAAAGTACTATACCAGATGCTTTACATTTTGCTCTTTTTGGTACTACGATAAGAGAACTCAAAAAAGAGTTTATTATCAATAACATCACAGGCAAAACATGCACCGTCTCATTAACCTTTACAGTTATTAAAGGTAATGATAAGCAAAACTATGAAATAGTAAGAACTTTAGAGCCAAGCAAATGTATTTTATATTTAAATGATAGGGATATCACCAGAGATAGTATAGCTAATACAACAGAATATATTAGCGAGATAATTCAATGTACGCCTGAAATATTTCAAAATTGCGTTATAATGACAGTTAATAATACTGTTCCCTTTATGGCTAAGAAAAAAGCCGATAAGCGTAAATTTATTGAAGGTATTTTTAATTTAGAAATCTTTAGTAAGATGCTCGTACAATTAAGAGATGAGTACAGCGAAGTCAAGAAAACTCTAGATATAGAAACTGCTAGACAAGAAGAAATTTTTACTTCGATAGATACGCTTAAACAGCAGAAGGAAAAATCACACCGAGAATACGAAAACCGAAAACAGACATTTCTAAAAAGACAGTCAGATAATAATAATGAGCTTGATTTTATTAAGCAAAGAATAGACAGCTACAAGCCAATTAACGAAGAGGATGTTAACAAGAATATAATTTTACTTAATACAAAGCTTCAGGAATGTGATGTAAAGATTCAGGATTTAGGTAAAAACATAGCAGCGCTGGAAACTAAAAATGAATACGACATTGCAACATTAACAAAGATTGGTACAGAGGAAGCCACGTGCCCTACTTGCTTGCGCCCTATGCTTGAACATGACAAACAACATGTTCATACTACCCGTATTAACTACAAAACAGGTATAAAGAACAGAGAAACCGACATTACAAGCTACGAGACTAAACTACAAGAATTAAACGTATTAAAAGCTAAAATTCTCGATGCAATTAAGAAAGGTCAAAATAGCATTAATCAAAGCGTCTTAACAAAACAACAACTAGAGAATGACCAATCCCGCTTAAGCCAACTCACAATATATAACAAGCAAGTGGAGCAAGATTTATTACACCTTAGTGATACTAGCTCTACAGTTGATAATTTGATAAAAGAAACAGAGACAAAATTACAGCAAGTTGAAGAAAAGGTTAATGGCCTGAAAAGGATTACCAATCTCTTAGACACTGTAAAATTTGTTGTAAGTGAAGAAGGGGTAAAGAGTTTTATCGTAAAAAGAATACTTACCCTATTCAATAGTAAATTAACTTCCTACCTAAAGCGACTAAATTCAAATGCAATAATTTCATTTAATGAATATTTTGAAGAGTCAATTATTAACGATAAAGGTAAAGAAACAACATACTTTAATTTTAGTGGTGCGGAAAGAAAGGTTATCGATCTTGCAATAATGTTCAGCTTTATCGATATGCTCAGTTTGCAAGGAAATATATTCTATAATATTCAATTTTATGATGAATTACTAGACACTAGTCTCGATGAAACTGGTGTTGAACTCGTGCTGAGATTATTAAATGAATTTGTAGATAAAAATAATTTTGGTGTATATGTTATTTCTCATCGAAAAGAATGTGCTCGGTTAGTCAATGGTGATATTATATTTCTAGAGAAAAGTAACGGACTAACTACACTCAGTTCAGGGAGCAGTTGAGATATATCAACAAGCTTATATATATCATAGAATGATCGCTGCAAACCCTTATTTGCCCCCGCTACTTTATCATACACATCTTGCTAATAACAGTACCCCGTCAAAACCAATAATACAAGCGGATAATTCTCAACCACCTGAAGTTAATTTACCAAGGGTTGTTCAGTACTATGCCGATTACTCGGGTTGCGGGTTTTGGCGTATGCTGTGGCCAGAACATCTTCTAAATGCATATGGCCATATGACGGTACATGGAAGTACAGTAATGGTTTTAGACCCTAGGTGGTATGTTAACGTCAAAGCGGTTAGAATTCAAAGACAGGCGACATCATCACAATTACAATTTGTTAAATTCTTGAGAGAAGTATCTAAGCAAGTTGGTTTCAGAATTATTTACGAGATCGATGACTTGGTCTTTTGTGAAGATATTCCTGATTATAATAAATTTAAAACAGCATTTGTTGATCCAGAGATTAGAAGAAATGCCCAAGAGATAATGTCACTGTGCGATGAAATTACTGTAACAAATGATTTCATGAAACAGTATTATGCTGAGAAGACAGGTCACAAACATATTACTGTAATTCCTAATTTTCCGCCAAAATTCTGGCTTGGTAATTTTTATAATGAAAAAGCTATAAGTAGCAATTATGATGCCTATCAAAAGAAGCCACGAGTGCTATATGCCGGGTCGGGTGCACACTTTGATGTTGAGAATAGGGTAAATCAAAACGATGACTTTGCTCATGTTGTCAGGGCCATCTATAATACCCATCAAGAGTTTCAATGGGTATTTCTCGGAGCTTATCCGCTAGGGATAAGACCGTTGATTGACTCTGGTGCTGTAGAGTTTCACCCTTGGGTAAATTTATATGATTACGGTGAAAAGCTAAAGAATTTGCGTGTAAATGTAGTTGTTGCCCCGCTTCAAGACAATACGTTTAACAAGAGCAAATCTGATTTAAAGTGGATTGAAGCAAATAGTTTAGGGCTACCGATTGCATGTCAAGATCTTTGTACTTACAAAGATGCTGAGTTTAAATTTAAGACGGGCGATGAAATGATCGCACAAATAAGAGGAATTTTAAGCAAAAAAGGCCGGTATATGAATATATGTGCTGCAGCTAGAAAAAATGCCGACACAAGATGGTTGGAGAATGAAAATAATCTTGCTTGTTATAGAGAGCTATTCTCACTACCTTACGGTAGCCCGGAGCGTGTACAGTTAAATAAAATTAATAATATTAAAGCTTAGTAATTGATTTAAAAATATAACACAAACTTGGGTATACTAAAAAAGTTAATAACGGAGTTGCAATCGGCGCATTAATTAAACATACAAACGAAATACCTACTAGCAGAGAAAGCCAGAAAGATAGACATATCCAACACGATGTAAGCTTACCTAGAAACGGTGATCTCATAAAAAGAAAATCATCAAATTCATTATTTGTAATAAATATTTTTTTAAAAAGAAGTTTGCCGAGCGTAATTTTTAAAGGGCTTCCGAACCAAAGTAATAGTAAACTGCTAACTATGAGAGAACCTGTAAAGAATTCTACTATTGTCATTGGTGTATAAGACCTTGCAACTTGACAATATATTGTTGTCTTAAATTTCTTTCTGCGCAAGTCCCGCAACCACCTTGTCTTCGAACAGTTTCTAAATCAACTCCATATTGATGTCTTAAAGCCTGACAGTCAGGTATTTCTGGCGGACAAGGCCTCGTGAAGTCAAAAAATTGCATAATGGTATCCATATTGTATAATATTTTATTGCTTCCGTAAAGAAATCAATTATTATATATTTAATGATAGGCTACAGAAATATTGCATATGATCCGAGACAAGAGCTAAT
>Ga0214921_10006234_pt1 | contig 16429 bp, 10 predicted proteins | sample LL1505_MetaG_FD_177992 | JGI IMG/M metagenome (GOLD analysis project Ga0214921, IMG submission 177992) | Freshwater microbial communities from Lake Lanier, Atlanta, Georgia, United States - LL-1505 | ecosystem: Environmental > Aquatic > Freshwater > Lake | place: USA: Georgia | collected...
CACTTGTGGTTGCACTTGTGGTTGCACTTGTGGTTGCACTTGTGGTTGCACTTGTGGTTGCACTTGTGGTTGCACTTGTGGTTGCACTTGTGGTTGCACTTGGGGTTGTGGTTGCACTTGTGGTTGCACTTGTGGTTGAGATTGTAGATTACTTAAATGAGTTGTTACAAATTTTACAACTTTACTTAATAATGCAGCATCATTCAATGAATATGCACCAGATTTTTGACCCTTGTGAATACCCTGTACTAATAATTGTCTTGAATTAATCTGATTCAAATCATTATCAATTACTTCATTTAATAAAACATCACAAGATCTTTTTAGTAATTCAGCTTCATTTAAATCAAATGCACCCTTTTGTTGTGCCAACTCAACATATTGAGCCAGAATTTTTATTGAATTAATATTATCTAATGTAATCACAGTTGGTTGTTGTTCCACATTTTTTTTTTCTTGTGTAGCCTCCATTTTTATTTATTAATATTTTTTTTAGTTATATTAAACTCACCTTTTTAAATTCATTTTTATTTATTTCGTGTATAATTAATATTTTATATATCATATTAATTATATATGATATATTAAAATATGAAATCATTACTAGATGACATTTCCTCTCAAGTTATAGACTTTTCATTTAAACTATTCAAAAAAAAAAAGAATCAAGATAAAATAAAATACATTATCGCTAATATAACTAATTATGCATTTCAATCTATTAAACCATATTTATATACAATTATTATTTTACTCGTAACCATGTTTTTTATTAATTGCGCTCAGTTTTATTATTATATGAAAATAAAACACGTTTTACAATACTCTAATTAAAAATTTATTATACATAAGCCTCTAAATTATATGTTTCAGCCCACTCATTAAAAATTTCTTTTCTTTTTTCTATTAAATCATTTATATTTAAATCATATTCTACAAAGAAATCTTGGTTATTACATAATTCTATCGCATATTGTAAATATTCACATTGTTTTTTAACCAATATCGTATTTATATTTCTAATATTTTCCACAAAATCTTCCGGAATTTCATCAAATAATCTAAATGACATGTACAAATTCTTTTTTAATTTCGGCAATAATAATTTTTCTAATATTTCATTCCTCTTATTATCATCCAATTTAAAATTTTTACAAATTATATATTTTTCTGAATTCGTCGGCCTACTCGTCTTTGGCTTATAAATATGCACATTTTTATAACATAAATTCAACAAATATAACAAATGAATACTCGTCTCTGTAAATATATCAAACATCTTTAATATAAAATGACCATCGTATTTTTGTAAACGTATTGCTGTACCTATTTCATTTAAAATTAAACTATAATGCAATTGCTCCTTATTATTAAAATCTATACCCTCATCAAATCCACCATCAGCAGTAATTAAATAAAATGATGCATTTGTCATACGCTCAATATGTTTTACATTTTCTATATTATTAATATCTCCCGTGTTATCCTTTCCATATGTGATATATATATACTTATTTAAAATATTCTTATTATACGTTGGCAAATTATACATCTTGTATTGTGGCAAATCTTTATTCAGTGAAATTGAATATATAATATAATCTTTTTTTGTTGTTTTTTTTCTTTTTACAAATGTAAACCCCTCTTCATCAATCTTGTTCTTATTTTCATCCTTCTTTTTTACTTCATCTACAAATCTATCTATTTGCAAATAAATATTTGTACCTTGAATAAATCCACCAGGCGCCTCTGCACAATGCAATATTAATTCTCTATTCACATATTCTTCAAATATATCAAACTCGTTAATTATTTCCCAATATTTATAAAAAGCCCTGTTTATAATAGGATCCTTTACTTGAAAATCATACTTGTTTATATACCATCTAACCTTTTTCCAAATTTCACCCTCAATATTATCTATTTTACTCCTATAAATATTCAATTCCTCATCATAACCATACTTTTCAATAGGACTTTCTGATTGCTTTGAATATTCCAATGTCAAAGATATATCTATATCCTTATCACTATTAGATTCTAACTTGTACTTTTTATTTACATTGCTCTTTCCAATATTTGCACTCATACTTTATTATATCTATAATTACACTTTTAAATCATTTTTTTTAATACTTTACATCATATAATTCCTCAATCTATTTATCAATTCATCCTTGTTACCAGATGTTTTTAAATTATACTTTTTTAAATAATTTTTTAATACCACTATAGTCACCTTTTTATTATTCAATACACTTTTAATTTCATCTTCTTCATCTTCTTTTTCATCTTCTTTTTTATCTTCTTTTTCATCTTCTTTTTCATCTTCTTTTTCATCTTCTTTTTCATCTTCTTTTTCATCTTCTTTTTCATCTTCTTTTAATGATAATTTTGTTAATTTAGTTTCTATATCATCTTTTTGCAACGTTTCAACATCTTTATTTTTTTGTATCGTAAAAAACATTTGATTTTTGTGAAATACAATATACCAATTATTGTATTCAATTATTTCTGTTTCTGTATTTTCATCATCCTTTACCTTTTTCTCTATAGTATGTTTATAAAATGTAATATATAAACAATTATCTACATTGTATTCACTTAAATCTAATGGGTTTTGTATAAATTTTACATTTTTAATACAAGAACTAATATCTTGAAAATTTTCAATCATCTTGTTTGTATAATCATTTCTATAATATGTATATTCTTTACAATTTAATACATCCAAAACATCATATAGTGTATTAATTTTATACACGCTTAAATTATCCTTATGTAAATCTATAATTTCATATGATACATCTTTTGTATTAATATAAGAAATCTCATTTTTTATACTAACATCCTTTTTTATCTTCTTGAATACACAATATCTATTCAAAAAAGATATATCTCTTTCACACTCTTTTAATTTATATCCATCCACATTTTCATATGACTTGTATAAATTTTCAAATAATTCTGTATCAACACAATCATAACCCTTATCAGACATTTTTTTACAAAAATTATTGTAATTTATAATAAATTCATCTGAACCTTCTCCCAATATATTATTCCCGTTCAATACAATTTTTAATTTATTACCATATTCAGAACCAACATTCATATGCTTTTCCATATAATATATAATTTCTTTATCCTCACTTTTATAACACGCATCTTTATCACCAAATAAATTATTAATTTTTAAATCATCCATAAATGTTACAATAAAATAACCATCTTTCATTAAACAAGTATCTAATATTGATAAAATATTTTCAAATGATTTTTCAGAACTAAAAAAATAATGTAATCCAAATTGACAACACACAACATCAAATTCTTTACTAGCATTATTCTTGAATATAATTTCATCAGAATTATTATTACACAAATCCAATTTATAAAAATCATAATTATAATTTTTCATTTTATCACCGATTGATTGTACCCGTTTTTTACACTCCATTATATTCTTATCTGATATATCATACCCTTGTACATTTGTTATATTATTATATATCCATTTATGTAAATCACCACCCTTACCAGAACATAATTCTAATAAAGAATCTTTTCTATTACAATATTTGTTATATAAATATTCCTTTATCTTGTTATGATATTTTCTCATACGTTCAAAAAATACATCGTCATTGTTATTATAAATTGTAAATTTTAATAATAATTCTTGTGTTATAGGATTATGAATATTGTTCCAAATATCACACGCAACTTGACTATAATTTCCGTGTTTCTTTGGATTCACTGTTTTATCCCATCTTGTTCTTAATGGTACAAAACATTTTCTATCCATATCCCATTTATATTCAATAACAGTATTCGACATAAAAGGTTCTCTAGTAATAGGATCAATATAACTATTATCAAATTCTGTTTTAAATGTAATTTTATCCAAGTTATTACTATTTTTACATAATTTTTGTACATCAAATAATACCTTTTCTGTTTTATTCTTTTTAACAACATTATCATCTTGCTGTACATTATGTTGTACATATAATTCCCATGTATTATCTAATGTTTTTACCGAATATAAATCTATCGTATTCAATTCTGATGGCTTCCATTTTAATAATGATGACCACTTTTTTACCAATGGATAAGGTTCATCCATTGGAGTAAATATTAAACCATCATTTCCATAATACTTTTCATCTTCCATTAATAATTTTGATCCTAAAAATACATTTTTATAAATATATCTTTTCATCTCTACTACATACTTTTCATTACAACTAATTGAAGAAACTATATCTTTTAAAATATCTAATCTTTTCTTTAACATATATCCATTGTTTCCTCTAATATCTTTTCCATTATATACCATCATATCAAATGCTAAAAAAATTATAGAACTTTGCGTTCTAACAACTTCTCCATCTAATAATGTAGAATAATAAGATTTTGATTTTATATCTGTTTTTAAAACATTATTCAAATTATTATCTATCAAGTATATATTTCTATTTTTATCAATCAACATCAAATAACGATCACCATCTGCTTTATCCGTAACCGAATACATTTTTTTATACAATACCGTAATCTGATCTTTATGTAACGTCTCTGGTTGTGCACCAATAAAATAATAATTGTTTACTAGATTTTTATACTCATTCAACACATTACGCTTTTCTAAACCAGTAATTACATAGAAATTCTTTTGACGATTTTGTAATAAATCCGTTATAATATACATTATATTATTAATATCACCCTCCTTCACCTCCAATTCTATTTCATATCTCATCTCGCCATTTTGATCCACTATCGTTAAATCTAATGAACCACACCCTATCATTTTATAGGAACATCTCTTCTTTTTTCTCATAATATCATACTCACTATCATTTATTTCCTCATTTACATCTATATACTTTTCTGAAGCTAATGATAATCTTAACTCATAATCATATATATCATATTTTTTGCAACTTTGTTTCGTCATATACATAATCTTACCATCTTTATTAACTATTTTTCTCAAATTTTTTTTACTATATATATATTCAACCGTCTCAATATAATTACATTCCACGTTACAATTATCCAATCTGTTTTTCATCGTATAAAAAAAATCAACTTCTACATTCGATTCAAATTTTGATGTCTTTGTTTCCTTGTTAAAAATAAATTTTCCTAAGCGTATTTCAAATTCAATATTATTTGAAATCTGATTAACAAAATTAGCCAACACTTTCATATGCATATCACTAAAAATCATGTTTATAATAACCACCTATATATAAACATCATTTTACATTTTTTTTTCAATTTTTTTACATCAATAAACAGATAATAACATTAATATCTCCGGATTTCTATAATGTAAACCATTTTGTTTACATAAATTTAATACCTTTTTTTCTACAATTCCCTTATTATCATCATACCACCTTTCTAATGTTACAAAATCTGTTATAATCCCATCCGTCCTACCCCAACTTACCTCATGATCTATATATTCCTCACCATACACATAAAGAATATCTTCCTGTATAGAATTAAAATAAGGATGTATACAATAACAATCACCATTCATTTCTTCCCATATATTTGATAATTCATCCGGAAATTCACAACCAATTCTACCCGCAACATTTTTTAAATCTTCATAATCACTAATATTTATTTTACTTAATTCGTCATATTTAAAAACAACACCATAAAAACACCTTATAGTATAATTTATTCCCATTACTTATTTATATTTATATTTATACATAAATCATTTTTTTATATCATTATACTGCCATCGGCGCCTTGATTACACCATGTGGAAAATAACCCACAATTTCAAAATCATCTATCATCATATCACTAAAATCTTTATATTTCAAATTTGGATTTAATAGCAATTTCGGTAATGACCTACTCTTTCTATCCAATTGCTCATTTACCTGCTCTAAATGATTCTTATAAATATGCACATCCCCACCTGTAAATACCAACTCTTTTGGCTTCATATTCGTCTTTGCAGCTAATATATATGTCATCACCGCATAACTAAAAATATTAAATGGATGACCCAAAAACAAATCATTTGAACGCATCGTAAAATGACAACTCAAATGCTTTTGCTTGTAAATGTCCTCCTCCACATAAAATTGTACAGAATAGTGACATGGTAATAACGCCGTTTTTTCAAAATCAGGTGGATTCCAATAACTCATCATTATCCTTCTACTAAAAGGATCATTCTTTAATAAATCCACTACATACTCCAATTGATCAAATCCACCCACCTTTTTTCTATCAATCACAGATGTATCCGAAAAAGCCTGACTATAATTACCACCAAAAAATCTCCACTGCCAACCATATCCAGCTCCTAATACACCCTCCTTATAATGTCCTAAACCACGTTTATCTAAAAACTCTCTTGATGTATTACCATCCCATATTTTCACTCCACGTTTCTGCAAAATCTTGGCATCCGTATCACCCCTCATAAACCATAATAACTCTTCTATACAATGCTTCCAAGGCACCTTTTTTGTTGTCAATAATGGTACACTCTGAGATATATCCATCTTGTATTGATATCCAAATTTACTTAACGTACCCACACCTGTTCTATCTATACGCTCACTACCATTATATAATACATCCTTTAATAACTCATTATACTTTGTTTCATCAGTCTTGTAATTATATATATATCTATATTCTAAAAATCTATAATTTACTTTATACCCAACATCAAATTTTTTATCCGATACACCCACTAATTTATACTCTTCTGATAAATGTTCCATAAACGCATCCGGCTCCATACCCTTTTCAAATTTGCAATTATATACCTCTGTCATATACACCTTTGTAGGCTTTAATAAAATATCAGACATATTTAAAAACTTGTTATATACCTCTCCACCACCTATTACATACACATTCGCATTTGTTCTTTTATAAAAATCTATAAACTGCTCAAAATTTACAAAATAAAAACTCTTGTCAAATTTGTTTCTATTAAATACATTTGGATAAGGTGATATCTTGTGTAAATCTTTATCATTCGTCAAAATTAAATTTATACGCCCCTTTAATGGACGCCTATCTCGCGGTATTGAAAACCAAGTCTTTCTACCCATCAATACCACATTCTTATCCAATAATGAATCTTTATATGAAACACTCGATGTTAATATTTGAAAATTTTTTAAATCATCTTTTAATCTAAATAACAAACCATTGTTTCTACCAATTGCCAACTTATTACTATAATTTACCACACAACTAACTAAACTAATAGACATTTGAAAATATATTGTTCTATATTTTTAAATTTACTTTTTTTATACTAAATATATATTATTTACATTTTTTATATTATTTTCTAAACAATTATTTATCATAACTTTACTTTTATCATCAAAATAACACTCTAACATTTTTAACTTTTTTACATATTTCGTAAATTTATTACCATTATAATAAATTATACCATTGCATATACTTAATATGTATCCGTTCATATTTATAAAATTTCCTAATAAATTATCTATTATATACTTTATTATATAAAATGAACCTTTTTTTACAACCTTTTCTAATATTTCCTTATTAACCGTAATATATATCTTTAATAATTTGCTGTCATTCTCCATCTCTCTTATTAATAATTTTAAACAACCTACAGAATCGTATAATAAACAATCGTTAATTAATGTCTGATATATTAAATTATATTTATAATATCTCTTCTTCTTTAAAAAATATCTAATCATCTTCTGTTGATTATTTTTTATAAAATGTACTAGTATCCTATGAATATACACGTTATTCATATTTTCAACCATTTTCCAACAATACTTGCAATATATATAATCTATCATCCTACATAACTTTTTTTTATAATCAACCTTTCTATTATATAATATCTCCTGTATAGCATATGACATTACACTTATCGGTATCGTAAAATTATCTAATATTAATTTTGATTCTTCTACATTTGAATACACTAATAAATATACCATATCATTATGCATTATCACATTCATACTATCCGTATAAGCATTAACTCTTAAAACACATAATGATACCAACTTTTTTAATATATATATTGAATCATCATATTTATTTTCAATTAAATATATAATTATATCCGTCAAATTTATCATTTTTTGCCTTTTAAATTGATTATATACCCTATTATATATTATACTAACATTATCTATCTGTTTACCTTCCAATTTATTACTTTTATCTAAACATTGTATATTAAATTTTTCATCTATTTTCTTAATAATTAATAAACTAATAAACCTATTATTGTTTTTATAATACTCGTAAATCACCTTATTTGTTAATAAAAATTGCTTAATACTTTCATAATCTAACCATGTTAATATATTTGTAAATATGTCAAAATTAATATATTTATTAACATTCATCTATATATTATATAAATCTATTTTTAAATACATTTATTTCCTATTCATTTTCCCCATAACCAACTTTATTACATTCCCTAAATCTATAATACCCGTTGATATTCCATCTACAGTTTTTTTAGCATAACAATTACCAATATTATGCCCATTTCTTCCACATCTATTACAATTTGTATAATTTTTTATTAAATCATAACTTTCATCTTCACTTTCATCTTCACTTTCATCTTCACATTCGATTAAATTACCATCTACGGTTGTTTTTGCGTAACATTGATTAGCAAAATGGCCACTTCTTTTACATCTAAAACATACATTGTCTATTGTACATAACTCATCTTGTAAACACTTTAATTTATATTCTGGCAAAATCATCTCTGTATAAGTTCCTCCTCTTACATTTTCTATTCCATAAAGTAACATATACTTTTTTGTATATTTATCTTCATCCATTTTATCATTACTTTGTATTGTTTCAACTACTTTTAAAGGCTTGTATTTTTTTGTCCAATAACTACCATTTGTTCTAAAATGTTCATCTATTCTTTTCTCAATTTTACGCTCTGTTTTACCAATATAATAATGATTTCCTTCACATAACAATACATATATGTGAGTCATATATATGTATTGATTATTTAATTTTACTTTTTTTTCAATTATTTGTTTATTTTACTCAACTATATTATCACTTATAACATATTTGATATGATAAAACAAGATTAAAGCAAGTATACTTTGTGATCTATTTTGTGTAACTGAATATGCCATACCTACACTTGCCACAATGAATAATGAATGCAATTGGACAATTTTAGATTGTGTTATCGCAGTTTTAAACCCAGAATCTTGAGCAAAAATATGTATCAAAGCATATGAACCCAATATATTTAATAATTGTTTTATAGTATCATTATATATAGGCGGAATACCCAAGTTTTTAAATGAAAAACTACTATATCTTACATCATAATATACCATACTCAAAAATGGAATTGTTAAAATTATCTTTTTTATATGTTGTTTATTTTCATCTTTTGGATCAAAATATTTATCCATAAATGTATTTACCTTTTCATGATTATAAATCATCCATACTTGAAATAATAAAATTACGTACTGAAAATATGGAAATGGAACATAACCATAATTTTCAATAAGTTTTTGATCTGACATTTAAAATTATACAATAAAATAAATTTAAAATAATATATATTTATTAAATAATGACAATTTTAGGAATCGACTTTGGTACTACAAATACTTGCATATCATATTATCAAAATAATCAAGTACATATTATACAAAACTCGTATGGATCACTAACCACTCCTTCTTGCCTTTATTTTGATATACACTCATCTGAAATACTTTATGGAAATACAGCTTACGATTTATTACAATCTAAAAATAATACAGAATATCTCTCTAATATTATACATAATTTTAAAAGATTGTTAGGTATAACATATCAAGAATATATACATTCACAACAATTACAAAATTTTTTTAAAAATAAACATTTAGACATTATCAAAGACCCCTTTTCTGATTTCTGTTCTATCCAATTTATATACAATAATAAAGAAACTATATTTAATATCATAGAAATTACTAGTATATTTTTAAAATTTATCTTTTTAGAAGCTAAAAGTTATTTACATTTAGATAGTAATTTTATTATTATTACGGTACCTGCTTATTTTTCAAATATTCAAAGACAACATTTACAAAAAGCTTGTGAATTAGCAAATTTATCCATATTACGAATTATAAATGAACCCACATCCGCTTCCTTGGCTTATGCATTCAATAATAAACCACAAAATAATGAATATATACTAGTAATCGATTGCGGTGGAGGAACAAGTGATTTTTCATTACTACATATGGATTATGAAGAGATGCTATTTGAAGTAGAAAATATTAATGGTGATAATTTTATGGGAGGAGAAGATTTGACAAATAATTTAATAAATATTGTATTAAGAAAACTCATTTTAGAAAATCCAACATCTAAACAACTAAATATTATTAAATCACAGTGTGAAAAGGCAAAATGTGAATTGAGTTTTAAAGAAAATACAATAATGTTTTTTGAAAATATTGTAAACAACCAAGATAAAATGCTATATTATTCTCGTACACAATTTTACAATGACAATTCTATTTTTTTTAAAAATATTAAAAAACATATCATAAATACAATCAAAGATTATGATATTGATAAAATTATACTTGTTGGTGGTACAACTAGAATACCTTTATTTAAAACAATATGTCAAGAAATTAAAAATGATATTATAATTTGCGATAATTTGAATCCAGATCATATTGTTAGTATGGGTGCTACTTTACAAGGTAATTTACTAACTTGTCAAATACAAGATGAAATATTTAGCGAAACGTTAATATTAGATGTTATACCTATATCACTTGGTATAGAATTAGAAAATGGTATAATGTCACATATTATATCTAAAAACACACCATTACCTATTACAAAAACACAAACTTTTACAAATTCAGAAGATCATATGAATTCTATACAAATTGATATATATCAAGGCGAACGAAAATTTGTAAAAGATAATATATTACTATCAAGTTTTATTTTAGATAATTTAAATAATACATTAAAAAGAGGTGAAATGATCATCAAAGTCACTTTTCATGTTGACAAAGATGGAATTATAACTGTTACAGCACAATCTGACAATGAATCAATTAGTATACATGAAATTAATAATAGCTTATTAACACCAACACAAGATGACGATGATATTATTAAAATACAAGATACAAAAAACGTTAATTTATTATTAACTAAAATCGAATTATATAATAGTTATAAACATTTATTAACTATTTCAAATAAACATTGCAATGACCAACATATAATACAAGAATTGTATAATAAAACATTATATATTATAGATAATTATACAAATTATTCATTAGAAGAATTGCGAAATTGTAAAATACAATTTGAAAAAAAATGGCATGAAATTATGTTTTTATAAATTTATTACATTACATTTTTTTATTTTATAATTATAATAGAATATGTCAAATATAAAATTCCAATGTTTAAATGAGTCTGGCAGTCCTATTTTTCAAGTTGATACATTAACGGGTACTAATATTACAGGTAAACTACTAATTAATGGAGCTGATGCAAGTACTATATCTGGTAGAACAACAATTGGATCTGTTGCGACAACTGGAAATACTGGTGTTTATACTATTTCTAATATTTCTATTGGACAAACAATGGCGAATACCAATTATAAAATTATAGGTAATTTAACTAGTACTACTAATAATACAAATGTTTATGTTGTTACATTTAATAACTTGACTACAACCACATTTTCTGCTAATGTTATGCGTTTAGATAATTTATATGGAGCTTGGACTGATAGTAATTTAGCTCTATCTTGGATTATTATTCCAAGTTAAACATCTTACATTAATTTTTTAATAAAATATTAATGTAATTTTCAAGGTATTCCAGCATTATTTAATCTATTTTTTAAATCTTGTAATTCTTGTTCTAATGTTTCTATACGCTGTTTTGCTTGTTCTAATTCTCTATCTAATTCTTGTGTAGCAGCAACATTCATTGTAAATATTGCATCTTTATTTAATGTATGGAAATCAGATACTTCTATACCATATACAAATACCTCAGATACTATTAAATTTTCATTAATAGTAAATGAAGTGTCATTTATAATTTCGTTCAATGTAACTGTAGTAAACTCATTTGCATTATTCTCGTTTGTATAAATTTTAATTTTCGTTGGAGTTTGACTTGCGCTCGTAGATGTTAATCCAATCGTACTCTTATTTCTCAAGTTTATATAAATTTGACCATCACTATTATTATCTATATCTGCTATATCATATATATTTGGAATAAAATCTGTTATTGTTGATGTTGAATAATCAAGAACTGATCCCACTTGCTGAGCAATAAAACCCCATACTGGTTTATTACCTCGTGTAAGTTTGTCAATATAATTATAGCGTTTAGGTTCAATTTGTCTTAATGTTACTAATGCAGAAATGTCAACAATATCTTGAATATCTTCTTTAATACGAATATCGGAATATGCATTAAATTCTGTCGCTGCTATCCTAGCTTCTGAATAAATCGAATATGGATTTGTACTCGAACCAGTACTACCAACTGTACCAAGTGAATTTAACCAACCATATGATAAAGTATAATTAGTAGTTCCTATAGCACGTAAAGAACCAACTGTCACATCACCTGTTCTTAAACTTCCTCCTACTGTAACACCAGTTGGACTAACGAATAAATTAGAACTTCCAAATAAACCTATACCAACATAATTTCCAATATTTCCATCACCTGCATATCTAAATTTAATTTCTCCTTGATTTCTATCTGTATTTGATCTTCCAAAAGCTAAAAATACATCAGTACCAACATCTTGTGTAGGATGTAACAATGACATTATACGATTAGTATCTGTACCATCTGAATTTAATAATATACCTCTTGTACTAGTAAGCCTTATTGATCCAAACGTTGATGTTCCTGACACAGCTATACTACTCGCTGATATCAATTGGGTGGATAACATACCAGTTGATACTACTAACCCACCTAATGTCGCACTGGTTCCTACAGAATTTAAAAATCTTAAATTTCCAGTTGATACTACTAACCCACCTAATGTCGCATTGGTTCCTATAGAATTTGAAAATCTTAAAGTTCCAGTTGATATAATTCCATTTACAAACATATTTCCATCTGTTAAACTTACAAACGCAGGTGATGCTAATATTACACTTTTACTATTCGGTAATCCTACTTTACTTGTTACTATACCTGTTTCTGGTCCTGAGCTAATTGATCTTAGTGATACAAATATACTTAACTCCGGACTCCAACACAATCCCGACAATTGTTCAAGCGAATGTGTACGTGTTGTCCAAACTATACCATTACTACTTGACACAATCGCAGTCGATGCTTGTACTCCCACAAACAATGATAACTCAGAACTCCAACATATAGTATTCCAGCCTGAACTACCTAAAGAACGCGTCACCCATATTATCCCATCCGAAGATGTCATTATATTATTTAATACCAAATTATTTGATATCGCTACAAACAAACTTAATTCACTGCTCCAACATACACTACGCCAGTTATTGTTTGCTGCACTTGTTCTTGTTGTCCACGTCGTCCCATTCGTTGATGTCATTACTCTGTTCCCTGTACCCGTACTTGCCACTGCTACAAACAATCCTAATTCCCCAGACCAACATACACTTTGCCAATCTAAATCCGCTACTGATTGTGCAGTCCACGTAATTCCATCATATGAAATCATGACATTACTTCCTATACCACCTGTTCCTACTACAACAAACATCCCTAACTCCGCGCTCCAACATACACTTTGCCACGTAAAATTCAATGATGTCGTATCTCTTGTGGTCCACGTAATACCATCAGAAGAAGTCATGACTCGGTTGTTTGTCCCAGAAGTTGACACAGCCACAAACAAGTACGATTCACTACTCCAACAAACACTCGACCACGTGTTTAGTACAACTGAACGTCCTGTCCAATTGACACCATCATATGATGTTCCTACTCCACTAGACCCAAGTGCCACAAACATTCCCAAATCTGGACTCCAACATATATCAGTGAAAGTCGTATCAAGTGGAGTACGAGTTGTCCAAGATGATATGGTGTTGAGTGCATTAGCACGACTTGTCCGTAAACGTGTATTAATAGATTCAACATTTAAATTAAATGGCGTGGAGTTAGAACTGGAGTAGACGATATTACCAAAAGTATTAATATAACTAGATATTCCCAATGAACTCGATACTACTAATGAAGATAATGTTGATGTCGTCCCGACAATATTTGTCACTGTACTGTTTGTAGCAAATAAACCACCTGATGTAACACTTGTTCCTACTAATGTCGCTCCACTTACCATTCCTGACACAGCTACTGTACCACCAGTTATTGTCGCTCCACTTACTGTTCCTGACACAGCTAATGTACCACCTGTTATTACCGCTCCACCTACTGTTCCTGACACAGCTAAACTACTCGCTGATATCAATTGAGCGGATAACATACCAGTTGATACTACTAATCCACCTAATGTCACATTGGTTCCTACAGAATTTAAAAATCTTAAAGTTCCTGCACTAATTGTTCCTGACACAGCTAATGTACCACCTGTTATTACCGTTCCTACTAATGTCGCTCCACTTACTGTTCCTGACACAGCTAATGTACCACCTGTTATTACCGCTCCACCTACTGTTCCTGATACAGCTAAACTACTCGCTGATATCAATTGAGCGGATAACATACCAGTTGATACTACTAACCCACCTAATGTCGCTGTCGTCCCGACAATATTTGTCACTGTACTGTTTGTAGCAAATAAACCACCTGATGTAACACTTGTTGTAAATCTTGCTGTGCCTATAACATCTAACATTGCAGCAGGAGTTGTTGTACCAATACCTATGTTTCCTGAATTTGTTACTATCATACGTGTTGATGATACCGTACTACCTACTTCGCTAAATACCCCTGATAAAACATTATTATATGTATCAAATCTATGCTCTCCTGCAAATAATCTTATACGATCTGGACCATCTCCAACTGTCGAATCATTTCCTTTAAATAGTAACAATTCACTCTCTTCCCCACCACCATATATCCTTTCTCCTATATAAGTGTGATTAAAATCATCTGAACCATCACCCGTTAAACCAGCAAAAGCTATAAAATTCTCATTATTACTTTTTGTAGATATAGCAATAGATCCAATTGTACCACTTGCTGATCCAATACTACCTGATAACACCATATTTGTCCCACTTCCACCACTACTACCTGTAAATAGTACACCATTTTTATACAAATCACCCAAGAAATTTATATTACCACTTGCATTTATCGTACCGGTACTTATAGTAGGAGCTAATAAGTCACCAACAGTTACTACTAATCCACCTAATGTTGATGTCGTTGCAAATAAATTACTCGCTGATATCAATTGAGCAGATAAATTTCCAGTTGATACTACTAACCCACCTAATGTCGCACTGGTTCCTATAGAATTTAAAAATCTTAAAGTTCCTGCACTAATTGTTCCTGATATACCTAATGTACCACCTGTTATCGTCGTTCCTACCAATGTCGCTCCACTTACCGTTCCTGAAACAGCTAATGTACCACCAGTTATCGTCGCTCCACTAATTGTTCCTGATATACCTAATGTACCACCTGTTATTACCGCTCCACCTACTGTTCCTGACACAGCTAAACTACTCGCTGATATCAATTGAGCGAATAAATTTCCAGTTGATACTACTAACCCACCTAATGTCGCACTGGTTCCTATAGAATTTAAAAATCTTAAAGTCCCTGCACTTATCGTTCCTGATATACCTAATGTACCACCTGTTATCGTCGTTCCTACTAATGTCGCTCCACTTACCGTTCCTGACACAGCTAATGTACCACCTGTTATCGTCGCTCCACTTATCGTTCCTGATATACCTAATGTACCACCTGTTATCGTCGTTCCTACTAATGTCGCTCCACTTATCGTTCCTGACACAGCTAATGTACCACCTGTTATCGTCGCTCCACTTATCGTTCCTGATATACCTAATGTACCACCTGTTATCGTCGTTCCTACCAATGTCGCTCCACTTACCGTTCCTGACACAGCTAATGTACCACCTGTTATCGTCGCTCCACTAATCGTTCCTGATATACCTAATGTACCACCTGTTATCGTCGTTCCTACCAATGTCCCTGCACTTATCGTTCCTGATATACCTAATGTACCACCTGTTATCGTCGTTCCTACTAATGTCGCTCCACTTATCGTTCCTGACACAGCTAATGTACCACCTGTTATCGTCGCTCCACTTATCGTTCCTGATATACCTAATGTACCACCTGTTATCGTCGTTCCTAC
>Ga0214921_10006235_pt1 | contig 16428 bp, 7 predicted proteins | sample LL1505_MetaG_FD_177992 | JGI IMG/M metagenome (GOLD analysis project Ga0214921, IMG submission 177992) | Freshwater microbial communities from Lake Lanier, Atlanta, Georgia, United States - LL-1505 | ecosystem: Environmental > Aquatic > Freshwater > Lake | place: USA: Georgia | collected 2015-05-28
TTTTTTTCATTTGGGATAACATTTTTTTCACTCATATTATTTAAGTTCGCGCGCGTAGGCGTGGTATGATGCACAGCATTCTGGTGTCGTTTTAAGTCATATTTGCGATTTGTAGCATATTTGCAAACTTCGCAGCAGTGCGTTTTTGCTGCGTCGTTTTTACTCATTACTATAATACGCTTATAAAATATTATTTATATACTTTTTTATTACCAGAATTTTTTAAAGAACGCAAAATAACGCATTGCGCAAATTGCGTATTTCTAAAACTTTCAGAGAATTTGAAAAGTTTTCTATTTTACTTTTTTACAAAGTTTTATAAAGGATATTCTGGTAATAGTTTAGTAATCTAAAAAGTAAAAATAAAACGTAAAAATGGGCAAACCTAGCAAGAAAAAAAGTAATCCTAAAGTCATTCTAAAAATTATGCGGGCTTACATTTTCTCCATTTTGGGGCTACATTTTCTCATTTGGGATAACATTTTCTCCATTTGGGATAACATTTTTTCATTACAAATTCGTAGTATAACCCCCATCATTACGATGTATATTTTAGTGATTTTAGCGATTTTAACGCAAAATAACGCAATGCGTCGTGCGTCATTGATGCGTCGTTTTAGACCATTACCACAAGCAATCTCAATATTTTAAAGCATACTATTTTTCATTACCGCAAATTTTTAACGCAGCAACGCAGCAACGCAGCAACGCAGCAAAAAAACGCATCCCAAAAGACGCATTAGGGTTGCGTAAAAACGACGCAGCAACGCAAAGCTTACGCATCCAGCAACCTAAGTAATCCTACAATATATATTTGACCCCTATAAATAAAGAAAAAAAATTGATAAATATCTTAATATCTTAATAACTTAAAGAATACCTAATAATACCTTCTATGGATGCTAAGCAGTCGAAAGGGTTAAAACGTAATACAATTGATAAATATTACACAAAAGGCATTGTAGTCGAGCAGTGTTTGAATATCTTCAAAGAATACATAATGCTAAACCCCGAAGACCTAATTGTAGAACCTAGTGCAGGGAACGGCGCTTTTATTAGCGGTATCAAAGCATTAACAAGCAATTATAGATTTTACGATATAGAGCCTGATAATGACGAAATAATAAAGCAAGATTATTTACAATACGACTATGGTATTATTAAGAGCGACTTTAGTAAAATACACGTTATGGGCAACCCGCCATTTGGTCGCCAATCATCATTCGCAATCAAATTTATAAAGAAATCTTGTGAATTTTGCGATACAATAGCATTTATATTACCTAAAAGTTTCAAGAAGGATAGCCTAAAGCAAAGGTTCCCATTAAATTTTCATCTTCTATGTGAAATTGACTTACCAGATAAATCATTCTTGGTTGAGGACATCGAGCATAATGTCCCGTGCATCTTCCAAATATGGGAAAAAAGAGATACGAATAGGTTCGTCGCAGACAAATTAGAGCCAACCAACTTCGAATTTGTTAAGAAAACAGAAAGCCCAGATATTTCATTTCGTCGCGTAGGAGTTAATGCAGGGGCAATCGACGAGACCATTGAGAATAAAAGTATCCAATCGCATTATTTTATCAAATTTACAAGCGAATACTTAGCAACCCCTGAATATATAAGGAGATTATCGCAACTTACTTACGAATTCAACAATTCTGTAGGACCCAAATCCATATCAAAACAAGAACTTATATATAAATTTAACCAAGTATTACAATGAATATTATAGCAATCCAAAGTATGATGTAATAATATTTTGCAGGTTGTTCAAATAACACAAGGTATCCTTTTCAAAACCAATTTCAAATAATTTATAGGCTTTATTTTTGCTTTTGAATTGTATCTCATTACAAACTACACATAATAACTTACTATTTTCGGTATTATGCTTGTTATTTTCTATATATTTTGAACCCCTGTTAAGTTGCTGCCCACCTCCCCATAAGTCTAATTGGTTCATACCGATAATAATTTTATTCGTTGATTTTTCTAAAATATACCAATCAGGTATCTCAGTAGTAAGATAAGTCTCACATTTTTTTTCAAAATAAATTTCAAATCTCTCAGTGTCCAACTTTATATTGGTGATGCGTTGTTTTACTATATTATTGAACCGATTGCCTCTTATAACTCCCTTTGTTCCTGCAGGTATTAGTTGTAATAAATAATCCTTTATTATGTTCCCTTTCGTTTCCTCGTCCGTATATTTTTCTAATATATCCCCTAGTTTTTTTATTTCATTTTTTACAGAATTGCAAGCAATATATTCAGACATTAGCTTAGCGTCAGATAGTTCATCTAAAGTTTCATAGCAAATCTCACTCTTTATTCTTGTGTTTATCTCTTCCATTTTATTTATCATAATAAGATATGCAAATCAATTTTTATATAAAACAGAACAGGTTTTGGACTGGCTAGGGCATCTTCTTTATACCTCTTAGAGTTCCTGTGTGTGTGTATGTGTATATGTAGATACATTAAGTAATACTAAAAAATCTTGTAGTTCTATGCACATACTCCTTATAATATCGTAAATTCTAGAATTTTTACGTTATATATAAAAATAACCAAATATATTATTACTTATTCTGCTGGGATATTGCTAGTATCTATTGAGAGGTTGCTTGTATCGATTGATATATTGCTTGTATCTAATGAGATATTGCTTGTATCTAATGAGATATTGCTTGTGTCTATTGCGATATTGCTAGTATCTATTGAGAGGTTGCTTGTATCTATCGGTAAATGCTCTAGATTTAATAAGGTTTCTAATCTTTTAATACGAGCCTCCTTATATTCATTCATCTCCATTAATTTTTTAACTGCACCATAAAGTGTATAGTTTATTTGCGTAATATCTATTGATAACAAATCAGGGATACTTAAATCATTATTAAGGAATTGTTGTGTTGTTATTGATTTTGGAAAGATTTCTTCAACATCTTGTGCTATGTATCCTAATTGTTTATTATCTTTATTAATATTATTAAAATTATTAATATAATTAAACCTATATAGTTCAAGTTTACTAATATTATCATAACATATATCATATGATGCTCTTTCTATATTTTCCTTAATTCGTCTGTCTGATGTAGTAGACCATACTGGAGAACCTGTTGGATTATATATTGATGCACCTGCAGAAGATATTTTTAAGTAATCTGTATCAACCGATGAAATTGAAGACCTAATCTTAAATTCGCCATTGTAATTTCCTATTTTGTAATTAGTAAAACCAGATGTTAACGAAGCACCTTTAATTAACTGAATTTCAGGTATTCCTCCTGAAAATTGTGCGGAAACTCTAAATCTTATAATAACTATTCCAGAACCACCTCTACCACCATAACCACTTCCAGACGCTCCACCACCACCACCTGAACCAGTATTTGCAGTTGCCGATGAACCTCCTCCATTACCACCACCACCACTGCCCCCATTTCCTTGACTACCTGCACCTAGATTACCACCACCTCCTCCCCCCCCAATAAAACCATTAACACCGAAAGTTCCACCTCCTGCAAAATAACTTTGAAAAATATATGTTGTTCCATTAATTGATACTCTATCGAGACCTGCGCCTCCATCAGTTCCATTTATTTGACCAACATTATGATCTACCCCAACCGCACCAATGCCACCACCTCCTGCGCCATCTAATTGGTCTCCATTACTTCCATTCCAATTAACATTTTGATTCCCTCCTTTAAAACCTAAAACTGCAAAACTAGTGGTAGTTGTTGGAGCAGTTGCACTCCCATTAACAATATTTGTATTTACTGCACTTCCACCTGTAAAAATACCTTGAGAACCAGCACCACCACCACAACCACCTGCAGTAGCATTATTTACAGCACCACCGCCACCCGACCCACCTCCTTTCGCTCTATATAAAATAGTTGTCGTTGAAGACAAAAAAATCTCACTATCTGCACCTGTTCCTGATGTACTATTATTTGTAATACCTGATTGACCATTACCTACTCTGACAAAATGGTTTCCTGCATTTAGTGTCTGATTAATTGCAACTATACAACTACCTGCTCCTCCTCCACCTGCTCTGTCAAATCCACCACCTCCTCCCCCCCCGATCATTAATATATCACATTGTGCTCCTTCTGATGGTATTGTTATAGTATATTGCGTTTGCCCAGTTAAACCTGAACTATCTGTTGTATAATTAAATATCATGTATCTATCAGGTGAACCACTTACTTGTGCTAACGTAACACTAGGTGTTGATGGAATACTATATGATACTATAGCAGTCTCATCCTGAATAGCTAATATAGAGCTAGTTCCATTAACATTGCTATTATATATATGTAAATTATTTATTGGATTTGTTGTTCCTATTCCTACATTACCGCCATTATAATATATCAAACTTGACCCTGTCCATTGACTACTCCCTCCACCACCTAATGATAATCTACCAATATAATTACTACTCCATTGTCCAACTAAATCACTATAATTACTACTCCATCTTCCAACTAAATCGCTATAATTACTTGTATTTATTATACGACCTAAAACTATATTACTTGTAGCAGATACGTAATTGCTAGTATCATTTATAACATTCCTACTATTATTTTTATAAATCCCTGTAATATCGATATCTCCATATATATTTAGAGAACCTGTTTGGGATGCATTACCAATCATTATATTACCATTTTCTAATATAGATAAATTACCTAAATTTGATTTACTATTAAAAATATTTAATATGCCATTACTATTTGCGATACGCCAATCAGTAATTGAAGGTTCGTTCCCATATGCTATACTTCCCTGAATGAAATCAATGTTATTCGAAGAGCAGATAATCATATCAATATTATATTATACTATATATATATAATAAAATAGATATCTTAATATATTAATATTACTCCTTGTCAATTTCAACAATTACAGAACCACAAGGTGATGTGGCAGGGTTCTTAATTATCCCTTCATCACATCTTTCTCCTACTACAAGCCAATCAACAAAAAAATTAGCATTAATATTTTCACATTTAATTAATATTTTATTTCCATTTATTTTTCCTGTTACTCTGTCAAATGTTTCATTATTATTTACAAATACTTGAAGATTTTTATTAATCAATTCAAATGTTCCAAAAGTCATACCACCTGTATGATTACATTCTAAATCAATATTAACTTCACATTCTCCATTAATTAATTGTTTTCTACCTCTGTATAAATTATCAGCACGCGGACCTTCAACGCAAACATGAATTAAGTCCTTGTTTTTTAATATAGGATGGTTAATACGCCAAGATTTAGTATTCCCTCCTAAAACTGCAAAATTAGCATTAATATTAAGATTATTATTATTTATTAATAGCCTATCTGTATCAAACCTAGAAACAGAAGAAATTATTTTAAATTGCCCATCTAAATTTGTTATTTTATAATTTAAATTATCTGAAGTTATCGTCGAACCCCTAATTAAATGAATTTCTGGATTATTATTTTTAGCTCTAAACCTTAGAATAACTATTCCAGAACCACCACTACCACCAGAACCTCCTCCACCTCCTCCACCTCCTCCACCTGAACCTGTATTATTTGTTCCAGCACCACCTGTATTGTTGGAAACACCATTACCGCCACCGCCATTTCCACCCTTACCTGGTTGGTCTGAACCATATTCACCACCGCCACCGCCACCACCTATAAAACCATTAACACCAAATGTCGCGCCTCCAACAAAATAACTTTGAAAAATATATGGTATCCCATTAATTGATACTCTGTCTAGACCTGTACCTCCATCAGTTCCATTTATTTGAAAAATATTATGATCTACCCCAACCGCACCAATACCACCACCTCCTGCGCCATCCAATTCTGCTCCATTAAGTCCATTAAACAGCACATTTTGATTCCCTCCTTTATTACCTAAAACCGCAAAACTAGATGTAGTTGTTGGTGCAGTTGCACTTCGATTAACAATATTTGTATTTACAGCACTTCCACCTGTAAAATTACCTTGAGAACCAGAACCACCGCCACAACCACCTGCAATAGCATTATTTACAGCACCAGCGCCTCCAGACCCACCTCCTTTCGCTCTATATAAAATAGTTGTAGACAAAAATATCTCACTATCTGCACCTGTTCCTGATGTACTATTATTTGTAATACCTGATTGACCATTACCTACTCGTATATAATATGTTCCTGAAACAAATGTCTGATTAATTGCAACGATACAACTACCTGCACCTCCTCCTCCTGCTCTGTCATATCCACCACCTCCTCCCCCCCCGATCATTAATATATCAACATTATAATCTTCATAAAGAGCTAAAGAATGTTGTTGTTGATTTGTCCCTAAATTATCGCTATTATAATAATAAACAATATATTTATCATAACTATTAGGTATGTCAGTCAATGTTGCCGAATGATTAAAACTTGAGAAATCACCACCTTTTAAATATATAAGCCCACTTGACGACCCAATAGTTATATTTGTTGCTGCATTTATACCCCCATTTACATTTAAGCGATATGTCGAAGTATTTGTTGTTCCAATCCCCACATTACCATCAATTACTGAATTAGAATAAAATCTTACAGAACCAGAAGTTTCAAAAGTGCTTGATACATATGCAGTACCAGCTACATTTAAGTTATATGATGAAACATTTGTAGTATTTATTCCAACATTACCAGAACGAATAGTCCCATTTACAAATAATTTAGCAGTTGATGTATCTGTAGTTCCTATTGCAACATTTCCAGTATTATTATAAATATGGGTTGTTCCAAACCATTGGCTATTGCCTGTAAAAGCAGCCCCCCCTACAAATAAACTCGTTGCATTTAAACTACCACTTACATTTAATTTATATGTTGCTGTATCTGTAGTTCCAATCCCCACATTACCATTAGATGCTATACGCATTCTTTCTGTAGTACTATCTGTAGTATAAAAGGCGTGCATGCCTGTTGTTGTTGATAAATATTCTATATTACCTTGATTACCACTTCGTGTTATACCTGATATAATTATTCGCGGATTAGTAGCAGAGTTTGCGTCGCTAGCACCAATCAAAGTGTTATCGGTATTATCATTAGCAAGTTTCAAACGTCCTCCACTACCAACTTGTAATATAGATGACGGATTATTTGTTCCAATTCCCACATTACCTGCACTTGTTATTCTCATTCTTTCTGTAGCAGCAACATTATTTGTGTTTGGTCTTGTAGAAAACACTAAATCACCCGTATCATTACCTGATGTATTAGTAATAATGGTTCCAATTTCAGCGCAACTATTATCAGTTAAAGTTGGCGAAAACCCAAATCCAATACCATAATAATCACCAGCAGTTGTTGAAAAAGAGGTTTTACCTAACTTAAGTAATGGTTTCCCAATACTTCTTGCCATCTGAGTTGTGGAACTAGCAATACCTGCATCCAATGTTAATAACGCACCTGTGTAATTAGTGCTATTAAGTTCTAATAAACTAAGAGGAGATGTTGTCCCAATTCCAACATTACCACCATTATAATATATATTAGTAGATGACGAAGTCCATTTACTACCAGTAAATACAGACCCGTTGATAAATAAACCTGTAGTATTTAGAGTTCCTCCTACATTTAATTTGAAAGTCGAAGTATCCGTAGTTCCAATTCCAACATTACCATTATTTCTTATTGTAATTGCAGTAGTATCTATGCTATAAATCGATGATTTAACTTGAAATTCGCCATTATAATTTCCTATCTTGTAATTATTAAATCCAGATGATATCGAATTCCCTATTATTAATTGAATTTCTGGTTTCCCTTCATAAAGTCTTTTATATTTTAAAACAATTAATCCAGAACCACCATTACCGCCTGCTGCAGTTCCACCAGCGCCTCCACTACCACCACCTCCTCCTCCTGTATTAGCCAATGCATCCCCTCCAATAGTATCATTACCACCAATACCTCCACCACCAAGACCTCCTTGACCTACATTACCTGCACCTGTATCACCACCACCACCTCCGCCTCCTATGTAATAGTTATCAGTAAGCCCATCTCTTACGCCAAAAGAAGCATTATTAACAAAATCCCTTCGAAAGTTATATGTGTTTCCATTAATTAATACTTGATAAGCACCTATACCTCCACTGGCTCCATCTGTAGAAGTATTCGTGTGGTCTGAACCTTTTAAACCTATACCACCTCCACCTGCACCATCGCGAGCATCTGAAGCAGACCCTGTTGTTCGCAAATCACCTCCACCTTGATTACCTAAAACTGCGTAATTAAACTCGGTATTTATACCTGGTGCTGCAGATATCCGATTAACAACATTATTATTTACAGGTAATCCTCCTAATAATGCATTAAATGACCCAGAAGGAGCACACGCACCTGCACCCCCACCACAACCTCCATTGCTACCAGTATTTGTATTTGCAGAGCTTGCTCTAAAAGCACCACCGCCACCACCACCAACAGCACTATATACTAGTGTATCAGTAATATCACTAATAGTTGTATTTAAACCTTGATCTGCTACACTAGTATTAGTATATCCTGTTCCACCTTTACCAACGCGAAAATAATAATTACCTGCGCTTAATGTTTGTTCAATTGCTACAATACAAGCACCAGCACCACCACCTCCTCCTCCACCATAACCTCCTTTACCGCCTCCTCCAATTATTAAAATATCGCATACAAAATTTTCAGGTATAGAAACCAAATATTCAGTTTGCCCAGTTAATCCTTGAGTATCTGATGTATAAGTAAACATAGCATATTTATACATAGTGCCTGTTATAATAGATGAAGATACTGCGGGGGTCGTTATAATATCATTTACATAGGAGGAAACATAATTAGAACTATTCCATTCTTGAATGGCTAAATTAGCATTCGCACCTGTATTATTACTGCTATAAATATGTAAATTATTAGATGGTTTGAATGTCCCTACACCTACATTACCTTTATTGTAATATATATTGGTATTAGACGAAGTCCATTGACCTCCAGATACAATCGCCGCAGTTAATGATGTATTAATACTATCTATGTAATTGCTCGTATTCCTTATGCGACCAATTAAGATATTGCTTGTAGCTCTTACATAATTGCTTGTATTATTTGATAATTCTATTTTACTAGTTTCAGTATTATCAACAAAATCGGTTGTATTGAAAATGCTTATAAGATTTGCTGATGTAGGTGTTTCTGTTGTTGCTGATACAGAAGTAATCTTTGTGGTATTATCATAGGACGTGGTTAACCCATTACCAAATGACAATTGATTATTAAGGTCGCTATATGATATATTTATATCAGCAGAACCATCAAATGGAATGTTCGCTATTCTTCGTGAAGTAGTAAATTTATCTGCAGTATCGGCTCTTACCGCAGTAGCAGGTTTATAACTAGATACATAATTGCTTGTATGAACTACGCGACCTACCAAGATATTGCTAGTAGCTCTTACATAATTGCTAGTATCATCAATAACATCTCTATTATTTTTCTTATAATTACCTATAATATTAACATCCCCATTATTTGCTACATTAAAGGCATTTGTAGTTAAATTCGAAGCTACTAATATATCTCTAAAATTGTCTTTCTGTTGTATCATTAAAGCAGTCGAAGTATTATTTGCATTAACTATTTCCATTCTTTCAGTCGTATATACAATTGTTTCTAATGTTGTGCTTTCGCCAAGAACTATTAAGTTAGAGTTAATAGTTATATTCCCATTCACAAGCAGATTATTATTATATCTATTGTTAATTATAAATTTTTTAGTAGCACTTGGGTCTTCATAAATCATATCAGTTGTTAAATCAGTAATCCTCTTTGAAATAACATTGCTTGTCGAGAAAACATAGTTGCTGGCATTTAAATCATTAAAGTTTGCTTTGGCTACTAAGATATTGCTTGTGCTATTTATGTAATTGCAAGTATTCATTACGCGACCTACTAAGATATTACTTGTGCTATCTACATAGTTACTACTATTACTATCATTAAAGTTCGCTTTGGCTACTAAGATATTACTTGTGCTATCTACATAATTGCTCGTATTAATTAAGCGACCTACTAAAATATTGCTTGTAGCAAAAATGTAATTACTCGTGTTATCTATGCGCCCCCCTAAAAAGTTGCTAGTGCTATCTACATAATTGCTCGTATTAATTAAGCGACCAATTAAGATATTGCTCGTAGCAAAAACATAATTACTAGTGTTATCTATGCGCCCCCCTAAAAAGTTGCTCGTGCTATCTACGTAATTACTAGCATTTATTATGCGACCTATTAAGATATTGCTCGTAGCAAACACATAATTACTAGCATTATCAACGCGACCTGATAAAAAGTTGCTAGTGCTATCTACGTAATTGCAGGTATTTATTATGCGACCTATCAATATATTACTTGTGCTTTCAACGTAATTACTTGCATTTATTACACGACCTATTAAGATATTGCTAGTAGCCAGTGCATAATTGCTCGTGTTATCAATGCGTCCTCCTAAAAAGTTGCTAGTGCTATCTACGTAATTGCTTGTATTAATTATGCGACCGACTAAGATATTGCTAGTAGCAAACACGTAATTACTAGTGTTATCAAGACGACCTGATAAGAAGTTGCTAGTGCTATCTACGTAATTGCTGGTATTTATTATGCGACCTATTAAGATATTGCTTGTGGCAAACACATAATTGCTAGTATTATCAATGCGACCTGATAGGAAGTTGCTCGTGCTATCTACGTAGTTGCTCGTATTTATTATGCGACCTATTAAGATATTGCTAGTCGCCAACACATAATTGCTAGTATTATCAATTCTAGTATTTAATTCGCTATTAATCCTGTTTGTATAATTACTTCCAAATCTAGCTTCAGATACTATGGTAGCATTTAAAGTATCGCGCGTAACTGATAATTCTGTTGTGCCGCCATTCAATTCTAATCGAAGCTCATTAATAGCGGATATAGGGATATTAGTTAAATTTGCACCGATACCAGAAAACCCTGCTCCTGTCGAAGTAATTAATCCAGATACAACAACATTACCTGAGACACTAATACCATTATTCACTATCGACATCTTGTCTGTCCCATTGGTCTTAAAAACCATATTGCTGGTTGATGATAATGTTATTGAATTACTCGAATCCAAATCAAAATCTAAATTGCTGTTATAGATTGTAATCATTATTATTAAAATGTATATATAAAAAAAAGTAAATAATTTACTTAGGCGACCGCCTCAACATATATTTTTTTAGGACGTATTGTAGTAGTATTAGAGATTTCGCTATAATTACTTACACGTTCCTTCGTTACTAACCTTTCATAATTTTTACCAAATATCTCTTCTATTGTAGCCCCCAAATATATAGAACGCGTCCCTGTAGGTAAATGAGAAATAGAACTATAATTATTCGCATTGTTGTTGCTTTTTAATGTATCGATAGTATTAATAACCCTATTTATATTAATAATATTAGTATCTGATACATAATTGGCTGCAATAATAGCAGGTAATTCATAATCTCTATAATTTTTCTTAGCAACTCTTATAGCTTCTAATGCATTAATATTAAAAAAATTTATGGTATCAAGATATCCTTTTATTAGATTGTAAGTTGTATCGCTATTCCCTGTGTATTTAACATTAGAGAATAGGTTCATTATTGTGCTATTTGCATAATTTGCTTTTATGTTTGCACCTCCAAATAAATAGTTTGTTAAATCTAAATTTTGTTTTTCGCATTTTATGTTAAATGATAAATCAACATCAGAATTACTAAAATTACAATAAATATAGCGAAAAGCCAACTTATAAAATTTACCTACCGCTATTGTTATTTCAGTTGCTGCTTTATTATCGTCATAACTATATACTATACTATTAGACCCTTCATATATGATAAGTTCTGAATATAATATATTATTTTGTCCTTCAAAACCTGCTCTAAATTTATAAGTTCCTCCTTGTAAAAATATAAATGAACTTAAAGTATTTGCTTTGATATTCGATTTATTACTAGAAAGTGTTGTTGTTGTAGTTATTTTGTCATTAACTGCAGATGTATTATCTGTTAATGGAACTAATGAATTATTAACTAAAGCCGCTTTTATTTTCAATCGAATTATTACCATTCCAGAACCACCCATCCCACCAGCACCTTTTCCAAATGCTCCACCACCACCACCTGAACCAGTATTTGCAGTAGCAGATGAACCCCCGCCATTACCACCACCGCCACTACCACCATATCCATTAACACCTGCACCTAGATTACCACCACCTCCTCCCCCCCCAATAAAACCATTAACACCGAAAGTTCCACCTCCTGCAAAATAACTTTGAAAAATATATGTTGTTCCATTAATTGATACTCTATCGAGACCTGCGCCTCCTGCATTTCCATTTATTTCACCTACATTATGGTTAATACCTCTACTACCAATACCGCCACCTCCTGCCCCGTCTAAATAGTCTCCATTACTTCCATTCCAATTAATTGATTGATCACCTCCTTTATTACCTAAAACCGCAAAACTAGATGTAGTTGTTGGTGCAGTTGCACTCCCATTAACAATATTTGTATTTACAGCACTCCCACCTGTAAAAATACCTTGAGAAGCAGCGCCACCACCACAACCACCATTTACTGCATTATTATTAGCAGCGGCACCTCCTCCGCCCCCGCCTTTCGCTCTATATAAAATAGAATTATTATTGTAAATTTCACTATCATAACCTGTTGCATTAATAGAAAAATTATCATAATTATTTACACCTTCACGTCCATTACCTACTCTTACTTGATATTGTCCTGCATTTAGTGTCTGATTAATTGCAACTATACAACTACCTGCACCTCCTCCACCTGCTCTGTCAAATCCTCCCGGACCTCCCCCGCCTATCATTAATATATCACAAATTATTCCACCTGTAGGAATAGTTAATGTATATTGTGTTTGACCATTAATAGTATTGGTAGTATAAGGAAATTGAATACATACATCTGAATCAACTTTAGTAGCAGTAGCTCCCGCAGGTATCGAAATATTAAAACTATCAATAGATGTTGTGTTATAACCAGATTTATAATCAAAAACTTTAGTAATGGAATTTATTTTTTGTATTCCTATAAGCGATGAAAAAGTGTTGAAATTTGTTGAGAAATTAGTTCTAGCAGTTGAAGCAGCATTATAATTCCTTTCTGCAGTTGTATATTCACTCGCTGCAATACGTCTTGCATCCGCATAACTTTCATAAATTTCATCTTCTCTCGCCGTTTTACTAGTTGATAAATCACCCCTTATTTCGACACTATAGTCTCTATTAAAATCGTTAGGATTACTATAATTAGACCAATTGCTTGTATTGATATCACTACTTATTTGAATATTCTTGCTATAATAAGGGGTAGTAGCAGACCCATATTTAATAAACTTATCAGGTGTTATCATACGCTTAGCTCTCATATAGTTTTTAATTTGTGATTGCGGACAGACATAAGACATATAATTGAATTTATATACAAGAACCTCTTTCTCAATATTGTTCTTTTTAAATATTTTCAAAGCCTTTGCATTGGTATCATATTGAATACCATAAGCATCTTTTAAAGGTGTAATAATAGGAGGCAAATTAGTTAAAACATTGTATTTCGAGGATATGCTAAATGTTGTTTGGTCATCATTTAATGCAACACTAGTTATATTCGTAAGTTTGTTAGTAGTTCCGTCGAATTCAAACATATAAAATACGCTATCTTTAAGCGAACCTAATGCTTTTGTGCTAGCCGAGCAAATACTATCTAACAATGTATTGTAATTGTCTGTGGGATTAGCGGTATTTAAGAATTGCATTGTAGAATATCGTGAACCACCAAAGATGTTTGTGCCTACTGCAGTGTTCCCGCTAGTTCCTTGCTCATCATATCTTACAACATTATTAGCATTATATTCAAATTCTTGAGGTATTCCATCTTCTTCTGAAGTATTTGGTTTAAAACAATTGTTTGTGAACATAGGATTAGTAAAAGAACCTGAGTTAGTATTTGTTAGCGTGTAGATTTTTTTAGGGTAAGGAATGGTTTTTCCGTCTTTATCAGTATATGTAGCGAACTCACTCCATCCATCAAAACGATAGCTACAGGTGTCTGTATAATTAGATGTTCCTTGAGTTGCATCGCATTTATCCGTATCAGCAATATCGCCTTTTAAATATACAATGCAGTCTCTTCTAGAATACCCCTCGTATTTTTCTAGAATACTGCTGTGATTGCTTTGCAAATAATAATAGACTACAATAATCAATATTATAATTAAAGATAACAATCCAATAACTCGCAGATACCTACTTAAATTATCGAGGGAACATTTTTCATTCATAATTATTTTTTGTGTCTTCTCTATTATTATTTATTATATATAATATTATTATAAAAAGTATATATCTAAGAAGTTTGTAAAGAGTAATTAAGGTAATATCAATAGTTCATCGAAAGGATTTGTGAGGGAATGTAAGTTGTAGGGAAGAGTTATTATTGAAGGAAGTTGCAGGATATAGGGGACAATAGCAATTAAAAGTATTAAAGATAGTTATATAAAGAATAAGGATAGATAAGGGGGTGTATTAATAATGTTTTAATAATAATCAATTGTCAGAGAAGGAAGTTAAAACAAAATTATCAACGATAACAAAACGCTGCAAGAAATGGGATGTTTCGAAGTGATTAATAGTATTATCAAAGGATATAATATTAATGGAAGAATTTAGAAATCTCAAACAATCAGGGATAACTTGGAAAGCCCAGAATATATTATAGGCTATATCAACGTTCGTTGTAATATCAAAGGATGTATTATGTATATAGATATGAATATAATTTATAGTAAAAACAACCTTTTTGATAATTAGAGGTGTATTTTTGATATGATTATTGTTAATAAAGTTATTTTTAATAAAACTATTAATAAAATCTCTATCATTTTTATTAAAGCCAGTATTGTTATGGTATTTAAATTTATAATATTTAATTTTTTTGTATTCAGGGTATATTTTAGTATATTCTTTATAACTCAGTCTTTTATCGCGTTCGAAGAGGTCATAAGTATCAAATACATTTTCTTTTTCTTTATCAGTCAAATTCAAATAATAGGTTTCATCAAAAGGATTTTTGTGATTTTCCCAGAACCAACCTAAAACTTTAAGGTCATAAATAGAGTAGGTCAATTCAAAGTATAAATCATTAATCATATTATTTAATTTATAAAACAATCTAATTTTAGGATTATCAATATCTTTAAGGCAATTACTAAACTTTTGTTTATTAACTAATAAATATATTTTATCTTGTATGTCTGTCGGTAGTTCGTTAAGGTAATTTTGTATAAAATGCATTGTGGTATAATGGTAAGTTTTACTATTGTTATCAAATTTTAAAGTTTTAATAAATAAAATGAGTATATGCTATGTATATCTAGGGATGCTTGACGCATCTGCCAACTTTAGGGATAAACAATGCATCCTCATATTACCATAAATGATAGCAAAGGATTATTTTTATTTTTAGAAAGTTATAAGGTTAAGAAGTTATAAAGTCTAAAAGTTTTTAAGATATTTTTTTTTTATCAAAGTCTAAAAGTTTTTAGAAAAAAAAAATAAATAGTTTTAGATAATCAAAGGAACATACTATATGCATTCAACGTAGTCTCTAAATATATCTAGGGATGCTCGACGCATCTGCCGACTTTAGGGATAAACAATGCATCCTCATATTACCATAAATGATAACAATGTATTATATTTATAAAAGATTTTTAGAGAGTTAAAAGTTAAGAAGTTAGAAAGTTTTTAATATTTTTAGAAAAGTTAAAAGTCTAAAAGTTTTTAGAAAAAAAAAATAAATAGTTTTTAGATAATCAAGGGAACATACTATATGCATTCAACGTAGTCTCTAAACATTCTCTAAATAACTCTAGGGATGCTCGACGCATCTGCCGACTTTAGGGATAAACAATGCATCCTCATATTACCATAAATGATAACAATGTATTATTTTTATAAAAGATTTTTAGGAAGTTATAAAGTTAAGAAGTTAGAAAGTTTTTAAGATTTCAAGATATTTATCAAAGTCTAAAAGTTTTTAGAAAAAAAAATAAATAGTTTTAGATAATCAAAGGAACATCCTATATCCATACAACGTAGTCTCTAAATATATCTAGGGATGCTCGACGCATCTGCCGACTTTAGGGATAAACAATGCATCCTCATATTACCATAAATGATAACAATGTATTATATTTATAAAAGATTTTTAGAAAGTTTTTAATATTTTTAGAAAGTTTTTAAGATATTTTTATTTTATCAAAGTCTAAAAGTTTTTA
>Ga0214921_10006237_pt1 | contig 16425 bp, 11 predicted proteins | sample LL1505_MetaG_FD_177992 | JGI IMG/M metagenome (GOLD analysis project Ga0214921, IMG submission 177992) | Freshwater microbial communities from Lake Lanier, Atlanta, Georgia, United States - LL-1505 | ecosystem: Environmental > Aquatic > Freshwater > Lake | place: USA: Georgia | collected...
GAGCAGCGTCTTCGCCACCGCGGACGGCGGCCACTGCTCACTCGTGAAGAGGCCGACCGTTTCGCTGGTGCGGATCTTGTCGATCACCCGCTCGATCGACTGCCCCGACAGGTTGGCGAGAAACGCCTCCTCCCACGATTCCTTCACGCGGGCAAACGCCAACTGCATGCTGCTGACGTGCGGCACGACCTCGAAGCGATCCTTGCCGAGCTTGGCGCAGACATAACGGGCAGTTCCGTAGAAGAGCGGGTCGCCCGAGGCGAGTACGACGATCTTCTTCGACCCCACCTTCTCGATCCGCTCGACGAGTTCCTCGAGATTGGCCGCCGTGCCCAGTTTGCCGGCGATTGCCGCTGGCAACATCGTCGCACACGACTCGGGGCCGAGGAGAACCTCAGCGGCTTCGACCAGACGCCGCGCATGAGCGGTCATGCCGTCGACCCCATCGTCACCGATGCCGACGATGTAAACCTTCTCCACGCCCGGTTCGTCTGAACGCAGTTTCCTTGAACTGTTCTCTGAACTGTTCTCTTGGGCCACCGACCCTCCCTGGAGCAAACGCTGAAAGAAGTGGGAGGCTCAGGCCTGGAACGAACTGCCGCAACCGCAGCTTTTCTTGGCGTTGGGGTTGTTGAACGTAAAGCCCCGCTTCTCGATGCTGTCGTGGAAGTCGAGCGTGGTGCCGTCGAGGAAGAGATCGCTCTTCTTGTCAACGACAACCGCAATGCCGTGTTGCTCGCTCTTCGAATCGGCCTTCGGATCCCAGGCGGTATCGAAGCCGAGCGAATAGCTGAAGCCGCTGCAACCGCCGCCGGCGACGCCGACGCGGAGCACCGTGGCGGGGTCGAGCTTCTGCTCAGCAATGATCTTCTTCACTTCACCGGCGGCTTTTTCCGTGAGCATGACCGACATGGCGTGAAAACTCCTGCAGAACGGGTGTCAAAAAAGACGATCGATGCTGAAATTCTATCGGACTTGGGCCGGAAGGCAAAGCCAAATCCTCTGGAAGCCTTATGAAAGCGACGCGAGCCGGGCCACGCCGGCGGCGATCCGCTCGGCCGCCGCGTCGATCTCCTCTGGCGTGGTAAACCGCGACAGGCCAAACCGCAGGCTGGCCCGGGCCTGGTCCTCGTCGAGCCCGAGTGCCAGGAGCACGTGGCTCGGCCGCGGCTGCTCCGACGAGCAGGCGCTCCCGGAACTCACCGCCAGTCCCTCGGCCGAGAGCGTGGCCAGCAGCGTCTGGCCGTCCACCCCCGGCACACAGACATTGAGATTGTTGACGAGTCGCGCAGGCTGGCCTGCCGCGGCTGCATCGAGCGGCGGACCGTTGAGCGTGATACCCACGACATCGTGTGTGAGCCTGTCCCAGAGCCGATCCCTCAACTGCCGCATGCGGGCCGTTTCCTCCGGCAAGCCCGCCACCGCCAGCCGCGCCGCCTCGGCCATGCCGACGATCCCGGGCACGTCGAGCGTGCCGCTCCGCATGCCCCGCTCCTGGCCGCCGCCATAAACGAGCGGCTCGACGCGGACCACGCGGCCTCGACGCCTGAGCCAGAGCGCGCCCATGCCTTTTGGCCCATGAAACTTGTGCGCAGAAAAACTCGCCAGGTCGGCGCCGAGGGCGTTGATGTCCACGGCCATCCGACCAATCGCCTGCGCGCAGTCAACGTGCAGGAGCGTGCCCTTGGCCTTGGCATGCACGAGTTCGGCGATCGCGGGGATGTCCTGCACCACGCCGATCTCGTTGTTGGCGAGCATCACCGACACGAGAAACGTGTCGGGGCGGAGCGCGGCCGCAAGATCATCAAGCCGTATCCGTCCAGGAATCCCGTTGGCCGAAACGCCTGTGGACGCCTGCGGCTCGACGGCCAGCCGCGTCACGGCCACGCCCTGCCTCTCCAGATGATCGACAGGATCGAGGACGGCATCGTGCTCTGTTGCTACGGTGACGACGTGGCCGCTGCCCTCCCCGCTTCTCGCAAGATTCTTCCAGCGGCGGGCTGATCCAAGCAGCGCCAGGTTGTTGCTCTCGGTTGCACCGCCCGTGAAGACGATCTCGCTGGCCGTGCCGCCGATCGCGGCGGCGAACGTCTCGCGGGCCGCATCCACCGCCGCGCGGGCCTCGCGGCCGAGTTCGTGTGTGACGCTCCCAGCATTGCCGTAGTGGTCGGTCAGCCAAGGCAGCATCGCCTCGAGCACCCGCGGATCGAGCCGCGTGGTGGAGTGGTTGTCAAGATAGATCGGCGCAGATGGAACGACCATGGTTCAAGGATACCCTGCCGGCCGAGTGGGCAGCAGAAGCGGCCTACGACACCGCGCCGGCGGCAATCGCGTCGAGCGCGATCTGCGACCAGGTCTCGAACCGCTCGCGGTCGGCCAGCAGCCTCTCCAGCGTGTCGAACCCGCACTCCACCAGCTCGCTCTCGCGAGACGCCACCTCGGGCCGCTCCAGTTCCATGATGTGCACGATGCCGAGGTGGACGCTGCCCACCGGCGTGGCATCGTCGTTGATCAGGCCGACGCACCGCGACGTCCAGTTCCCGCCGATGGCAACCTCCTCGGCGAGTTCCCGCTTCATGCCCGACTCATACGAGACGTCGTCGCCATGTTCGCCGTCAGTGCTTGCGATGTGGCCGCCGATGCCGACCGACCGCTTGGCCCGCAGCCTCGCCTCGCTCTGGCCGCCGCCACGGGTGTAGGCAAAGTAGCGTGGCGTGCCATCTTCGGCCCGCCACGAGAGCACGCAGTAGGGAATGAGCTGCTTGAACGACGGATCCTCCTCAACGCTCGCACGAGGCCGCCACGACGTGTGCTGCGGGTCAAGCAGCAACGGAAGGTAGCTGGCCGTGTCGCCACAGAAGCCCTGGAAGATCCCGGCCCGCTCGAGGAGCGTTCGCGGCACGACAAGAACATCTTCCTGTGGAATCGGACTCATGAGAGCTCTCCGTGGGTGGTTGAATGTCTGCTGTTGTAAGGCCAGAACCCGCAAGCGGGAAGCCAGCGAGCCGGGGATCGGCGAAGGTGGAGGAGACGAGGAGGATGTCCGACTTGTTGTGCGCACCATGCCGTCCCGGGGAAGCAAGTCGGAATCTCCGAGCGACGGAACCTTTGCCGTCCCCGGCGGTACCAAGCCGGACATCGCAACCTTTACGTGATCAGCATCGCATCGCCGTAGCTGAGGAAGCGGTACCGTTCCCGGATCGCCTCCTCGTACGCACGGGCGATCAGCTCGCGGCTCGCGAACGTGCTCACGAGCACCATCAGCGTCGTGCGGGGCATGTGAAAATTCGTCAGCAGGCAGTCGACGGCGTGAAACTGGTGCCCCGGCCTTATGAAGAGATCGGTCGGCCCGCTCCAGGTGGTGAGCGAGCCACTGCGGGCCGCTGTCTCGAGCGTGCGGGCGGCGGTCGTGCCGACGGCCACGATGCGGCCTCCCGCTGCCCGCGTTGCCGTGATGGCCGCCACCGTCTCGGCCGGGCACTCGCACCACTCCGTGTGCATCGGATGGTCGTCGAGACGATCAACCGCGATCGGCCGGAAGGTGTCGAGTCCCACGTGCAGCGTCACGCGGGCACGGCCGATGCCGCGGGCGGCGAGTTCCGCGAGCAGTGGCTCGTCAAAGTGCAGCCCCGCCGTGGGTGCCGCCGCTGAACCACTCTCTCTCGCAAATACGGTCTGATACCGCGCCCGATCGCCCGGCTGCTCGACACCGCCACGGATGTACCCCGGCAGCGGCACGCGGCCGACGCGGTTGAGAATCGCTTCGGCGGTTGTCGTCGGCTCCACGCCATCAGGCACGGCGAGCCAGGCGCCGCCACCCGACCGGCCGACGAGCGTGAGTGCGAGGGCATCGGCACCATCGAGGCCGACAAGCATCACGCGTTCGCCGATCTCCGGACGTCCGCGAGTGCTGGCGAGCAGCTCCCATGCGCCGCTCGCCGCATCAACCCGCAGAAAGAGACCTTCCCAGCGGCCGCCTGTCTTGACGCGGCGGCCGATCAGCCGGGCAGGCACGACTCGCGTGTCATTGACGACGAGGAGGTCGCTGCGACGCAGGATCTCGGGAAGATCGCGAACGTGCCGATGCTGCAGGCCACCGGTCGCGCGGTCGACCACAAGGAGCCGGGCTGCTGCCCGGTCAGCGAGGGATTCCTGCGCAATCAGCTCAGGCGGCAATTCGTAGTCGTAGAGATCGGCGTCGGCCATTCGCGTATCGTAACCGCCACTCCCACCGTACTCGCCGACATATTCGCCGAGCCGTCCGCGAACGGAGCGTGTTCGGGGAGTCCGCCCGGTGACGCACCCTTCGGTTCGACTCCTGCAGCTCAACCTGCCGGGCTGGTAGACTCCCGGGAATGTCGTCCAGCATCCATACCAGCGTCCTGCCCGCCGAGGTGATGTCGTTCCTTGCCGTGAAGCCCGGCATGCGGGTGATCGACGGCACGCTCGGTGGCGGCGGCCACACCCGGCTCCTCGCCGAGGCAGTCGGCCCCACCGGCCTCGTGATCGCGATCGACCGCGACCCGGAGGCGATCGACCGCGGCGCCCGAGAACTCGCGGGACTGCCGGTGCGGTTCGCTCAGGCGAATTATTGCGATATCCCCGAGGTACTCGATGCGCTTTCGATCGACGCGGTCGACGGCGTCCTGCTCGACGTCGGCCTCTCCAGCGACCAGCTGGCCGATCAGTCTCGCGGCTTCTCGTTCGATTCCGAGGGGCCGCTCGACCTGCGGTTCGACCCGACCGAGGGGGAGCCGGCCTGGAAGCTCGTCAACCGCATGAAGCCCGAGAACCTCGCCGACATCATCTATGAATATGGAGAGGAGCGGCACAGTCGCCGGATTGCGCGGCGGATCGCGGCGGTGCGGGAGAAGCAGCCGATCCGCTCATCACGCGAGTTTGCCTTGCTCGTGCGATCGGCGATTCCGCGGCAGACGCCGCCCCCTCGCATCCATCCGGCTACCCGCACGTTTCAGGCATTGCGGATCGCCGTCAACCAGGAACTCAAAAGCCTGCGGATCGCGCTGGAACGGATTCCGACACGGCTGGCCCCAGGTGGCCGACTGGTGGTGATCTCTTTTCACTCGCTGGAAGACCGGCTGGTGAAACAGGCGTTTCGCAGCCCGCAGATCTGGGACTGCCTGACGCGATCCCCCGTGGAGGCCTCCGAGGATGAGCTGCTACGGAATCCCCGTAGCCGGTCCGCCAAACTCCGGGCTGCCCAGCTTGCCCCGCCCGCCAGCGCGACTTGAACACCGGCTCCGGCAGGCCGGATCGATCTGGTGTCAGGCCGGACGATTCACGACACTCGCGATCCCTTTCTGCACGCTGAACGGCGAACGATTCATGGGACGCGAAACGAAGATCCTGCTGGCGCTGCTTACCACGCTCGCGGGCGTTTTTCTCGGCGTACTCTCGATGAAGCTGCTCGTGCCACGGCCGCCGGTTGGCGCTGGCCCCGACGTGACCATCGACCTCGCGGCTGCAGGGGCAAACGAGCTGGTGGAGCCCCCCTCGCTCTCCCCGCCGTCTCCCGGGCCGGCCGCAGTGGAGCCCGCCCTTGCGGAGGCCACTCCGCCCACTCGGTCTCGATATGACGAACGCGAACTCATGGCTCAGGACAGTGATCTTCTGCCTCCGCCGATGCCACTCGCGACTCCGCGGGATGCCGTGCCGACAGAGATGCCACCGATCGCCACGACCGATGCGAACGAGCCCGTCTCGCCGCCGGCAACCACGGCCACCGTACCTCGGCATGATCCGTTCGTAGCCCCCACCAGGTTCGAGATGGAGCCTCCCCGGAGCATGCCGCCGACGGATCGACCGCGAGCCGATCCAACCGCAGCAGCCATACCGTATGTGGCTCAGCCGGGCGATTCCTGGTGGGATCTCGCAGAACGAGCCTACGGCGACGGAAGGCTGTATCGGGCCCTCTTCGCCTGGAACCGCGTGATCGATCCGCGAGTCTCACTAACGGCGGGCACGCAACTGGAAGTCCCGCCACGATCGAGGCTCGAAGCAGCCTGGCCGAAGCTCATGCCGACTGAGTGAGCCGACCGGTTTCACGGGCTCGTGGAGACACGATTCGATCGTGTCCTTCGGCCCTCCCCGCCAGGCCATGTGGAGCCAAGACTCCACCATCTCCCTCGGCCCCCCACCTGTGGTGACAAGATTCTATCTTGTCCTTGGGCCCTCCACCCTCCACTCGTGGTGACAAGATTCCATCTTGTCATTGGCTCCGTCACTTGTGGAGTCAAGACTCCGCCACGTCCCTCGGACCCCCGCCGTCCACCTCGTGGTGACAGATTCCATCTTGTCATTCGGCCCGTCAGTCGTGGTGACAAGATTTCATCTTGTCATTGGCACGGCATCAGCAAGTTGAAAACTTGCTGCCACGAAAACCAACACGACCACCTACCGCGTCGTGCCGCCGGCTTACTTCGCGCCGAACTTGTAGGCCGTGTTCTTCGGGTCGAAGTCGGCGTCCGTGAAGCCGTTGTTGGTCTTCACATTCATGTAGGTGTACTCTTCGAGGAGCACCGGCTGACCGCCCGTTTCCTGGGGCCAGTCGTAGGCCTCGTAGCGGATCGGGATCGTCAACTCGTCATCGATAAAGACGCGGGCCAGATGAAACCGGAAGTTGCGGCGGGGCACCGGATGCGACACCTGCACGCAGGTGCAGATGCGGCCGTTGACCTTGGCATTCGGATAGAAGTTCACGTCGCACTCGCCGAACTGCTTGTCGTGCTCAGCCACCTCGACCAGTCGCTTGGCGAGGTTTTCCACGCCGATCTCGGTGACGGGGTAGCGGTTGCCCTGCATCGCCAGCATGCTCTGCGGCTTGAGCGATACCGTGCCCACCATCGCCCGTACGCCGCTGCCGGCGTGGGCCAGCATGTTTCCGTCGTTGTGACCGGCCACGTAGATCACCTCCTGCCCCTTCACACTGTCGGGACCGAGGAAATAGAGGTAGACGCTGAACGGCTGCGACCTGATCTTGGCAAACATGTATTCGTGCTCGCCCAGCTTGCCGTCGATTCGCTCCCGCTTCACGATGGTGCAGGAATAATCGCGGATATTCGCGTTGATCTTGACGAGCCCCTGCTGGGCGAGATCGAGCGCCGGTTGAAGCGGATGGACGCCGGTGGCTGCCTGCGCCACGCCGGCGTTGGCAGTGGACTGGGAAAGGCCACCATTGGGAACGAGTCCGGGGCCGTTCAACGCCGCATTGGGATCAGCCGCTGCCGGCTGGGCCAGATCTGGCTGCTGGCCATAGCCGGCCACACCGAAGGTGATGCTCACGCAGACGATCGCGGCGACCACGGCGAGGCGGCGTGTCAACAGGGCGGTGTGGGCAATCATGGGAAGGCATCCAACCATCTCAACCTCCGTAAACCAGCGGTGCGGCATAGCCTCCGAACACACACTCCACATCGAACGCGAGGCGAAATTCGGGGAAGCTTGGAGGAGTCTAGCGACGGGGCACGGCCACCACCATGCCACTTCCACCCGCTTTTTGGCCGACAGATGCGAATGTCTTGCCGGGACGGCCGGCGCAAACCATGCTCGCAAGGAGGCGTGCTCCGGCACTCGACACCACGCCGCCCCGACCGCCCCACACCGTGTGATTCCCGATGGCCTCCGCCGAACTGCTGCCGACCCATCCCGATGTTGTGGTGGCCCGCATCGAATCGGCGCCCTTCGGTGAAAACACCTACGTGCTCAGTCGCTCTGGGAAGACCGAATGCCTGGTGGTCGATCCAGGCTTCGAGCCAGACGCCGTGATCGACTGGATTGAGGAGCAGGGCCTGGCCCCCGTCGCAATCCTGCTCACGCACGGCCACTCTGACCACATCGCCGGCAACGCCGCCCTCCGGGAACGGTGGCCCGATCTTCCGATCCTGATTGGCCGGGACGATGCATCAAAACTGACCGATCCGACCGGCAATCTCTCGGGAGCCTTCGGGTTGGCGCTCAGAAGCCCGCCTGCCGATCGCCTGCTCGTCGATGGGGAAGCGGTCGAGCTGGCAGGCTTTGCGCTCACCGTGGTGGCGATACCGGGCCATTCGTGCGGACACGTCGTCTTCCGCACCGACGACACGCAGCCACGGCTCGTGTTTGGAGGCGACGTGCTCTTCCAGGAAGGAATCGGCCGAACCGATTTCCCAGACGGCGACTTCGCCGCTCTGGCAGCCGGCATTCGCGGCGGCTTGTACACGCTCCCCGACGACACCATCGTCTTTCCCGGCCACGGCGACGCCACGACCGTCGGCCACGAACGCCGTCATAACCCCTTCGTGGCGGACCTCCCCGGCGAATCTCCCCGATCGGGCCCCAGCCCGCCGCGGACGTAAACCGCTGATCGGTGAACCGCGGGCCGCTGCTCATTGACCAGATGGCAGTCGTCCGGGGAAGATAATGAAATGTTGTCGCCAGCCGACCTGCAGGATCCCGTTGTCCCCGCTCCATCGTCCGGGCCGTCACTCGCCCCCAAGGCCGGCCGATCCGCATTCTGCCGGGCGGCGGGGCTGTCGTTGGCTGCCCTTGCACGGCTGCTTGCCGGCTCCAGCGTCCGCTGGATCGCCAGCCAGCCCGATACCTGTCAACGAATCTATTTTGCCAACCACACGAGCCACCTCGACGCACTCATCATCTGGGCCTCGCTGCCGCAGCCGGTTCGGGAAGTGACGCGGCCGGTCGCCGCCAAGGACTACTGGTCACGCGGGATCGTCCGCCGCTGGCTCGCGCAGGAGGTCTTCGATGCGATCCTCATCGACCGTACCGCAATCAAGGTGCACCAGAGCCCGGTCGACCTGATGCTTCGAGAGGCCGGCACTACCCATTCGTTGATCGTGTTTCCGGAGGGCGGCCGGAGCGTCAGCGGCGAGATCGATGAGTTCAAGAGCGGCCTCTATTACCTTGCCAAGAAACGTCCCGACATCGAGTTGATCCCCGTGCACATCGACAACCTGAACCGCGTCCTGCCACGCGGCGAATTCCTGCCGGTACCCCTGCTCTCCTGCATCAGCTTCGGCCCGCCCTTGTGGCTCGAGCGCGGCGAGGCGAAGCTCGATTTTCTGGCCCGTGCCCGACGAGCTGTGATGTCACTGAAGGAATAGCCAGGAACCACCCGCGTCGATGAACGACATCCGCACCATTGCCCTGATCACCAGCGTGCTCGCGCTCCTCACCGCAGTCACGGCAGTGGGCCAGTTTCTCAAGCGGCACCCCGACCGCGGCCTCGACCCAGCTGCCGTTCGCACCTTCAACCTGCGGATCCGGGGCTGGTGGGTGCTCTGCACCGTGCTGGCGGCCGCCTTCTGGCTCGGCACCACGGCCACGGTCGTGCTCTTTGGGCTGGTCTCATTCTGGGCGCTCCGTGAGTTCATCACGCTCACACCAACCCGCAAGGGTGACCACCGCGCCCTGTTCTGGGTCTTTTTCGCCTTCACTCCACTCCATTACCTGCTGGTGGGCCTCAACCGCTACGACATCTTCAGCGTCTTTCTGCCGGTCTACGCGACCCTCTTCGTGCTGGCACGCGTGGCCTTCGCCGGTGACTACAAGCGATTCCTGGAACGCACCGCCAAAATCCAGGCCGGCCTGGTCGTCTGCGTCTACTGTCTCTCCTTCGCCCCCGCGCTTCTGCAGATTCCCATCGAGGGCGCAGGAGCCGTCGGCCGCAGCGCCAACTTTCGCCTGCTCTTCTTTCTGATCCTCCTCGTCCAGTTCGCCGACTGCATGCAGTATGTCTGGAGCCGGATGCTGGGCAGACGACTCGTGGCCGGAGCGGTCAGTTCAAACCGCACATGGGAAGGCCTCGTCGGCAGCGCCACCAGTACGGCGCTGCTGGCCGCGGTGCTCTGGTGGGCGGCGCCACCCTACCAGCCCTGGCAGGCGGCGCTCGCCGGCCTCGTGGTGGCGACGATGGGATTCGCCGGCGGCATGACGATGTCGGCGATCAAGCGAGACCGCGGGGTGAAGGACTATGGCACGCTCGTGGTCGGCCACGGCGGCGTGCTCGACCGCATCGATTCGATCTGCTTCGCTGCGCCAGTCTTCTACCACATCACACTGCTGGTGACGGGTGCCGGACTGTAAGCACGAGCGACTTCAGCGGACCGGCTGGCTGCTGCCCGTTTCGGATGGCCGGCGTGCCTGTGAGGCGTAGATCGACCGACGACCGGCGGTGGTCGCAACCGCGGTGGCAGCGACCGGCGTTGGCGGAACTGGATCGGGGCTCTGGCCACGCGATGTTCGCGACCAGTCGGCCGACGGAACAGGCGCCGCTGCCAGGGCCGCCGGCGGCGCCGGACAGCCGAGCTTCACCCATTCCAGCCATTGATGCTGCAACTGCGGCACCCCGCCCACGCCATAGTGCCTGGCGACCGCGCCCGACCAGTCGTCGGCAGCGAGGCCGTCTCCCACAAACGCCACATACTTGTGCCGACCGCCCCGTTCGATGAGGTATCGGGCCAGCGAGTAGCCCTGCGAGTAGAGCGGGAGCACATCGGCGGGATACTCCCGCATGGCAAACATCTGCGGAAAGGCGATGCCGCGGCCGGTGGTGAGAAATTCGATCAGCAGCCGATGCTGGCGGGCCCGCTCCACCGGGTGCTCGACCGTCGTGCAGGCGCCCTCGTCGGCCCACCGCGGCAGCGGCCGCCGGAAGTGGCTGGCAAAGATGGTGTGCGTGATCTCATGGGGCAACACGGAGTCGAGGATTCGTTGCTCGCTGCCCTGGATCGTCATCGTCCAGTTGAAGACCTCACCATTGTCGAAGACAAAGCTGGTCGCGCCGCCGGCGCCGAGATTGGGGGCGACCTGCGCCTGGATCGGACAGGGCCGGCTCCACCGTGGCAGCGGGCTGCCGGTCCACTCGATCGCGAGGTCATGGCGATACTGTTCGGCAGCGTCGCCGATCCGTCGCGCGAGCGTTTCCGTCGGTGCATCGACCACGAAGTTGGCGGTGCGATGGCCGGCGGCCAGCACAGCCGTGGCATGCCAGGCAGCACAGAGAACGACCAGAACCATGTTCAACGCCCAACGGCGGCCCGGGGTCCGCCCAGCGACACTGCGTCCAACCTGCATGCCAATCAGCCTCCATGAAAACCGTCTTCATCCGGACAGGTCCTCCTGCCGGTTTCGACTCCCTCCCAGCGGCTTCCCCCCGGAAGGCCGCGTGGTTGGGCCGGTGCCGGCCCGCGAGCGGGGCGGACACTAGCGGCGGCCGGCCCACGGGAGCCAGATCGCTTTTCCCCTTCCCTGCATTGCCTCGTTTGCCAGGGGCATGAGCGGCGTTTTCTGCCTACGGATGTGGCCGATAGGCCGTGGTCGCCAGAGCCCTGTCGACCACGGCCGGTTCGACAGCCTCGGCCCGTCGCGGCCTCGGCCATGCCCGCACCACTGCCACGGCTGCGCCGGCCATGAGCAGCAGGCCAGGCCAGGCCGGCACCAGGAGCAGGCTCCAGAGCACGCCTGCCACCAGGCCGAGCACGGAGGCGACTCTCGTCACGATCGCCGGCTGGATCGACCAGTCCCGTCGCGCCGCCGCCATCCAGGCGAGGCTGCCGCATGCCAGCAACGAAAGCGTGGCCATGGCCCGGCCCCACGCGGTTGGATCGCGTTGCCTGACGACACGAATCGTGATGGGGCCCGTGGGAGTCCCAGCAGTCTCCGCCTCGGTCACGATGCCAAACGTCGGCGACTGCGGAAACGGGCTGGCCGCTGTCGTCAACGCCCGTTCCCAGGCCTGATCAGCAGCGGGACTCGTGCCGTCGCGGCGGGAATCCAAAAACGCTCGCAGTCGATCCTGCTGCCAGCCGATACTCGTCTCGATCGCCTGCTGAACATCGTCGTGCAGCCGCAACTGGGCTGCACGTCGTTCCTCCTGCAGATCATCGACTGGCACGATCCGGGCCGGTGCTGCCACGCGCAGCGTGATGTCGGTGGGCACGTGCACCGTCCAGATCGTCTGCCGGCATTCAAGCCCGATAATCGCGGGCGGCGAGATCGCGAGAGGCTCGCCGTCGAGAAAGCGTCGGCCCCGTTCGCCAACGAAGAGCTCTCCAGCGAACAACACGACGACGCTCCGAGGCCTACCCACATCATGAAACCGCATTTCCCAGAGGTTTTCGGAGCCCGCCGCCGTCGAGACAACGCAGTCCACCGGCCGCCCGTCGACGACCGTATCGAACAGTCGCCACGACCGCGGCAGTTGGATCTGCACGAGTTGATCCGCCGACACCATCTCAAAACACGCGAGCCCCCACGCCCGACCCCGCTCGTCCAATGCCATGCGGATATCGGCCAGTTCAACCCGGCCATTCCTGCCGGAGGCCACCTCGGCAGGCATCGCAGATGGCCGGTCGACCTCGGTCTCCAGAGGCGGCAACACCGGCGGTGCGCGTTCGAGAACGTAGGGCGGTGGCGGGTCACCCGCGACGATTTCCAACTGGCCCGCACGGGACGGCTCCGCATGCGCACCCGCCGCTTGCTCGCCTTCCGCTGATGGTTTCAGCGTCGCAACGAGCCCCTCTTCCGTCTTCCATTCAATCAACGTTCGCGAGCCATCTGCCATGCCGATTCGGAGGCAGGGCATGAGGCCGCGGGTGGCTGGTTGCCCTGGAATGCGGGCGTCGACTTCGAGTCGGAAGCGGCCGGCCCGCGGCCGCTGGACAACCACCGCCACGGCCGTGTCGATGGGCCGACTCCAGCGTAGGTCGACGGCGCCGCGTTCGGCGGTTTCCGGATGCAGCACGTCGTCCTCGAACAGTTCGATGCGATCGATCAGCACTCCTTCCGGCACCTCCAGCGGAATCGTGACCAGCGCCGTTGAACTCGCATCGAGACGGGCATCCAGATGGAGCCGGATCTGCTCCCGGGCGAACACGACCGACTGCCGCTGGGATCCACGAATCTCCTGCCGACGACGTTCCGATGTCAGGCGCGGCCGTGCGGTCGGTGCGGGAGCCGTGGAGATCGACGACGGAATGACGGCGGACCCGCTCCGGGCATCGTCGGCAAGGGGCCGCACGACCTCGCTCTTCCAAAACCGGTTCTCGAACGACGCTTCGCCGTCGGGGATGGCGGCGTGGGTGAGTCCGGCCGGCAGGTCGATCCGCACCGCAAGGCTTGGGCTCGCAACGAACCGCACCGCACGCCGATCGGCAAGCACGTCTTCGAGCCAGGCCTCGGGCACATCAAACACGCCAACAGGATCGGCCAATCGCAGGCGAAAGGGCATCTCAAACTGAAATCGTCCGGGTTCAGGACGCTGCCGTTCGACGAGAAAACGCTGGCCACCAAGCGGCCGGATCGACACACCGTCGGCAGGTTTCCCGTCGTCCTCCGACGATCCACCATCCTCGTCGTTCTGCCGACCCTGTGTCGCGATCCACTCGAGCCCAGGATCCGCCTTCACCACGCACGACCGCACGATGGCATCTCCCCCGTCGACGTCGTAGACGGCCGTCAGACGACACTCGTCCAGGTTCCAGAAAATGTCGTTCCGGCTCACCGCATTCGGAGGTGGTGAGGCAATCGCAACGCCCGCCTCCACCGGCCGCACCAGCCGCGCCTGGGTCGACCTGGAGAGATCAAAGACGACGGCGTCGGCAGCGACGGAGAGTCGCTGGGCTGCCGTGAAGCCTTCCCCAACCAGCGACCGTTCGCAGATCACGCTGGCCACGGCCGGTCGGCCCATCATCGGCAGGAATTGCAGGGCCGCTGCGGGTGCCAGCGGAAGCGATATCGCCGCTGTCTCCACGTCGCCGCGCCGTTCGATGGCAGCATCGACGTCCACGGTCACCGTATGTCGCCCCGCATTGGGGACCACGACGCGGAGGAGTTTGCCGGCGGCGTTCAGCCTGGCCGCAGCGAGCCCGCCGTCGATCCGCAGCGAATCAGGTATGAACCGTGCGCCGCTCTCGGCCTGATCGAGCAGCAGAATCCCCCCCGTGTCGGCATCGACATCGACGGCCAACCGCCATGCTGAGCGAGCACCATCCGCCTCGCCGCTCGTTCGTGCGGTCACCTGAACCGCCAGCACCCTCACCGCCGCCAGACCGCGGACATCCTCGCTTCGAACCAGTATCCTGAAGAGTTCCTCGGGCACGAGCACCGTGGCATCGTCACGGAGGTCGAGAGGTGTGTCGGTCTGCTGGCCGACGTCGGATGGCATGATGAAGACCTGCAACGGAGGCTTCTGCTCGTTCGGAGCCGAATCCGTGGCGGCCGCTTCGCCCGCCGTTCCAGCGGTGTCTTTGGCCGCAGCGACTGGTGACACAGCCAGACTCATGGCAAGAAGACACAGCGACAGTGGGTCCTGCAGCATTGGCTTCCGCAGCAGGCCTCCGCCCCACGCTCTGCTCCGCGTGGCTGGCAGCCATCCCGTGGCGGCCAGGGCCAGGGCGGCCAGCGACGCCCACCACGCCGCCCGCGCAACGCCGTCAAACGGCACCGCAATCCAAAGAGCGGCCACCCCCGTCAACAGACTCAGAAACGCCGCTCCTCGCAGGCCCACCCGCGCGAGCCACATTCCGCTGCAACCCACCAGGATTCCAGTGACAACGGCTGCCGCGGACAAGACACGGTCAGGCACCACCACCGCGCCGGCATCACCGGGCGGTACGACCAGAAATCCGCGGAAGCCCGACAGCAGCCGACCAGACTGGTTCGGCGACGAGACCAACTGTCCTGGAGGAGAGGCGACCACGCTGCCGGCAAGAGCCGCTGGCAGCGGACGGAGCCCAGCGCCGAACAGCCGGGCGATCCAGTCGCGACGGCTGGTTTCATCGACAAGCCGCGACGAACCGCCCACCCAGGCGATCTCCAATTCAGGTGGTACGAACAGCCGCCACTCCCGCTGCAAGACGGGGATGTCAAGCTTCACTCCCGGAGCGGCAACCCGCCAGGCAGACCAGATCCCTCTCCCCACCCTGCCGGGAACACTCCTGCTGTCAACCACCGTCCGCACCAGCAAGCTGACCCGCGATCGACCGGCGGGCAACGCAATCGACATCTGCCCTCCCGCAGCGGCCCGGTCTCCCAGCGGCTGCCTCACGCCATCGAGCAGGATCCCCTGCACGCGGCGGCCGGGAGGGATGCTCAGGAGCAGACTGGTGCGGCCGTGATTGTCGATGTCAAACAGCGTTTCGTACTCGGTTGCGCCGGAGGAATGGCACCACGACGATGTGGTCTCACGGCACGACCAGGCCCGGGCATCATCGCCCCCCGGCGCGAGTTCCGCGGCAGGCACATCGGCGGGATCAGAGGCCGCCTCGGGGTCGAAAGAAAACTCAGCGAGCGTGAAGGTGGCGGAGTCGGCCGAGGCGGATTCGGGAGGCACTTCCGTGAGCCGACGGTTGATCACCTGAGGTCGCAAGCGGCCCACGTTCCTGACGAGAACGTGGCCCACAGTCGCGGTGGCGCCGTCCACCCACGCCAGCAGCATCGGGGTGGCCCGAACAAACGGGACCGTGCGGGCGGCGCGAAGCGTCACGGCGCCACTAGCCGGTGGATTCAATTCGACAAGCCAGCGTTCGGCGCCGGTGGTGGCGGCGGCCCTCGCTGCCGTTCGGCGATCGGAAGCATCGAGCCGCCGGGCTGTCACGGTGCCGATGGCCGGCGGCAGGAGCGACCACTCGAGCAGGTCATCCACAGGCTCGGAAAACTGCACCACGATAGAATCGAGATCGGCAGCCACCGGATGGCAGTCGAAGGTAAAAGCCTCGGTCAGTCGGTCGTCGCGAACCGTCAGCCGGACCTCGGTCTGGACATCAAGCGGCGGCTGGCGGCGGACGAGCCGTGCCGTCCGCGACGCTGCCAAAACACCGGCCCAGACCCGCGTCCGTGCGGTCCCCTCCTCCATCAACACTGTCAGACGACTGTCGGGCCCCACGAGCTGGAAATCGGCCTGCGTTGCCTCGGCCGAGGCGGAGGAGTCCTGCTCAGACGAGGGACCGTAGGTAAATTCCACGGTTGTCTCGGGACCGGTCCGAAGGTCGATCAACGACGATCGCTCCGACTCGCCCTCGAGACGGACCATGTCGATCGCGGCTGTGGAAAAGTCTTCCTCCAGCGCGACGCCCGCTCGATGTCCCTTGATCCGGAGGCCAAGTCCATCGGCAGGCGTTGCCGCGGTGATCAACCCGATCTGCAGCACATCGCCACGACTGTCGCGGAGCACCTTCCAATCGAGCCCAGCGGCTGGTTCGTCTCCGCTGCCTCGGCGTGCGGTATCGGAGGGTTCGGCCTGCGTGGGCACCGCGAATGACTCAACGGAATCGATGAACCAGCCCGGCGTGATGCGTCCGGTCAGATCGAAGCACTCGCCACGATTCACCCGCACGTCACAGGTCGCCCGGCCCACCACAACTCCCGGTGAGAGATCGATCGTCGTGACGCGGGCCACGTCAAGATCGG
>Ga0214921_10006239_pt1 | contig 16417 bp, 14 predicted proteins | sample LL1505_MetaG_FD_177992 | JGI IMG/M metagenome (GOLD analysis project Ga0214921, IMG submission 177992) | Freshwater microbial communities from Lake Lanier, Atlanta, Georgia, United States - LL-1505 | ecosystem: Environmental > Aquatic > Freshwater > Lake | place: USA: Georgia | collected...
CGATAGCCCGTGCCTTCGGGGCACGCTGGATGGTGCCCGAACAGGCCAGAGAGCTCCAAGGCACTGCCGATCTGGTGTTCCACACCTCGGCCAATCCGTCCGGTCTCGCGCTCGGGCTGGAACTGGCGGCTGTCGAGGCCAAAGTGATCGAGATGAGCTGGTATGGGCAAAAGTCTGTATCGCTGGTGCTCGGCGAGACTTTCCATGCGCGACGCCTGCAACTGGTCAGCGCGCAAGTCGGGCGGATTCCAGCCTCGCACGCTGCCCGCTGGACCTATCAGCGGCGCATGGCCAAAGCGATCGATCTGCTGGATGATGCGCGCCTCGATGCGCTGATCACCCATGACCTTGCCTTTGCCGATGCCCCCGCGCATTTGCCGGACCTGCTGACATCCGATGCCGTGATTGCCACGGTCCTGACCTACTGACCCCGAAAAGGATTTGCCATGTTTGCGCTTGAAGTTCGTGACCACATCATGATTGCCCATTCGTTCAAGGGTGATTTTTTCGGCCCCGCCCAGAACATGCACGGGGCCACATTTGTGATCGACGTGGCGTTTTTTCGCCATGTCCTGAACGAATACAATGTCGTTGTTGATATCGGCCGCGCGCATGATGCGCTAAAAGCGGTAATAGCGCCGATCAATTACCGCAATCTCGACGAGGTCGAGGCCTTCAAAGGCCAGCAAACCACCACCGAATTTCTGGCCCATCATATTTTCAAGGAAATGGCACAGGCCGCCCGCGAGGGACGGTTGGGACCGGGCGGCGAAGGTATTTGCAAGATCCGCGTCAGCCTGCATGAATCGCATGTGGCACGCGCATGGTATGAAGGCGAGGTGAACTGAGCCATGTCCGCAGCCCGTCCGCTCACCATCGGTTTTGCCATTCCCGGCGATCTTTCGACGCCGACGGGAGGCTATCGCTATGACCGGATGGTGATGGACGGGCTCGGGGCATTTGGCATCTCGGTGATCCATGTCCCCCTGTCCGCGCGCTACCCTGCGCCAGACCAAGATACGCGCCACGCGACAGCCGATCTGATCCGCCACACAAAGGTGGATCTGTGGCTGGTTGACGGGCTGGCCTTCGGGGCGTTCGGTCCTGTCGAATTGGCCGCTTTTACAGTGCCCGTTATCGCGCTCGTCCATCACGCCTTGTGCGACGAAACGGGCATTGATGCGGACACAGCGGCTGGCTTGCTGGCATCGGAAAAACAGGCGCTGGCCAGTGCAAAAGCCGTGATTGTCACAAGCCCGCAAACTGCCGGTCGGGTGCATCATCTGTTCGGGCTTGCGGCTGATCGTGTGCATGTCGCGGTGCCGGGTGTCGTCATACCGAAACTCATTGAAGACCAATCGCGCGACAGGCTCGCGCTGTTGTGCGTCGGCTCTGTCAGCCCGCGCAAGGGCTATGATTTGCTGGTGGCGGCCCTCGCTCCCTTGCAAGGCCGCGCTTGGCATTTGAGTATTGCCGGACGGCTCGACGATCGGGACACGACCGAAAGCTTGCGCCGACAGATTGACGAGAACGGCTTGGCCGAACAAATAACCTTATGCGGCGCGCTCGATGACGAAGCGCTGGCCAGTCTGTGGGCCAGCCATGATGTGCTAATATTTCCCTCCCGTTATGAGGGCTATGGCATGGTGCTGACCGAGGCACTGGCCCATGGCTTGGCCGTTTTGTGTTCTGATCAGGTTCCCGCTGCCGAAGGCCTGCCTGCGCCTGCCGTGACGCGTTTGGGGGTTGAAGACAGACACAGCTGGACCCGCCACATCGGGGCTTGGCTGGCAACGCCCTCACTGGTCCGCACCGCCAGACAATCAGCCCGAAACACCGCCAGCCTGTTGCCGCAATGGCGGGACACCGCCGCCGGAATCGCGAAGATTGTTCATGACCTTTCTCAATCCGTAAAACCATCGAATGGACCCGCCCAATGACCGGATTTAGTGCTGACTGGCTCGCTTTGCGCGAGGAGGCCGATCACGCCGCCCGCAACGAGGATTTGGCCCTTAAAGTCGCAAACCATCTTGCCGGTCATGATTGCCCGCTGATCCTCGATCTGGGCTGCGGCACCGGCTCCAATTTGCGGGCGCTGGCACCCTTGTTGGGACTTGAACAACACTGGCATCTGATTGATCTCGATCCCGATCTGCTATCCCATGCCAAGGCGCAATTACGCGATTGGGCCGATTATGCGGAAGTGGTGCACAGCAGCCTCGTGCTCTATTGGGGCGAGCAGCGGATCACGGTGGATTGCTCGCAGGTCGATGTGAACAAAGACCTCGCAATCTTGTTTAATAAACCGCCACAATTAGTTACAGCAGCAGCCTTTTTTGATTTGGTTTCGGAGCAATGGATTGCCGGTTTCGCGCAGCAATTGCTGCAGCATTCCACGCCGTTTTATACGGTGTTGACCTATGACGGCGAGGAGCAATGGCAACCGCCTTACCCCGAAGACCAGACCGTGCTGGCAGCCTTCCACCGCCATCAGGCATCGGACAAAGGCTTCGGTCCTGCCGCCGGTCCCAAGGCGACACAGTGTTTGCAACAGGCGTTTTCATTGGGCGGTTACGAGGTGATGACGGCGCCAAGCCCCTGGATTCTCAACGCGCAGGAGCACCCCGATCTGATGCTGGCATTGGGTCAGGGTATCGGCGAGGCTGCCGCTCATTTTGCCGATCAAACGGCCATTGCAAACTGGCAGGACGCGCTGCATTACCGGCGCCATGTGGTGATCGGTCACCAAGACCTGTTTGCAAGGCCCATTGCGGGTTAAGTCATCCGCTCGAACACGCCGTCTCTGGCCTTGAAACGGTGATAAAGCGCCATGCCGATATGCCCGCAGACCAAAAGAGCCAGACCGATTGCCGCTGTTTCATGCCAGACAAACAGCAGTTTCATGAGGCTTTCCGACCCAGTAAATTCCAGTGGCACCACCATCAAACCAAAAAGCATCACGGGTTTGCAACAGATGGATGTCGCTGCATAGCCGACCAGTGGTATCATCAGCACAAGTCCATACAAGGCCCAATGCCCCGCTTTGGCCAAGACCCGCACCAGCGGATGCAGAGCGCGTTCATAGGGTGGGGCGCCCTGTATGGCCCGCAAGGCAAGCCGGACCACCGCCACGACAAAGGCGAGAATTCCGAGCGATTTATGTCCCTCGTAGAACTGGTTGGTCAACGCGCCCTCTCCCATCCGCGTCATCACCAATCCCAGCGGGATCAGACACAACAGTAAAGCGGCATGCAGCCAATGTAGACATTTTTGCAAGGCAGAATAATGAAAGCTCATGGCGATCAGCCTTTCGGACACGTTATCGTCACTTTCGCACATTAGAGCTATCGGGGAAAGATGCGCCTGATCCAGATGGCCCGTCATTCCGTACCGAAAAGCTAAAACCGATTATCGGGCACCCGTCATTTGGCCAACCCCATGGGATCACTGGTCATCTGCCACAGTCTTGTGGCATAAGGCGAGTGTTGCGGGCGCTGCATACAGATACGAGACGAGCTTTGTTTTTTGTTCAACATGAACCAAGAGTTTGACAGTGACCCATCAAGCGACCATAGGCCTGCCCAGCAATACCGATATGGTCGCCGTGGAGCGGTTGATTTCGGAAGTCCGTTCGGGCCGGCCTGTGCTGATACGCGACAAAGACCAGCTTTTACTTGCCACAAGCATCGAAATTTTAAGTGAGGATCTGGCCAGGCGGCTTGATATACTGGCTGACGGGAACGCCTCATTGTTGTTGCCCGCGGCACGCTTGCGCCGGTTGGGGCTGGAGCGCGAGGCGTCGGGCCGTGTGGCTTTGCCCACAATTGACCTGAACCGGATCGAGACGCTGGCCCTGCGGCTGGATGCGCGTATCGATGCACCGGTGATGAATGTCACCGCGATCGAGCGCGCGGCGCTTGATCTGTCCGCACTCGCGTTGATCCTGCCAGCGATGCTGATCATTCCGCTGGCCTCCCCGCCCCATATCATCCCCGATCTGCTGGAGGCCTCACAGGAGGCAATCAGCCAATATCGGCGCACCCGCGCCACCGATATCAGCCTGATCAGCCGCTCCCCCGTGCCGCTCGAAGGCGCGATGACCGAATTCGTAGTGTTTCGAGGGGGCGAAGGCCTGCGCGATCAGGTTGCGATCATCATCGGCAAGCCCGATTTCGACGCGGTGGTCCCTGTCCGGCTGCATTCGGCCTGCCTGACTGGTGATTTGTTCGGCTCGCTCAAATGCGATTGCGGAGACCAGTTGCGCGGCACCGTGCGCTTCATGGCCGAGAATGGCGGCGGCGTGCTGCTCTATCTCGATCAGGAAGGTCGCGGCAACGGCCTGTCGAACAAGATCCGCGCCTATGCCCTGCAAGCCAATGGCTATGATACCTATGAGGCCGACGAGGTGCTGGGTTTCGATCTCGACCAGCGTCGATTCGACTTTGCAGCGGCAATGCTGGCTCAATTGGGAGTTCAGCAGGTCAAATTACTGACCAATAATCCCGAAAAAATTGCCGCCCTCATCCGTGCCGGACTGGAAGTGGTCGCCCATGAGCGGGTCATAGGCCGCCCGACAGCAGAAAATGTACATTATTTGACAACCAAGCGCGATCGTGCGGGACATTTGATCGATGTTGATGCTATGAATACGAGGTTGAACAGTCAGGACTAGTATAAGGGCGGAAGTGGCGTGCAATCCGAGGAGCGCAAACAGGGCTTTCCGCTTGTTTTGACGATCGCGCTCTATTTTGGCGCATGGCTGGTGTTGTCATGGCCTTTCCTGTCCGGCAAGTTCACGATTCCTTGGGATGCGAAGGCGCATTTTTATCCGCAACTGTCGTTTCTGGCGCAGGCCATCGGCAATGGCCAATGGCCTTTGTGGAACCCCTATACCTTTGCAGGCATGCCGCAGATTGCCGATCCGCAATCGCTGATCTTCTCGTTGCCGCATCTGTTGCTGTCGCTGTTTGATCACAATCCGAGTTTCGTGATGGCGGATGCGATCGTGCTGGGCCTTTTGGGACTTGGCGGCCTGTCGATCGTCATGCTGTTTCGTGATTTCAACTGGCATTGGGGGGGCGCACTGATTGCCGCCGTGGCCTTCTCGCACGGCGGATCTGCCGCCTGGCGCATCCAGCATACCGGTCAAATCCTCAGCATTTCATGGTTTGTGATCAGCTTCTGGATACTCAACCGCGCTTTATTGAACAACAGCCTGCGTTCCGGTGCCGCGGCTGGCTTTGTCGCCGCTATGATGGTGTTGGGCCGCGACCAGATTGCCCTGTTGGGCCTGTATTTCCTCACCCTCACAGTGATTGTGCATTATTTCAATTCGGATGATCCCAAAGCGGCATTCAAACGCTCGCTCGGTCCTTTGCTGATGGGGGCTTTGGTTGGCACTGTCATTGTCAGTTTCCCGCTCTTGATGACATGGCTGATGGCTGAAAGCTCCAACCGTCCGGTCATCGATTACGAGGGCGCGGGGCGCGGGTCGATGCATCCGTGGGCCTTGCTGACTTTGCTGATACCCAATCTCTTCGGGGTTGATGGTCCACTGGTGCTGCATTGGGGACCGCCGAGTCCGGCTTGGGGGCCTCTCGATCTGTTTATCGCACGCAATATGAGCGCTTTGTTCATGGGCAGCGTGCCGATGCTGGCGATCATCTTGATCGGTTTCGGCCGTCAGGCATTCAAACATCGCCAGTCATGGATATTGCTCGGCGGGTTTGCGCTGGCCGTCTTTTATGCGCTGGGCCGCTATACTCCGCTGTTTGATGCGTTTTATCATCTGCCGGGCACCGATCTGTTCCGCCGTCCGGCCGATGCCACCTATTATATCGGGGCGTTCGGGGCCATGCTTGGTGGTTACTGTGTGTCGCGCGCACTCGACAACACTCTTCCGGACCGCAATCCGCTGGCATGGCGGCTGTCTTTGCTGGCGGTTATTGCATGGTTCACGCTGGCCGTCGGTCTTGCATTGTTCAAACACCAATCCGTTACCGCCGAATTACCGATCCTTATGGCGTCGGGATTTTGTGTGGTAGCGGTTGTGCTTCTGGTACTGTCGCAACATTCCTTCAATCGGACGATTGCGCCCTGGCTGGCGGTTGTGTTGTTTGCGCTGCAGGTATCAGATGTGCGCGTCAATAACGGCCCCAATGAATCCACCGCTTTGCCGTCCTCCTCTTTCGAGGTGCTGAAGGTCGGCTCGCAGGACCGCACCTTGCAGGCCATCAAGGCTTTTTTGAAGGAGGATGTCAGCCCGGACCACCGCGACCGGATCGAGGTGATCGGTGTCAATTTCCATTGGGCCAACGCCACCATGGTGCAAAAGATCGACAATGCACTGGGCTACAATCCGTTGCGGCTCGCCAATTATGTCGCGGCCACCGGGGCGGGTGATCACACCGCGCTGATTTCCCAGAAAAATTATACCAAATTGCAACCTTCCTATCACTCGCTGCTGACAGACATGCTGGGTGTTCGATTGATCGTCAGCTCCGCGCCGATGTCCGAATTGGACCCCAAGGCGGATCTGGCTGATTTCCCGTTGCTCGAACTGACCAGAGACGCCTATATCTATGAAAACCCCCGCGCTTTGCCACGCGTGATGCTGGTGCCCAAAGTGGTTGCGGCAGATCAGGATGCCATCCTGAAAAGCGGCGAATGGCCCAATCACTTCGACCCACAGGCCCAGGTGGTGTTGTCGCCGGATGACGCAGCCAAAGTCACAAACGGCGGGATCGGCAATGCCAGTTTGAAAGATTGCGACAGCCAGAAAGTCGAGGTTGAAGTCAATGCCCCGTGGGGCGGCGTGCTGGTGCTCAACGATGTCTGGCATCCGTGGTGGCGCGCCACCGTCGACGGGCACGAACAACCGATCATGCGCGCCAATGTGATTTTCCGTGCTGTTGCCGTGCCGCCCGGCCAGCACACTGTCAGCTTTGTCTTCACCCCTATTCAGGGCGCCTTGGAAGAATTAAAAAGCCGCTTGCAAAAAGCCGGCCTGTCCGGCAGCCACTGATCACAAAAAAAATCAGAATTTGTCGCCGCGCATCACGCGGGCCTTGTCACGGCCCCAATCGCGCTTTTTCTCGGTTTCGCGCTTGTCATGCAATTGCTTGCCCTTGGCCAGTGCCAGTTCCAGCTTGGCGCGGCCTTTTTCGTTGAAATAGAGTTTAAGCGGCACAAGGGTCATACCCTCGCGCTGCACCGCGCCGATCAGCCGGTTGACCTGCCGCTTGTGCAGCAGCAATTTGCGCGGCCGTTTCGGCTCGTGGTTGAAACGGTTGGCCTGCAGATATTCGGGGATGTTGCAGTTGATCAGAAAGATCTCGCCTCTGTGTTCGCCTGCATAGCTCTCCCCGATGGTCGCCTTGCCGGATCGCAGCGACTTCACCTCTGTGCCGGTCAGGGCAATACCAGCCTCGAACGTATCCCCGATCGTATAGTGAAATCGCGCTTTGCGGTTATCGGCTACGATCTTGAAATTGGGGTTTTCCTGCTTGGCCATCCGGTCTTTCTATCCGTTCAATCAGTTGACGAGTGCGGCATGCACCATCGCCTGATGGATTGTGGCGCGGGTCGGCGCGGTCAAAGGCACCATCGGCAAACGGACATCCTCGGCAATCATGCCCAGTTGCGACAGCGCGAATTTCGGGCCCGACGGATTGGTCTCGATGAACAAAGCGGTATGCAAAGGCATCAGACGATCCTGGATCTTCAGGGCCGAGGCATAATCACCCTTCAGACAAGCCGTCTGGAATTCGGCACACAGGCGCGGCGCGACATTCGAGCTGACCGAAATACAGCCATGCCCGCCATGCGCCATGAAGCCCAGAGCGGTCGCATCTTCGCCCGACAGCTGGATGAAATCGGGGCCCATCGCCTCGCGCTGCAGGGACACACGCGCCAGATTGGCGGTGGCATCCTTGACGCCGGCAATATTCTTCAATTCATACAACCGCTTCATGGTATCGACCGACATATCGATCACCGAGCGCGGCGGGATGTTGTAGATGAAGATCGGAATACCGATCGCATCATTGATCGCCTTGTAGTGCTGGTACAGGCCTTCCTGACCGGGCTTGTTGTAATAGGGCGTCACCACCAGAACAGCATCGGCACCGGCCTTTTCGGCGTGGCGGGCGAAATCGACAGCCTCGATCGTGTTGTTGGAACCCGCACCGGCAATCACCGGCACGCGGCCCTTGGCCTCCTTGATGCAGGCTTCGACCACGCGCTTGTGCTCGTCATGGCTCAGGGTCGGGCTTTCACCGGTGGTGCCGACGGGAACCAGCCCGTGCGTACCTTCGGTGATCTGCCAGTCAACCAGTTTGCGGAACGCGGCCTCGTCCACCTCGCCATTGCGAAAAGGAGTCACCAAAGCCGTATAAGAACCGCTGAACTTCACTGTCATAACCCTCTCCCGCCTGATGCTGTGCGCAACACTATGATCATTCAGCTTCTGTCATACCGTGTTGACGGCGTTCATGAAAGCACAAGATGCACCCTGACCGACATATAGTGGTCAAGCCTGTCATTTTTTAGCCGCAGATTAGTAATTTTTAAACCATGAGCACTCTATAAAGGAGAGATAAGTTTTGATGGAATCATAGGTCTCATGCGTTCACGCTCCTCCTTGCGGTTGTTTGTTGTGTTGGGTCTGTCCGTCTCGCCGGTTGCGTTGCAGGCGGGCGGTCTGGACAGCCTGTTTGCTTTTATCCAACCCACCAAAAGCGCCTCGCTGTCTCCAGCCAGCCTGCCGCAGGCCTTGGGGCAGTTTTCGGCCCAAGAGATCAAAACCCTCAAACGCTCGATAGCCGCCTATAAAGCGGGTGACATTGCCCAAGGCGATGCGATCAGCACCGAATTGGGGCAATCGGTTCCCGGTATTGTTGCAGAATGGGTGGCGATCCGCTCGCAAGCCGCGACGCTCGGCTATACCCGTATCAGCCATTTTCTGGCAGCCTATCCCGAATGGCCGACCCAATCGCTGATGCGCCGCCGCGCCGAAGAAGCGATTGTTGCCGAAAAGCAACCCGCCTCCGTCGTGCGCTCCTTCTTTGCCCGCAACAATCCCGCCACGCCGGGTGGCGTGCTGATGCTGGCCGAAGCCATGATGGCCGAAGGCAAATCCGCGGCAGCCATCGAATTGGTACGCAACAAATGGGTGTCGGACGGTTTCAATCAGGACCTTGAGAACAAGATTTTGGCCTCGTTCGGCCAGCACCTCAAACGTGCCGATCACCAGCGCCGGTTCGAACGCGCCATTTTCAGCGAAGATGCCGATGTCGCCTTGCGCGCTGCCCAGCGTTTGGGCCCGGAAGAAACAGCCATAGCGCGCGCTGCTGCCGCCGTATTCGACAAAAACGGTAATGGTGAAAAACTGGTCTCGGCTATTCCGCAAAAGGCCCAAAGCGAGACAACCGCCCAATTCCTGCGCGTCAAACAATTGCGCCGTGCCGAGAGATATTCGGAAGCGGCCACCGTGCTGGGCCAGATCAACCATGCCAACGAACAGCAATACGGCACGCCATGGTGGGTCGAACGGCGGTTGATTGCCCGCAAGCTGACCGACACCAATCAGGCCGCTCTGGCCTATAAAGTCGCCGCAGGCCATGCCGCCAGCACGATCCCCGACAAGGTGGAGGCCGAATTTACCGCAGGCTGGATTGCATTGCGTGCCCTCAACCAAGCCGATAAAGCCAGCCATCATTTCGATCTGGCTGCCAGTGTCGCCAAAACCCCGATTTCGATTGCGCGCGCCGCCTATTGGCAAGGACGCGCTGCCGAGGCGCAGGGCAAGCAAGCGGGCGGTTATTATCAACGCGCCGCCCATCAAGGCACCACCTATTACGGACAGTTGTCACTGGCCAAACTGGGTCAATCGGCTGTGAGCGTAACACCCGGACCGCAAGGCTCGGTGCAGGCTATTTCCCGTAACCTCGGTGTGCAGGGCGTTGCAGCCCTTTATGCCGCCGAAGAACGGGCTTTGGCAGTCGCGCTCATCAATGATCTGGCCTATAGCCTGCCCGATGCCCCGGCCCTTGATGCTTTGGCCGATCTGACCACCGCCTATGGCGATGCCAATGCAACCCTGACAATTTCCAAAATCGCCACCCAGCGCAATCTGGTGCTCGGTCAACATGCCTTCCCGATCTTCGGTATTCCGCAAAAAGCACTGGATGCCGCGCCGATCGAACAAGCCTTTGTCTATGCGATCACACGGCAGGAAAGTGCGTTTGATCCTTCGGCCACCTCGACCTCTGGTGCCAAAGGCTTGATGCAGCTGATGCCCGCCACTGCCAAAATCGAAGCGGGCAAAGTAGGCGTGGATTTCGATGCGGGCCGTCTGACTGATCCGCATTACAATGTGACGCTGGGCGCCAATCATCTGTCTCGTCTGGTGGAGAACTGGAACGGTTCCTACATTCTCGCCATTGCGTCATATAATGCGGGTCCGGGTAACGCGAAGAAATGGATCGAAGCCATTGGTGATCCACGCAATTCCAATGTGGACCCGATTGATTGGGTGGAGAGGATTCCGTTTTCGGAAACCCGCAACTATGTCCAGCGCGTGCTTGAAAATCTGCAGGTCTACCGTGCCAAACTGGGCAATCGGCAGGCGTTGATGATTGATCAGGATATCCGGCGCGGTGCGCGCTAACCCCTCAAAAGGACCAATAACATGACAACTTCCCCCGTTTGGCGTGATCTCTACGGCATGACACAGGACGGGGTGAGGTTGCATATGCGTGATTATGGCGACGCCAAAAGCACGCTGACCCCGATAGTCTGTCTGCCCGGCCTGACCCGCAATGCGGCAGATTTCGACGATCTGGCGCGCGCTCTCACCAGCAATACAGGTCGCCGCGTCTTGGTGCTGGAATCACGCGGACGCGGCGGGTCGGAATGGGCGAAAAAGCCAGAGGATTATTCCATTCCGGTCGAAGTCGGCGATCTGATCCACATGCTCGATATTTTTGCGATCAAACGCGCCGTATTTGTCGGCACCTCGCGCGGCGGTTTGCTGACCATGGTGCTCGCTGCCATGCGGCCCGATCTGATTGCCGCCTCTGTTCTCAACGATATCGGTCCGGTGATCGAACCGGCTGGCTTGCTGCGCATCAAATCCTATGTCGGCAAATCGGTGCTGTTACCCGATTTCACCGTGGCAACGGCGGCTTTGTCGCGCAGTCACGGCCCGTTCTTTCCTGCACTGTCGGCTGAGGATTGGGATGTGTTTGCGCGCGGTACGTGGAGCGAGGGCGAAGGCGGATTGTCACTGTCCTATGATCCTGCCATCAGCAGCACCTTGAAAGACTATGATCCGGAAGCCCCTGCCCCCGACCTGTGGCCGTTCTGGGAGGCTTTGGCTGTCAAACCCTGTCTGATCATTCGCGGTGAATTGTCCGATCTGTTCACCGACGGGACGGCACAAAAAATGGCGCAGGGCAAAAGCCGCTGCGCCATCCATGTCGTGCTTGGTCAGGGTCATGCGCCTTTGTTGCGTGATCAACCGACCATGCAGGCCATCGCCGGTTTCATTGAAACCAGCGACGCTGCGTAAGGCTTATTTCTTCAGCTCGCTGTAGACGAAATCAACTGCGAGGGTCGCAAGGAAGGTGTTACCGCACCACTTGGAACGGCCCGAACGGCTGGTCAGCCCCTTGGGATCGGATGTGATCGTGCCACATTCGGTCTTGTTCAGGTCAGTGCCGGAATAACGCAGATCCAGCGAAGCCTGCTTGTAGGTATAGGTGATGCCTGCATTCCAGGTATTGTAATCGGGATATCTCACAGAACCGATATAGGTCTTGGAAGTGCCGAGGAACTGGCGGCCGAATTCACCCGAAACAGCGAAATCATATGGCAAAGACACTTTGAAAGTGGCCGATGTGTAAACATCGGTTGCACCCGAGTTGCCCCAATTCGGGCTGGCATAGAGGTTGGCACCCAGCGTGATCTTGTCGGTCACAGCATAGGATGGCTTCAGATAGCCTTCGAAATAGTTGGGAACGCCGGGGGTCACTGTGGTTGGGCCATAGGTGTTCAGGCCACCTGCGCTTGGGTAGACGTAATAGACCGCACCGACATCAACCGTCAGCTTGCCGAACACAGGGCGTGCACCGATGGCCAGATCGACTTCGCCGGCTGGCTTGGTTGGCAGGTCAATCGTGTTGAACGCGACGCTGGCGTAGAAGATGTCGTTGTAGCGGCCTTCGAAGTAACCGGCAGCGGCTGGCTTCATCGCCGAGTTTGAAATACCGCGAGAGAGATAGTTGCTCTTCACGCTTGCGCCGAAAGCGAAGTCAAAAGGAGACACTTCCACAACAGGTGCGGGCGGAGCCTTTTTCTTGTTTGGCAAATCGGAGGCAACGGCCGAACCGGCAACCAGTGCGGTGATAACACCGGCGAGGACGAGTGACTTGGACATGGAAAGCTCCTTTAAATTCCGTCTGGCCCCTAGAATGGAACCCAATAGACAATGGTTTGCTACATACAGGAGGCAAGATCAAGGCGAAATAAGGGGCAGCAAATGCCCAATATTAAGGCAGAAAAGGGTAAAAATATAATAAAAACAATGAGATAACCCCATGTTGCACAAAAGCAACACGGGGTCGACAATTCAGGGTTGTACTCAATCGAGTTTGAACTTTTCAAACTGGCGGTGTTCGCCCTTGATCTTGCGGACAGTGCCGGTAATCGAGCGATAGACAAGGGTTTCGGTCTCGATCATGCCCTGATTGAAGCGCACGCCGTTGAGCAAAGCCCCGTCGGTCACACCGGTGGCGGAGACGATCACGTCACCCGACGCCAGCTCGTTCATCTGGTATTTCTTGTTCGGGTCGGTGATTCCCATGGTGCGGGCGCGTTCGACCTTTTCGGGTGTGTCGAGAATCAACCGGCCCTGCATCTGCCCCCCCACGCAACGCAAAGCGGCCGCTGCCAGCACGCCTTCGGGCGCACCGCCGATGCCGAGATAGATATCAATGCCGGTTTCATGCTGCATGGCAGTGAAAATAACACCCGCCACATCGCCATCGGTGATCAGGCGGATGGAGGCACCGGTTTTACGCACGGCCTCGATCAGATCGGCATGGCGCGGACGATCCATGATCAGCGCGGCAATCTCGTTGGGCTTGACGCCTTTGGCTTTGGCCAAAGCATTGATGTTGTCGGCTGGCGAGGCATCAAGATCGACGATGCCTTCGGGATAGCCCGGACCAATCGCGATTTTATCCATATAGACGTCGGGCGCATAGAGCAGCGAACCGGCCTGTGCCATCGCCATCACGGCAATCGCGCCCGGCATATCCTTGGCGCAAAGCGTGGTGCCTTCCAGCGGATCAACCGCGATATCGACTTTGGGGCCCTGCCCGTTGCCGACCTTTTCACCGATGAACAGCATCGGCGCTTCGTCGCGCTCGCCCTCGCCGATCACGATACGGCCGTCAATCTGCAACCGGTTCAATTCGCGGCGCATGGCATCCACAGCGGCCTGATCGGCAGCCTTCTCATCCCCATGGCCACGCAACCGCGCTGCCGAAACCGCCGCACGCTCTGTCACGCGCACCAGTTCCATCGACAGAATGCGCTCGATAACCTCGCGCGGATGAACGGTAATATCGTTGCTCTGGGACACTGTGATCACCTTTTTATAATGTTGTTCAGTTGCGTTCGATACGAATCAATTGTGGTTTTTCTGCAATATGCCCATCGCCAAAGACAGCGTCCAGCGCGGCACGGATACTCTCTTCCGAAGTGGCATAAGTGATCAGCACGACAGGAACCGGCGCGGCGACCTTGCCCTGACCGGCAGCTTTGCGTTGGACGATGCTTTCGAGCGAGATATTGCGTTCGGCCATGCGTGTGGCAATCGAGGCCACAGCCCCTGGTCGGTCGAGCACCGACAGGCGCACATAATAGCCGCCCTCGTGCCGCTGCATCGGCGCACGCGGGGCAGCATCAAGTGCATCAATCGGCAATGCGAAGGTTTCGACCCGTGCGCTGCGCGCGACATCGGCCAGATCCGACATCACCGAGGAGGCTGTTGCCATCCCCCCTGCTCCGGCCCCTACCAGTGTCAGATCGCCCACCGCATCACCGCTCAGCGTCACGGCATTGGTCACGCCCATCACCTGCGCCAGCGGCGAGGAACGGTCGACCATGGTGGGATGCACGCGCTGTTCGATCCCCGTGGCGGTGCGCTCGGCCACACCGAGCAATTTGATGCGGTACCCCAATTCCTCGGCCATTTTCAGATCGAGCGGATCAATCGCATCAATCCCTTCCACATAGATCGCCTCGGCATCGATCTCGGTGCCGAAAGCCAGCGAGGACAGCAAAGCCAGCTTGTGGGCAGTGTCAAACCCGCCGACATCGAAGGTCGGATCGGCCTCGGCATAGCCCAGCCGTTGCGCGTCGCTCAGACAGGCCTGATAGGTCAGCCCTTCCAGCTCCATGCGCGACAGGATGTAATTGCAGGTGCCGTTCAGAATACCGGAAATACGCGAAATGCTGTTGCCCGCCATGGCTTCGCGCAAGGTCTTGATGACCGGAATACCGCCCGCCACCGCAGCTTCGAAATAGAGCGCGGTATCGTGCTGTTTGGCCAGACGGGCCAAAGCCATGCCATGCTTGGCCAGCAGGGCTTTATTGGCTGTGACCACGGTTTTACCCGCGCGGATCGCCGCTTCCACTGCCAAGCGCGCCGGACCTTCATCCCCGCCCATCAATTCGACAAACACGTCGATCTGGTCGGATTGGGCGAGTGCGACAGGATCGTCGAACCAAGCCAGACCCGAAACATCAATGCCGCGGTCGCGGGTCTTGTCGCGCGCGGCCACCGCCGTCACCTTGATCTCGCGGCCCGTGCGCAACACCAGACGGTTGTTCTGGCGTTCAATCAATTGAAAAACCGAAGCCCCGACAGTGCCAAGCCCCGCAATCCCTATCCGCAATCTGTGTGTCATCAGTGATCCGAACAAAAAGAAATGAAATCAGTCATCAGTGGAAACAGCCAAAAGCCCGATTTAGGCTCAGCTTTTGGCGGTCAGTGGCATCACATTGTGCAGGGTCTTGTCTGCAGTCTCGAAAAAACGGCGGATACTGCGCGCGGCCTGACGGATACGCTGCTCGTTTTCCACCAAAGCAATACGCACATAGTCATCGCCATGCTCGCCGAAACCGATGCCGGGCGCGACAGCCACATCGGCCTTCTCCACCAGCAATTTGGAGAATTCCAGACTGCCCATCTCGCGGAACGGCTCGGGAATTTGCACCCATGCGAACATCGATGCTTCGGGCGCGGGAAACTCCCAGCCTGCCTTGCCGAAACTTTCCACCAGCGCATCGCGGCGGTTGCGGTAGACATCGCGCATCTCGCGGATGCAATCTTCCGGCCCGTTCAATGCGGCGGTTGCGGCCACCTGAATCGGCGTATAAGCGCCGTAATCGAGATAGGATTTGACGCGCGACAGGGCCGCCAGCAATTTTTCATTGCCGACCGCAAAGCCCATGCGCCAGCCCGCCATCGAAAAGGTTTTCGACATCGAGGTGAATTCAACCGTGACATCCATCGCGCCGGGCACCTGCAAAACCGAGGGAGGCGGATTGTTGTCATCAAAATAGACTTCGGCATAGGCCAGATCCGACAGCAGGATCAGATCGTGTTTTTTGGCAAAAGCCACCAGATCACGATAGAAATCGAGGCTGGCGACATAGGCGGTCGGATTGGCGGGATAGCAGGTCACCAGTGCAATCGGCTTGGGGATCGAGTGCATCACCGAGCGTTCGAGCGCGCGGAACATTTCTTCGTTCGGCTCCGCAGGCACAGAGCGGATCACACCGCCCGCCATCAAGAACCCGAAAGCATGGATGGGATAAGAGGGATTGGGCACCAGCACCACATCACCGGGCGCGGTAATGGCCTGTGCCATATTGGCAAAGCCTTCTTTCGAGCCAAGGGTCGCCACCACTTGGGTATCGGGATTGAGGGTGACGCCGAAACGCCGCTCGTAATAGGCGGCTTGTGCGCGGCGCAGGCCGACAACGCCCTTGGAGGCGGAATAGCGATCGGTGCGCGGCTTGCCGACGGTTTCGATCATTTTCTCGATGACGTGGCGCGGCGCGGGCAGATCGGGATTGCCCATGCCAAGGTCGATAATATCCGCGCCATTGTTGCGCGCCGCCGCCTTGATCCGATTGACCTGTTCAAACACATAGGGGGGAAGACGTTTGATGCGGTGAAAATCGGCCATGATCCTGAGCTTTCCGGTGGGCGTTTGGGTTCAATCCGTGCCGGCGGCAAACCGTCACCGACATATAGGGCTAAAAACATTGTGCGCTATTAGCATATCGAATGCCGGCTGGCACCCATCCTGTCATAACGTCATGAGCGAAGAGTTACAGT
>Ga0214921_10006241_pt1 | contig 16416 bp, 13 predicted proteins | sample LL1505_MetaG_FD_177992 | JGI IMG/M metagenome (GOLD analysis project Ga0214921, IMG submission 177992) | Freshwater microbial communities from Lake Lanier, Atlanta, Georgia, United States - LL-1505 | ecosystem: Environmental > Aquatic > Freshwater > Lake | place: USA: Georgia | collected...
GTGCAATATTACTAAGGAGTATTACCTTAGCATCCTTGTCGATCGAGCAGGGAGATGCGTCTCGATCATCGCGTCAACTGAGGGTGGCATGGAGATCGAGGAGGTCGCTCATAAGACCCCGGAAAAGATCCTGACCGTGCGCATTGATCCAAAAGTTGGGCTTCAAGGCTTTCAAGCCGCCAAGCTCGGAATCGATCTCGCGATCCCAGTAGAGGCGCGTAAGAACTTTGCTGAGGTTGTAAGGGTGCTCTATAAGGCCTTTATGGCGTCGGATCTTGCCATGCTTGAGATTAATCCCCTTGTGCTTACGAAGGAGAACACCTTCATTTTGCTTGATGCCAAGGTGGCCCTGGAAGACAACGCCGCCTTCCGTCAAAAAGCGATCCACGAGATGATGGATTATGATGAGCAGGATCCGCGCGATCTGCGTGCCCAAAAGTATGGACTCAATTACGTTGGTCTCGATGGGAATATCGGATGTCTCGTAAACGGCGCCGGTCTCGCCATGGCCACGATGGATATCATTAAGGCCTTTGGCGGAGAGCCGGCCAACTTCCTCGATGTCGGCGGCGGAGCTACCAAAGAGAACGTGACTGAGGCGTTCCGGATCCTCCTCTCAGACTCGAAGGTCAAGGGGATCTTGGTGAACATCTTCGGTGGAATCATGAAGTGCGATGTTATCGCGACAGGAATCATTGAGGCCGCCAAAGAGGTTGGCTTGAAGGTTCCGCTCGTGGTGCGGCTCCAGGGAACAAATGTGGATCTCGGTAGAAAGATGCTCGCGGATTCAGGTCTCGCGATTACACCAGCGGACACTATGGATGATGCGGCTAAAAAGATCGTCGCTTTAGCGAAGTGAGGAGAGAGAAACAATGAGCGTTCTCGTAGATAAAAATACTCGAGTTGTAACCCAAGGGATCACTGGAAAGACTGGGGCTTTCCACACTCGCGCGTGTCGCGAGTACGGCACGCAGATGGTAGCTGGCGTGACTCCAGGAAAGGGTGGGCAGGATTTTGAGGGGATTCCTCTCTTTGACACCGTACATGAGGCCAAGAAGAAGGCCGGCGCCAACGTCTCTATTATTTATGTGCCTCCACCCTTCGCGGCTGACGCGATCATGGAAGCGGTTGATGCCGATCTCGATCTCGTTATCTGTATTACCGAGGGGATCCCCGTTCTCGACATGTTGAAGGTCGCGACGTACATGCAGGGGCGCAGAACGCGTCTCATCGGGCCAAACTGTCCGGGGATCATCACTCCTGGTCAAGCGAAGATTGGGATTATGCCAGGCTTCATCCACAAGCCAGGCCGGATCGGGGTGGTCTCCCGAAGCGGAACGCTTACCTATGAGGCGGTATTTCAGCTCTCTCACCTCGGTATGGGTCAATCGACCTGTATCGGGATCGGTGGTGATCCGCTTAATGGAACGAACTTTATAGACTGCCTCAAGCTCTTTAATGAGGACCAAGACACGGACGCTGTGGTTATGATCGGAGAGATCGGTGGTAACGCCGAGGTTCAAGCCGCGCAGTGGGTTAAAGAGAACATGAAGAAGCCGATCGTGTCTTTTATCGCTGGAGCTACCGCTCCTCCAGGACGCCGCATGGGTCACGCTGGAGCCATTATTGGTGGCGCAGACGACACGGCAGAGGCCAAGTTTAAAGCTCTCCAAGCCGCTGGCATTCACACCGTTCGATCGCCCCACGAGCTCGGGGCTAAGATGAGGGAAGTAATCGGGAAGTAGGTCACACTGACTGGTACACCCCAAGTATTGTCCTGCACCCTTAGGTTTCTGCGAATCCTCATTGTAGACCTCCTGCGTATGGATAGGATTCCTGTTGGAACGGTCGATTTTTAACTAGGCCGGAGCTATCAGCCCACGGGATGAGCTGCCCCCCCCTTGTTTCGAGCGCACCCCTGCTATCACCGTCTGGTGCCCAAGAGCCCTGTTATTAGATGGCGTTACACAATCGAGGGATGGGAGGTTTAAAACACTCCGGGGGCCACGGCAGATCCCGATAACCCTGCTTCATGAGCTGGTAACACTCTGCGCACCGCATGCTGAATCGGCTAAACGCCTCAAGGAACGCCCAGCGAAGCTCTTTAGTGGAGGCGTACATAAACACCTTCCTGTCTTTCTTTTTGGGGACGTAAGAATCACCAACAACAAATCCTTGGATACGACGGAGGGGCTCCTTCTCCGTAAATAGCCTCGACTCTTCCCGTCGTACTTCAGAGATTATTCTTTGCCGAATCCTCTCTATCTCAACGGGATCCACTATATTAAAGGCCTCAAGCCACTTAAAGGGCATGACGCGAACGGTGTTGCGCTGACGAGCATTTGTCTGTTGTTGAATGGTTTTAATCAGGTTTCGCTCTTCAGAGAGGGATGGATTCTCCTGAGAGAGAGGATCGATATCAGTACAGAACACCCAGGGTACCTCTTTCTCAACGGTCGCATTGACATCGGCGGGGGCAGAGAGAAACTCCCTCCAGGTATTGCACCCGGTATACTCCCCTATTGAGCGAACGAGCCCCGCGCGGACTGGGTTCAAGTAGGTGTAGACTACTCGAGCAATAGCGGCTTCAAGGTCCAGCACCTCTGCTAGAGTGGTTCTCTTGTCCCAAAGGTTGAGTTGTGAAAGACCGAGGAGGCGTTTAAGAAAATCGGTCAGGCGCTTCTTAAGACGCTCATGGAACTGGGTAAGTGCTGTGCAATCCAAGGAAACCAGCTGCATGTGCACATGGTTGCTCATCCATACATATCCGCAGACTATTACGCTCTGCGAGCAGAGGAGCCGACCCATAATGCTCTCGATCAGAAGAGTCGTTAGGGCTCGTGCCGGGAGGGGAAGCCCCTTAAGGGATCTAAAGCACAGGTCGTACATCCTCTTACTTCGGAGCATCCTTCTGCGGCGCATAGTGAGGAGCTATCGGGAATTGACACGCCGATGTTTCCTCTAACAACAAAAAAGTTGGGGTGTACCAGAAAGAGGGCAGCCTATACAAACTGCGGATGTCCACGAACCGCTCGCTTACACTCCTCAGGGTCTACATCACTAGGAACCTGAGCGTCACTCCGCTCCCACCGACTAAGCCATGCCTGGTCGAGGAGGTCTCGGATGACGGTACGCTCAACGGCTAAGGGTGTGAACGCCACGGTGGTCTCGCTCTTCTGACCCGTTCCGGAGCCACGACCTACCCACCACCCCACAGTCAGGAGTGAAGCCCGAATCGCTGTCGATGAGGAGAAGGTGTGAAGCGTAGCCGCCTTGTCGCGCGTGAGCTCAAAAACCCTCGCTAGCATCGGAGTTCGCCACATTGGGGAGTCTACTTTGGAAGAGAAAGGATCGTACCAGATAATATCCGGTTGTGGAGCCTCGCCGCACCGCTCGATAAAGTTGCCCTCCATAAGGCTCCAGATTATCGGCCGCTTTCCGCTCTCCCACCTTCCAGTCTCGAGGAGCTTGTGAGGAGCGCCGTGCCTTAGGTGCGGAAAGTGCCACGGATGTTGCAGCGCTAATTTGAGGGAGTCGAGGTCGTTCTCGAAGCTAACGATGTGCACCGGGCGCCCCACGGACTCAAGACCCTCTATGCTACGGATCGCCGCCATTGAATTCGTAGCCGCCCCAAGCCCCACATCCCAAATAACGAGCGGATCCCCACCCTCCGCGAGACGATCAAGTAATCGGGGCCCGTCGACATAGAGCGAATGAGCCTCGGTCGAGGGATCCTCAGAGATGTGCATAATCTCACCCGAGGAGCGGTGCTGGATAGCGCCCACGTTGTTCGCTTTTACGACGATCTCAAAATTTCCGAGGATACTCCGGTCGCTCCTCTTGTTCATTGGGGGCGGCTTTGGTGGATTATCGAGATCGTCGCTCGACAACGCCGTAACGTTTTGGGCATAGAAGTCTTGGAACCCTCCCGAGAGGATGCTCGCTCGGATCCCCTTCATCAGTTCACGGTAGAAGGTTAGATTGTGAACGCTTATAAGTTGACCGGCGATAAACTCCCCAGAACGCACGAGGTGTTGCAAATAAGCGCGGGTATAGCGAGCGCACGTGGAGCAGCCGCAGAGCGGATCGAGGGGTTTGTTGTCGAGTCGATAGATCCCCCGCCTAAGATCGAGCCGACCACGGGAGGTGAAGCAAACACCCTGCATAGCCAACGAAGTGGGGAGGATACAGTCGAACATATCCATCCCCCGCTTAACGGCCTCCAAGAGATCTATCGGAGTACCAACGCCCATCAGGTAACGCGGCTTGTCACGGGGGAGAAGCTTAGCGGCGAATTCGGTGGTGTCCTCACGCTCTGCCTTGGTCTCTCCCACGGCGAGCCCCCCGAGCGCATAGCCGTCAAAAGGTATGGCGGTTATCTGCTCGGCGCTCTCCCTCCGTAGGTGTGGGAAGCACGCCCCTTGCACGATTCCAAAGAGCGCTTGATGAGAATCGCCGCGCGCCTCAAAGCTCCGTTTAGCCCACCGAGTTGTTATCTCAAGAGCCGCGCGAGCCTCATCTTCGGTGCACGTCGAGCGGATACACTGATCGAGCACCATCATAATGTCGCTTCCGATCACGCGCTGCATCTCGATGCTCGATTCGGGAGATAAGGTGATCCGTCTCCCGTCGACATAGCTTCTGAAGGTCGCTCCCTCCTCAGAGATCGATAGTTGCTTCGAAAGGGAGAAGATCTGAAAGCCTCCGGAGTCGGTCAGCACGCCCCGCTTCCAATTCATGAAGCGGTGAATTCCACCGACCGCGCCCATAATCTCTGGGCCAGGGCGGAGGAGGAGGTGATACGTGTTAGCTAAGAGAACCTGATACCCCAGCGCGTCAGCGACCGGGAGATCAACTCCCCTCAAAGCCGCCTGCGTCGCCACGGGCATAAAGATCGGGGTCTCCACTCGACCGTGTGCCGTCTCAATATCCAGAGCGCGAGCCTCCGACCAGGGGTCGGTCGCTACGAGTGAGCACGATAGTCGTGGAGAGAGAGCCATACGGCTCCTAACGTAGTGGATCCGCGCGGCAAAGGGAAATACGTGTTCTCCCTCCCTTAACCGATTAGGTAAAATGGAGCTATTTTAGACGAGTCAAACCGTGCCTGAACCGCTTGACCAGCTCCTTTTTGAGGTGTCTCACCACAAGTCGGCCGCTAGTTGAAATACCAAATTTCGGCTAGGATCCATTCCGATATGCACGTCAAAACCATGCAGCGAATCGACTATTGGGTGGGAATCCCCCTCTGTGTGGTGTGCTCGTTCCTTCAATGGGTCGTCTCCTTAATCTCTCCACCAAGAAAGCGACCCGAGTCTCCTGAAAAGGTTCTCTTCATCGAACTCAGTGAGATGGGGAGCGCTATCTTGGCGTACCCGACACTCCGTCGGACTGCGGAGATCTTTCCGGGGGTCGAAACGCACTTTCTGATCTTTCGTCGTAACGTGGAGAGTATCGAGCTCCTCGGCGTTTTGCGCCATGAGCATGTGCATGTGATTGAGGATAGAAACCTCCTTGAGTTTATCACATCAGCGTTCGCGACCCTCTTTAAGTTACGCCGGATGGCTTTTGATGTCGTTATCGATATGGAGCTCTTCTCTCGGTGCACCGCTCTGATCTCCTTTTTTATCGCGGCGCCGACCCGGATCGGGTTCCACAAATACACTGAGGAGGGGCTCTACCGGGGAGATTTTCTTACGCACCGAGTCGCTTACAATCCCCACTTTCATATATCTCAGAACTTCGCCGCTCTCCTTGAGGCGGCTCAACAAGATCCCTCTGAGGAGCCACTCGTTAAGGCTCCAATTAAGAAGAGCACCGAACTACCCCGACTTAAAGTTGAGTCAGAGGCCTCGCGCGCGGTCCAGTATCTTCAAAGCGTATGCTCGCGCTACACGCCTGAAACGCGGCTTGTGCTGCTGAATCCTGACCCGGGCCTTCTGACCCTTCGAGCGTGGCCCCTTGAGTCGTACAGAGAGCTTGCGAATCGGTTGCTGGAGCTCTCATCCGATCTGATTATTGGAGTGATCGGGCTTGAGCGAAGCTCTCACTTCTTTGAGGCGATCGCCGGCGCCTCTAAGGATAAAGAGCGAGTTTTGAACCTGTGTGGGACGACGAAATCTATCCGTGAACTACTAGGGTTTTTCTCCATCTCCACCCTCTTAGTAACGAACGATAGTGGCCCCGGACACTTTGCTCCACTGGTGGGATTGCCCAATGTGGTTCTCTTTGGCCCAGAGAGCCCCCACCGATACGCGCCGCTTGGCGGGGGCAACACCTCGCTCTTCGCGAATCTCGCCTGTAGTCCTTGTTTCTCCGCGCAGAACCATAGGCGAAGCGTATGTAGTGATAACAGATGTCTCCAAGCGATCACCGTTGATGAGGTCTTCGACGCGACGGTACGCGTGCTCGCGGGCTCGCCCCCGAATGTCGGTAAGAGGGGGACACGGATGTAGCATGGAGAGGAGCGATGTTCCCACGACGACCGCCTCGCGCGTTCTCTTCGCGCTCATAGCCGGAGTTCTAATCGCTGTCGCCTATACGGTTTTTTTTAGTGATGACCGTACCTCCATGCTCTTTATCGGCGACCTCCCTGGGTTCTACGGGCTTGGGAGGATAGTTCTTGAGGGGCACGGTGATCATCTGTACGACTTTGAGTATCAGCGTGAAGCTCAAAATCGATTTTGGCCGATCTTAAATCAAACCTTTTTTCCAACGATGTATCCTCCTATCGTTGGGCTCATCGTCGCGCTTGTCGCGTGGGTTCCGCCACTCCCGCTCCATGTTCTTCTGATATTTGTTGAGGTGTCGGTACTCCTCCTGGCGCTACGGGCCATAGCGAGGGATCGCCGTATTGAGAGGTTCACTCTAATACTCTTCTCTATCCCGATTCTTATCTCTTTAGCGGGGGTGCAAAACACGGCGATCTCAATCGGGCTCATCTCTCTGGCGCGGCGACTTCTCGCGCGTAATCAATTCCTCATCGCGGGGTTAGTGGCGGGAGCCCTCTTTTATAAACCCCAAGTCGGTCTCGTTATCTGTGTGGTCATGGCGGTAGGAGCGGGGATAGTCTTTTCGTCGGGAGTGCTCTTCTCGCTCATGCTCCAGTATGTGGCGGGACTCTTCGTTTACAAAGGCGAGTGGCTCCTTCCCTGGATCGAAAAGATAAAGAGCTTCTCATCCCTGCGGGCATCGCTCGATGGTCCCAAGATGACCTCTTTTTTTGGACACCTTCCGGTTGATGGTGTTCTTGGGATCTCTCAACAGAGCTGGGAGCTGCTCGGTTTTGGAGGAGTCCTGATCGGTATTCTCGTTTACTCGTTACAAAGTAGAACCACTTCGGGGGGATCTGAAAGAGCGCTCGGATTCCTGCTAGGCTCATTCCCCGTCTTTGTTCCTCAGACTATGTTTTACGATCTCGGGATCTCAATCTTCTGGGTCTTCGCCAACACCTCGCTGGCGACGCGGGCAGAGATAGCGCGGAGCGTCGCTGTGGTTCTGACTGTAAATATCTGCGTGATGTGTAGCTCCGCCGATCTCTCCCTCATGCCTATCGGCGCGCTATCCGTAGCGCTCCTTGCCTCGCGGGTGTTCTTATGTCGCGGCTCGTAGCTCTTGGGCTCTTTGTCGTAGCGTTGTTGGCGCACCTGTGGATGCTTCGTCCCATCGACGATGGGGACCTTTTCACCCACATCGTCGTGGGGCGGCTCCCTCTCGGGAGTCCGCCACTCACAGAGATGGAGAGCGCAAGTGGCTCATCGGTATCATGGCTTGCCTATGCCGTCTTTGCGCGGGTCGATTCACTCCTCGGTCTCTCCGGGGTGAAGGCTCTGAATGTGGGGCTCCTAGCGGTGGCGTTCTTTTCACTCTGGTTGTGGATGGAGCGGGTACTCAGACGAATCGGTGGGCGTGAGCCCTCAGGGGTGGCTCTCGGCATTGGTCTCCTGAGCGCCTGGCTCGTCTCAGCGACGAACGTGAGCGCTCGTCCACAGAGCTTCGCCTATCTGGCGTTCTCTCTCCTTCTCCTCCTCCTTGAGGTGTGGTCACCGCGAGGAAGAGGGTGGGGGTATCGCGCTACTTGGCTCCTCGCGCTCCTCGTGTCGTGGCAGAATCTCCACCCTTCCGTAGTCATGGCCATTCCCGTTGTGGGGGCGTACGTGCTCTTTCAAAGAGCTCCTTACTACCTCCTGCTCTTGCCGATTATAGCCACCGTGTGTACCCCCGAAGGGTTCTCAATATTCAATGTGAGCGCCCGTAATGTTGAGCTCTCACGCGCCCTCCTTAAGGTCTCTGAGTGGATGCCGCCATGGGATCCTTCCGTCAGGGGAGCGATGGAGGGGTTCTGGGTAGTAGTGAGCGCTCTCCTTGTGCTTGGAGCCTTTAGTCCCCAGGGTAGATCGGCTTGCCACGATCCGGTCGTAGGGGGGCTGACGTTAGTTTTCTTCGCCATGACCCTTTCATCGTCCAGGTTCGGGGCGTTCTGGGGCTTCGTGAGCGCCCCCCTTGTAGCGTCTCTCGCTGGAGTGGTGGTGTCGAAGTCCTCAATTGGGGCGAGGTCGCGCTCGGTCACTAGTGGCTTGTGGTGTAGTCTCGCGTGCGCACTCCTCTTTCTCCTCCTCTTTAATCCTGGAGAGACCCTTAGTTCCCAAGCGCCGATCCACCTCTTTAGAGAGTTAAAGGTCCAATTTCCGAGAGCGAGGATCTTTAACTACCGAGAGTTCGGCGGAGCGCTTGAGTACGTTGGGTATCCCGATTGGCGCGTCTTTATCGATGGACGCCTCTACCTCTATGACGATAAGACGTGGGAGGTCTACCACCGTGCGGCTCTTGGTAACGACCTCTCCCTTGTTGAGCGATTAGTGAGTGAACACGACCTCTTTATCTTGCACTCGTCGTATCATAAGGCGTTGATAGGGGTGTTAGAGCTTAACCCAGCGCTCCGATTAGTCGCTAACAGAGAGGGGATAGTAGTTTTTGCCAAAAAGTAGGGCTCCCTGGAACTCTTTCTGCGGCCGTTTCATCCTGAGCGCTCTCGGTGTACCGTAATGCCATGGTGCCACACACTAATCAGATCTCTCACCGCGAGTGGTTTCAGAGTGAATCCTCTCATCTCTCCCCTAGGCAGATATCCCTCATAGATAGCCATATTGCGGTCTCTGACTTTGACCACGCCTTTAATCCGAACGCTCTTAAAGCTAGTGGTATAAAATCGATCGTTTCGCTCTACACCCCTTTTCGTTTTGATCTGGAGCTTGCGCGGTACGACGGAGCATACGTCGTTGATTCGCTCGTAAATGAGAGTGGAGAGATTCACCCCGAAGTCATCCAAGCCGGAATTGAGCGAGTGGTGGTGTGTGAGCTTGAGGAGAGCTCTCACAATCAACCAGAGCAACTCAAAAAAGCGGTGGTAGCTCTCTCTGAGCTAGCTAACCACCACGCCCCGGTATTAGTTCACTGCCACGCCGGATTGTGCCGTGCGCCGGCCGTGGCGGCAGCATACCTCGCCACTCGAGATGGCGTGACCTTTAAGGAGGCGCTGAAAAAGGTCTCTTCACTGAGACGGGTTGGGCTTACGGCGCCCTTTGTTTCAAGTCTAGTAAGGGCGTTAAATCTCCCTCTGGAGTAGTATTGCGGGAAAACGCGTTCCACACGTGAATTTCAAAGGTTCTTACACCGCTCTCGCCAGCCTCTTTGTGAAGGCCCATCACCAATCTGATCGACCACCTGGCAAACAAGTTGCGTCCTCGCCGGGCTAATGACCAACCCTCGGACTACCCCCGATCCACTACTTACACCCCAAAAGCACACCCACCCACCACCTCGCCATAACCTTTTAGCCTAAGGTTTATTGACAGGTTTTTTTTAGGGTCTCCCTATGGATGCCTCACCTCGCAGAGTTCTCGTCATAGAAGATGATTCAAATGTTCGGGAGCTCCTCTCCCTTCACCTCGGCCAGAGTGGCTTTAAGGTAACTGAGGTGGGTGACGGTATACGGGGACTTGAGCTCGCGCTCACAAACTCCTACGACCTTATTATTCTCGATATCGCTCTACCGGGAAGAGATGGAATAGAGGTCTGCCGCGCCCTTCGCGCCAAGGAGATATCCGCCGCTATCATGATGTTAACGAGTCGGGGGGATGAGGTCGATAAGATCCTCGGGTTTGAGCTCGGCGCTGACGATTACGTCACCAAACCCTTCAGCGTTCGAGAGGTTGTTGTGCGCGCCAAAGCGCTCGTTCGAAGAACCCAATCGGAGCCACTCGCTAAGGATAAGAGTCTTACCTCTGGAGATGTAGAGATCGACCCCGACTCGCGAGAGGTGTTGGTGCGTGGAGTAAGAGTTGAGCTCACGTCGACCGAGTTTGATCTCCTCTTCTTCTTTGTGAAGAACGCCGGACGCGCCTTTTCGCGCGAGCAGCTCCTAACCGCCGTGTGGGGGTACTCCTCAAGCGCCTACGAGCATACGGTCAACACCCATATCAATCGGCTCCGTTCAAAGATTGAGAGGGACCCAGGCGAGCCAGCCATGATTCAAACCGTGTGGGGGGTAGGATACAAATTTGTTGGGCGGTCAGATGTCGGCGCACTCGCAGCGTGAAACGCCCCCGGGCGGCCCCAGCGTAAGGGATTTTCTCCGCGAGTTTGCCGGATACCTAAAAGGAGCGCGCAGATTCATCTCGCCTACGGCCCTGGTATGTGGCGCGGTCTTTCTGGGTCTCCTGATCATCTCTCAGAGCTTTCTCTTAACCCACCTCACCGAGCGCGCCCTTCACACCTCTGAGTCGGTGGTGCACCGAGATATCGCTAAACCGCTTGCTGAGAAGCTAAGAACCTTTGGGGAGCAGGCGGACCGCGGTGAGTTAGCCCGTCGTATCGATGAGCTCGCGACCCTTAATCCCTCAGTGCGGCTCTATCTGATCTCAAACCGAGGGATAGTAAAGTATTCCCCGCAATCGTACGGGCGAGCGAAGCTCCCCTTTGTGACGATGACGCCGGTTCGAAATTTCTTTGATCCGCAGTTTTCGGGTGTGGTGCTGTATGGTGATGACCCCCACGAGCCAAATGGACGGGTTCCGATCTCAGCCGCCACCGTACGGATCGCGAGCGAGCCACACTACCTCTACGTTGTTACCGCGGACGCGCGACTTAAAGCGTCCTTTCTAAAGCGGGCGGGGCTCACCCTCGGACTCTCGACCTTTATTGTAGCGGGGCTATCAACAGCTATCGTGCTCGGCGTAGGCTCCCTTCTCCTGTATCGGCGCCTCAGAGCTGTTTCAACATCACTCGCCGTTCTCTCGCACGACCTCCGTGGGCCCCTGACATCGATTCAAGGCTCCCTTGAGACGATTATGAGTCAAAAAGGTGGAGTGCATGGCGCCGAGTCAGAGCGATTTATGAAGGTTGCCCTTAAAAGCTCACGCTCGGCCGCTTCGATGCTTAACGATATTCACCACCTCTCAAAGCTTGAAGCCTCACAGAGTGAGGTCGCGATGGAACCGATCGGGCTCCCGGATCTCTTGATGGATTGTGTCCTCGCCGTAAAGCCTCAGTGTGAGGAGCGAAAGATAGATCTCTCACTTAATATCTCGCCAGGATTGCCCAGGGTTGTGGGGAACGTTGAGTTGCTTGAACGAATGGTAAGAAACCTCCTCGATAACTCAATTCGCTACACGCCAAGCAAAGGAAGGATCGATCTCACCGTCTCGCGGGTCCCCAACAAGGTTAGGGTCACAATCCTAGATACGGGGGTTGGTATCCCCGCCTCACAACTCAATCGGGTCTCAGCGTGTTTCACCCGTGGTGAGAACGTTAAGGATTCCTTCCAGGGCTCAGGGATCGGACTCTCGGTCGCCTCAGAGGTGGCGCGCCTCCACGGAGGTGAGCTCCGGATCTTAAGTCGGCAAGGGGAGGGAACAGCGGTTATCTTTGAGCTACCTGTCGCTGGACTAGAGCGGATGAGGGCGACAAAGGGCCCCCTCGCCGCCTAATCCACTCACACACTACCTAAGGTGCGCGTGCTTCCTTCCGTAAACGAAATAGATCGCAAGCCCGAGTAACATCCACACGATCAGCCGCTCCCACGTCTCAGTTGGGAGGGACGCCATCTGGAGCGCCGCTGAGATAGCTCCGAGGATACACACCACAGGAGCCGCTGGGGTCTTAAAGGGTCGTGTCGCTGTGGGGTTTGTGTGACGTAGCACCAGCACTCCGAGACACACCAACACGAAAGCGAAGAGGGTCCCGATTGAGACGAGCTCTCCTAAGAGTCCGATTGGGAAGAGCCCCGCTACGAGCCCAGCTAAGAGCCCCGTCGCGAGAGTTGTCACGTGTGGGGTTCTGTACTTTGGGTGAAGCTTAGCGCACACCGGGGGGAGGAGCCCATCGTGAGCCATCGTGTACAAGATGCGGGGTTGCGCCATCAGGAGCACGAGCACCACGGAGCTTAGTCCCGCCACAGCGCCAACTTTGATAAAGGGTCTAAGCCACTGAAGCGCTGGACCCGCGGCGTTTACAGCGACCGCGATCGGGTCAGGCACTCCGAGTTGATCGTACTTCACGATCCCCGTCAGAACGAGCGCCACAGCGATGTACACGACTGTGCACACGATAAGTGAACCGATGATTCCAAATGGCATATCCTTCTGAGGATTCTTCGTCTCTTGCGCGAGAGCCGAGACGCTATCGAATCCGATGTAGGCGAAGAAGATCACCCCCGCGCCTCGAAAGATCCCACTCCAACCGTATTTCCCAAACTCACCCGTATTCTCTGGGATAAACGGCACCCAGTTATCAGGGATAACCTGCATCGCTCCAAAGACGAGGAAGAGCCCAAGTACGGTGAGCTTAACGAAAACGATAATGTTGTTGAACTTCGCTGACTCCTTTACTCCAACATAGAGGAGCGCGGTACACACGGCTACTATCGCCATAGCGGGGAGGTTAATAAGGGCGCCCGTAGACTCCCACCCAAGCTCAGGTGAGTGCTTAAAAGGGGCGCTACTCAGAGCTGGTGATATCTCCACTCCGAAGTCCTTGAGGAAGCTCACCACGTACCCCGACCATCCAACCGCCACGGTCGACGCTCCAAAGAGGTACTCAAGGATTAGGTCCCACCCAATTATCCACGCCAAGAGTTGTCCGAGGGTGGCGTACGCGTAGGTGTAAGCGCTCCCCGCGATCGGAATCATCGCCGCTAGTTCAGCGTAGCAGAGCGCCGCGAACGCGCACGCGATCCCTGAGAGGATAAACGAGATAACGATAGCTGGCCCCGCGTACGCGGCGCTTGCCTGACCGGTCAGAACGAAGATACCGGCTCCGATAATCCCCCCGATCCCAAGCAGGAGGATATTTAACCCGTTAAGCGAGCGGCTAAAGCCACGTGAATCATCAGCCGCTTCAGCGCGGATGACGTCGAGGGGTTTCTTAATAAAGAGGCCAAAGATCATAGTGGTCGTTTCCGTCTAGACTCGCCGCCAAAATACCTAGCGGGCCCCCTGGCTATAGCGTGGAAAGGGGGCGGTGTCACGATGGTAAAGCTCGCCTCAAGATAGGGGACGCGAGCCCAAAAGTTGTAGGATAAAGAGGAGCATGCGGCGCTCGGAAAACGCGCCATCTCTGTCGCTCCTAACGCCTCACAGGGTAGTGAAAAATGATTGCCGGTCGCGCGTTTCGATAGTTTGACCGCGACTTCGTTGGAGCCGCCGAAAAAATCCTCAGCGTATCTGAGTGGATACATCTCCGGTTTTTTCATCGTTTCCGCCCGTTTCGTCAAAACTCTCAAAATGCTCACGATCGAAACATTTTTCACCACCCCGCTAAAGCGATAATTACTAGGGGCGCTCCAGTAGTGGTGCGTGGTATGCTCGATTGGTGATTTCGTGGGGGTAGGAACGGAGTGCGTATGAAGAGCGCGATAGTACCAGGATACATGCCCGGATTTGGTAACGACTTTGAGACCGAGGCGCTCCCCGGCGCTCTCCCTCAAGGACAGAACTCCCCCCAGCGGTGCGCGTACGGACTCTACGCCGAGCAGCTATCAGGCTCGCCATTCACAGCCCCACGCGGAACCAATGAGCGCTCATGGCTGTACCGTATCCAGCCATCGGTCAAGCACTCAGGAGCCTTCACACCGATCTCGGTTCCCTTCTGGAAGACAGCTCCGTTCTTCGATGAGCACAACCTCCCAGTCGATCAGTTGCGGTGGAACCCCCCAGCGGCGCCTAGTGAGCAAACGAACTTTGTGACGGGTATCCGCACGATGACGGTAGCCGGGGATGTACATACTCAAACGGGAATGTCAGCGGGGTTCTACTTCGTTACGACCTCGATGAAAGATGAGTACTTCTACAACTCAGATGGAGAGATGTTAATCGTTCCCCAAGAGGGAGCGATCCGGTTCTTCACCGAGTTTGGAAAGATCGATCTCACACCGGGTGAGATCGCTGTTATCCCCCGGGGAGTAAAGTGTAGAGTGGAGCTCCCCGCCGGACCCGCGCGCGGCTACATCTGCGAGAATTATGGCGCGAAGTTCACACTCCCGCATCGGGGTCCGATCGGAGCGAACTGCCTCGCAAACCCCCGCGACTTTAAAACTCCGGTCGCCGCGTTTGAGGATATCGTGAAGCCGAGTACCCTCATGATGAAGTGGTGCGGGAAGTTCTTCTCTACCACCATCGATCAATCACCCCTCGATGTTGTGGCGTGGCATGGAAACTACGCCCCGTACAAGTACGATCTCCGCGCCTTCGCTCCGGTCGGCGCGCTTCTCTTCGATCACCCAGATCCATCGATCTTCACCGTGCTCACAGCGCCCTCAGGAGAGGAGGGGACTGCTAACGTCGATTTCGTAATCTTCCCTGATCGGTGGTCCGTCGCTGAGCACTCGTTTCGCCCACCATGGTATCACATGAACATTATGTCTGAGTTCATGGGGCTTATTTACGGGCAGTACGACGCAAAAGCTACCGGGTTTGTTCCGGGAGGTGTAAGCCTTCACAATTGTATGCTCCCGCACGGGCCCGATACCGACGCGTTTACAAAGGCGAGCACAGTTGAGTTGGTTCCTCACAAGCTCTCAAACACGATGGCGTTTATGTTTGAGACCCGCTTCCCACAACACCTTACCACGTATGCCGTTACGACACCGGCGTTGCAGAAGGATTACCGTGATTGTTGGAAGGGGTTACCGAGAAACTTTAATGGGAAGCCATAAGTGAAGGGCTCTTCACGGCGTTTCGTATCACGTAACGTGACATCATGTTCCCGATCAGAGGGCGCTGACAGTATCCCCGCGGATTAAAAATAAGGGGAAAGAGTAAAGGGATCGCTAGGCCCGACGAGGCTTTAAGGGAGTTCTCTCAGGTTGCTCATACACCTCTTCGGGATAGAGCTCCTCAAGCCTCTTTAAGATCCGTTGTTGAGCGGCTTCGACATCGGTGACCCTCATCGCTGGGAGAGAGGCGTAGTCGTCCTGAACCATCTCAAGCTTCGTTCCAGAGACGTTACGGATGATCTTGGATCTGACCGGCTCCTCCGCTGTCTTAAGTGAGATAGCGATGTCGCGGTGGGGAACGTCGTGGAGAAAGTTCTGGAGTTTCGAGTCTTGCACCTTGGCGATACGATTAAAGTCGTAGATCTTAAGCGCTAGGGTGGCGGCAACCTGGGGAGCCTGCTCCTTAATAGAGGAGAGGAGGCGCGATTGATCCGCCTCGGGGAGTAAGCTCATTATTTTCGCCGCAATCCCTGCGCCGTCGATGACCTGATCCTTAGCCATAATAAGTTCAGATGCTTAGATCCCGGAAAGGGGTGCTATTTTCTGATCGCCCGTGTAGGCCCCAAGTCACAAAATGCACTATCGTATTGGCAAGTTAGCGACATCCTAGAGGGGGTGTCGCTTGCAATTTTGGAGTGAATCAGGCACCCTCCCCAAGCTAGTTTCTTAGGCCCACGTAGCTCAGCTGGTTAGAGCGCAGAACTCATAATTCTGAGGTCCCTTGTTCGATTCAAGGCGTGGGCAGTGTCTCAGCTATCCGAACTTGGCTTCGCCAAGATTCGGATGACGCGTGGTGTCTCCTCTTATTCGCTCTTGGCTGAGGCCAAGACGCGAATAAGGAAGCGCCCTCAAAAAGCCCTACTGGCTTAAGGGATTACGCGTCTGGAGCGGTTCGAAACCCGAAACGATCGAGATAGCTATCGCCTCTCCCGTGTCACGATACCACGCCGCTCAGGTGTGGCACGCCGACCAAGAAGATAAGTGGGATGGTGGGACCCTTATTCGTAAGTTTCCCGGAATTTTTCCTCTGTACCCGGGCTACCGTACAAGCGGGCAGGGAATCGCCTAGAATAGCCAGCTACAAGTCAGTACGTCGATAAGTCCCTTGTAACTAATACTCGCGCTTAGAATGGGTCTTTAGATACACG
>Ga0214921_10006243_pt1 | contig 16409 bp, 9 predicted proteins | sample LL1505_MetaG_FD_177992 | JGI IMG/M metagenome (GOLD analysis project Ga0214921, IMG submission 177992) | Freshwater microbial communities from Lake Lanier, Atlanta, Georgia, United States - LL-1505 | ecosystem: Environmental > Aquatic > Freshwater > Lake | place: USA: Georgia | collected 2015-05-28
GGGGGCGGTGAAGAGGGGGGCCTTGCGGCCTACAAGTACGGACATGGTAGGGGATCAGCCGTTTGGCGGCTCAAGAGCGCAAAAATAACCCTGTCCGGCCGATTATCTTTGCCCGCTCCGGAACGAAGGAGGCCCCAGGCCGCTCCCAGAACCCCCGGTTTTGCAGGTCCCGTAGCTCAATGGATAGAGCAACTGCCTTCTAAGCAGTAGGTTACTGGTTCGACCCCAGTCGGGATCACATCGCGGAGGACTTAGTCCTCGTCGGCCTTGTTAAAGGCCATCATCAACAGTTGGTAAGCCCCTTGAATCGCAAACAAGCGGCCCTTGAGGGGGGCTTCATCCGGTTGTTCAAATTCCAACCAGACCAAATCGCCGCTTTGATGCAAAACCCGCACCGGCCTCCGCAGAAAACCCTGATCCTGCCCGGAATCCCGGTTCATGCTCACTTTCTCAAAAACATAGGCTTTGCCTTGATGGTATTGGACTGCTGCCGCGGGCAGGGCCGGTGTTTCCGTCGATAGGACCTCCAAACGGGCCCGCATGAACATCCCCGGTATCAATCCGGGATCGTAGCGATCAAAGTGGCAATGAACTTCGACACTGCGATCCGTCGCAAATTCCTTGCCGATGAGGAGAATGTGGGCGGGGTGTTCAACCCGGGGTTGTTGGTTGGTATAGGCCTTGAGGCGTTGATTTTCACGGAGGTAGGGGAGGTCTTTTTCAAAAACATTGAGCCGTAGGTGGACATCCGATGGATCCACCAATTCGTAGAGCGCCTCGCCCGCCCCAATGTACTGGCCGGTGCTGTGGTGAACCTTGGTCACAAATCCTTGGACCGGCGAACGTACCGGTACCTGACGCACCAAGGCGGTTTCGCTAAGATTTGTTATATCAAGGCCGAGGAGCTTTAACTTCTCTTCAAAGGCCTTGGCCTGAACGCGGGCGGTACGCCATTCACTGCGGGTATCGCGTTCGGTTTTGGGATTGCCAGCACCGCTGCGTAGGAGTTCTGTTTGGCGTTGAACCTCAGCTTCCAGGTTCTCGGCCCGGATTCGGGTGGACCAATAATCTTCTTGAAGTTGCAGGTAAGCGGGGTCCTCCATAAAGGCCAGGATTTCGCCTTTCTGTACTTTCATCCCCGGTAACAAACGGGTGGAACGCAAGAGGCCCGGCATGGACATCGAAACCGAGATGAGGTTTTGGGGAGGGGCCTCCACCTGACCGCTTAATAGAATTTCGTGGGACAAGGGCAGCAAACGCAGGCTGTCCAAGGCCAAACCTGCTTTTTGGGCTTGTGCAGAATCCAGAACCAGGAGATTTTTGTCTTGATCTTCGAGGTCCGCAGCCGTTACGCTGCCCTTGGTAGGGTCCCCCGAGTTACCAAGTTCCGGTTCTTGTTTGCATCCGGTCAAGGTTAGTCCGAAGAATAGGCCGAGAACGATGGCAAGGAGGGGGAGGGATCCCGTAGAGGCTGGCATGGACTTCAAGAGATTATTGGGGTTGGTTGTTTGCGTTGGGATAATGCCATTGGACGATGGCTTCGTTGAGCTGATCGGTAAGATCAAGGTGCCTGGATCGGGTCCACAGGATCCGTTCCAATTGGGTAATCCAGGGGAGCAAGTCCAATTCACCTTGGTTCAGCTGGGATTCGGCTTGGTTGCGAAGGGTCTGGGCCAAAGGAAGCAGGGACTGGCTTGAATAATTCCATTGTTCCAACAAAAGATACATTAATTCTCGATCTCTTTTACGCTGGTTTTCGGCAACCGCGAGACCGTGACGGTATTGCAGGGCTGCGGCTTCGGCTAGGTGGCGGTCGGCTTCGGCCTGCAAGCGCCAGGGCTTGCCTCGCAGGGGGAGGCTGATGCCGGCTTGCAAAGTATTGAATCGTCGTGAAAAGGGATAAAATTGACCATCGGGCCCCATTCCTTGAATGCTCATGTTGCGGAGTCCCAGGCTCAGGCCCGGTAGACGCTGGGCTTGGGTGAGTCGGCTCAGGGCCTTGGCTTCGAGCCAATGGTTGTGCAGGCGCAGAACTTCGGGGTGGGTCAGGCTATCAAGCAGACCTGGGTTCGCAGGTTTCCAGCGCAAATCGGCTTGGGCGGGGTTCGGTAGCCCGGCACCCCCGGTCCAAAACCCAAAATCTCGGGCGATTTGCTCCAATTCGTTTTGATGCCGGGCCCATTGAAGGGAAGACTCCCCCCGAATCAGCAAAAGTTGATTTCGATCGGCGGCGGATACCTGGCCCTGTTGGTAACGCTTTTCGATCGTTTTGGCTGTTGCGGCTAGAATCGAATCGTATTCCTCGTACAACTTGATACGTGCCCATTCCACCAGGTAACGGTGATAAAGCCGGATAATGCCCGCTTCGAGTTCGGCCAAGGTGCGGGCTTCTTCCAGGCGGGCACCTTCCAAGCGGGTCTTGGCCAGGTCCCTGCTGCGGCGATGATAAACAGGCAAGCGCAGGCTTTGGTTGATTTGAACGGCCTGGTCCCTCAGGGATGAATTGAGTTGACCCCATTCGCCTTGGATGGTTGCAGGGTCCGGAAGGGGGCCTCCCCGAAGTTCAAGGGATCGTGCCTGACGACGCAGGCTGTCGGACTGCAGGAGCAACCAATGGAGCCGTCCTTGGTGCAGAGCGTCTTCCAAGGCGATGGACGTCGTCTTCTGCGAATAGGCCGGGTTGAACAGACCCGCCAGCAGCCCCAGCAGCCCCAGCAAGAGCGCAACTCGTCGTATCCTCAAAATCCGTGGCATAAATTAGTTGTTAGGAATTGGGGGTGTGGGCGTTGGGAGACTGGGATGCCTCCAAAGGGTGTAGAGCACCGGTAACACAACCAAAGTCATGAGGGTTGCCAGCAACAATCCCCCGATGACGACCGTGGCCAGGGGTCGCTGAACCTCGGCGCCGGCCCCTTGGCTCAGGGCCATGGGCAAAAAGCCCAGGGAGGCCACCGATGCAGTCATCAAAACCGGCCTCAGACGGTTGGCGGTTCCTCGAAGCACCACACCGCGGGCATCCAAAGCCGGGTCGTCTTCGAGGGACAGGTATTCTTTAATCAAAACAATTCCGTTAAGAACAGCCACGCCAAAAAGCACGATGAATCCAATACCTGCGCTGATGCTGAACGGAAGCCCCCTAGCCCATAACAACAGAATACCACCGACCGCCGAGAGGGGGACCGTCACAAAAACCAAGGCTGCCAGACGGAGGGAACCCATGGCCAGGTACAACAACAGGCCAATCAAAGCGAGCGCCAAGGGTACCACCAGGGCCAAGCGAGCGCTGGCCTTTTGGAGGTTTTCAAAAGCCCCCCCAAAGTGCAGGGTGTAACCCGACGGCAACAATAATTGGGTGCGGCACAGGGCTTGTACATCCCGGACCACTGATTGAACATCCCGATCCCGTACATTGAAACCAACCATGAGCCGTCGGCGGGCATCGTCCCTTTGAATTTGGTTGACCCCGGGTTCCACGGCCACGGTGGCGATTTCGCGCAGTGGGATGCGGCTCCCATCGCGGCAAGCAATGGGCAAATCCCTGACGGCCTCCGCGTTTTGGCGGAGTTCATCGGGCATACGCAGGATGAGATCAAAGCGCTTTTCGTCTTCGATTATTTCACCCACTTTGCGCCCGGCATAGGCGGTTTGAATTTGATGGTTCACATCGGTGATATCCAGTCCGTAGCGTGCCAGCGCTGGACGGTCAAAGCGTACCACGGTTTGGGGGAGGCCTTCCACCGTTTCCACCCAAACCTCCACGGCACCGGGGACTTTTTGGACCAAGGAGCCGATTTTTTTGCCCAGACGGCTGAGGCTATCGAGGTTCTCCCCGTAGATTTTGATGACCACATCTTGCTTGGCGCCGGTCATGAGTTCGTTGAAACGCATCGCCACCGGGTATTGAAAACCAAAGGCCACCCCGGGTATTTCTTCGAGGGTTTCAGCCATGCGGGCCGAGAGTTCTTCCCACGAAGAAGCAGAGGTCCACTCGGAAGGGTCCTTGAGGATAATCATGAGGTCGGCGGCCTCCATGGGCATGGGATCGGTGGGGATTTCTCCGCTGCCTATTTTGCCCACGACCTTGATGACTTCGGGGTAACGCTCCCGGATCAGGGCCGAGGCCTGAAGCACCGCGTCGGTGGTGGTCTTCAAATTGGATCCGGGTAACAATTTGGTTTCCACCGCAAAATCCCCTTCCGGTAAATCAGGAATGAACTCCCCGCCCAGGGTGGTAAAGAGCGCAAAACTCCCCAGCGCCAAGAGAAGTATTCCGACCAAAACAGGTCGGGGACGATCCAGGCTTTTCACCAAAATCTGTTGTTGCCAGCCTTGCAGTCGATGCATGATGCGACGACTGGGACTCCATTCGCGGGCATTCCAGCGCAGGACCCAACTGCTCATCATGGGCACATAGGTGAGGCTCAGTAGAAAGGCTCCCAACAAGGCAAAGAGCACGGTCTGGGCCATCGGTATAAACATCTTGCCCTCAATACCCTGCAGGCTTAGGATGGGTAGGTACACCATGAGGATGATTAACTGGCCAAAGAAGGCCGCCCCCATCATTTTGCCCGACGAACGTCGGACTTCCTCTTTCAATTCGGCTTGCCCCGGCAGGACACTGCGCCCCTCCTTGACCAAGCCGGTGTAGCGGACGTGCAAGCGGTGCAGAACGGCCTCCACCACAATCACAGCCCCGTCCACAATCAGTCCAAAATCCAAAGCGCCCAAGCTCATGAGGTTGCCGCTGACCCCAAAAAAATTCATCATGCAGACGGCAAAGAGCATGGACAAGGGTATGATGGACGCGACCAGGAGGCCAGCCCGCAGGTTGCCCAAAAAAAAGACCAAAACCAAGACAACAATAAGAGCCCCTTCCGCGAGGTTAACCCCCACGGTTTGGATGGAACTGTTCACCATTTTGGTTCGATCCAAAAAGGGTTCCACGACCACACCCTCCGGGAGACTGGCTTGAATGGCTTCGATTTTTTGTTTGACGGACTCAATAACACGACCTGAATTTTCGCCTTTGAGCATCATGACCACCCCTCCGGCGACTTCCCCTTCGCCGTTGTAGGTCAGGCTGCCGTAGCGGACGGCATGGCCCCGGCGGACCTCGGCCACGTCTTTGATCAAAAGAGGCAGGCCAGCAGGGGATGTTTTGACCACAATGGACTCCAACTCTTGGGGGGTGCGGACCATGCCTTCGGTTCGAATCGATAGCTGGGTGGCATCGCGGTGGATGTAGGCGCCGCCGGCGTTTTGGTTGTTGGCCTGAACGGCATCGTAGATTTCCTGAAGGGTGACCCCTTGGGCCTGGAGTTCATCGGGGCGAACGCTGATTTCGATTTGCTTGAGCAAGCCCCCAAAACTGCTCACATCCGCAACGCCTGGAACCCCCAACAAGGCTCGACGGACCTGCCAATCCTGCAAGGTGCGCAGTTCCGTTAGGTCGTAGCGATCTTCGTAACCGGGCTTGGTTCGTAACACATATTGGTAAATTTCTCCCAGACCGGTGGTCACGGGGGCCAGGTAAGGGCTAGCCAGCCCTTGGGGGATCAAATCGCGGGCGCTGATCAAGCGTTCGTTGACTTGTTGTCGGGCCCAATAGATGTCGACATCTTCTTCAAAAACCAGGGTAATGACCGACAAGCCCAACCGCGAAAAACTACGCATTTCAACCAGGCCGGGTATGTTCCGGCTGGAGGCTTCGATGGGTTGGGTGATGAGTTTTTCGACATCCACCGCACCCAGGGAAGGAGATACGGCGATCACCTGTACTTGGTTGTTGGTGATGTCCGGAACCGCATCAATGGGCAGATGCCGTAGTTGATAGGTACCCGTGATGACCAAAGCCAGGGTCAGCAGGGCCACCCACAGGGGTTGCTTCACCGAAAAATCAACGATTCGCTGCAGCATCGCCGTTTCTCTTAACGATTTTGAACAATCAAACGTTGAGTGCGGGTCCGCAGGTCCTGGGTCCAGACGATGGTGTAGAACCCGTGGGCCGCTGGGTTGGTCTTTGCTTCGTTGGTCCATTCCAGGGTGGAGGTACCGGCCGGCAAGACCTTGTGTAGGATGCAACGACCCAAGGGGTCCAGAACTTTGACTTCGATGGCCTCTTCGGGGTCAGCACCGAGGAGGTGCAAACGCTCTCCTTGGAGGGGATTGGGAACCCATGTGGAGGGTGGATGCTTGCTTGTTTCGTTTCCATCCCAACCGCTGCTGCAAGGCAAGAATCGATACGAAAGGGTTACGCCGAGTTGTTGATTGAAGTTGGGACAAATTTCGGGCGCCCCGCTCACCGAATAATCTCCATCCGTTGTGACAAGGAGCGTGTCATCGGTGGCACCGGGGATGGGAACACCGCCGTTGGTCCATTGGATATGGATCGTGTAGGGTGGCAATAAACGGAGTCGCAGGGTATCCCCTACGCAGAGTGGAAACTGAAGGCCATCGGTCGCCACAACGGGAAGCAAAAATACCCAACCATCCACCGGCACCTGGGGGGAACGTTCGGTGCAACCGTTGAGGGTGGCATCTACCGAGAACATGGATCCTGCATCGAGGTGGGTAACCCTTCGGTACTGGAACGTATCGCCGGGCTGAAGGACCCCGTCCTTGTACCATTGGTACGCTTGGTAGCTTTGGGTCCACAGGGTGTCCGAACCGGCGTTGGGACAAAAAATCAGGTTGTTGGGGGTAACCGTGGGGTTGTGAGGGCATTGGGCCGCGACCCCCAAGGTCCGCAGGAGAAACAGGGCTCCAAAAGCCCACGCGATCATCGCATGGCTGAAAGAAGGGGGAGGGTGATGAGGCATAAGGCTTGGTTCACCATCAAAGGTAAACACCAAGCCTTCAAGGGGCCTTAAGAATCCAAAGGTCCAGCGGTCGCTGACTGCTCTTCGTCGCTTGCCTCGGAGTCACCTTCGGTTGGGGTGGATTTTCGAGCGTCCCAGGCCTTCTTCAGACCCAGGCCGGCCCCGGCCGCCATCAGAATGCTCAATCCTCCATCGATAGGCACCCCGGCGCCTCCAGTTCCGCCCCCCACATTGTTGGGGTCATCGGGCGGAGGGGGCTGGGCCATCGCGACTTGGGCGCTCAGGGCCAAGGCCATAGTCGCCAGGACGCAAAGAAGGGATGTTCTGGTTGAATTTTGAAAGCGTTGAAGCATAACAAAAGGTTTGACAGGAACGAAACAAAGAAAGGTGGGCACGAGAGGGACTTAGCGACGCAAACGGTAGTGGTACTGGCCCACCGGGCTTTGGACCCTCAGGAGGTAGTAGGAACCTTCGAGGAGGTTGGCGGGGCTATCGTAGGTTGCATCCGGGTCGTTGAGGGTCTGGGTGCTGAGCAAGCGCCCGCTTAGGTCCATCCAATGGAGGGTGGCCGGTACTTGACGCAAACCGCGCAGAATGAGACGACCGTTGGATAGGTGGGCGCTGACTTTTTCGACAGACTCCAAGGCTTGGACCGCCGTCCCCTGGGCCGCAAAGACCCAATGAAAACGATCCACCGCATCCCCGGCCTGTGCCGTGAAAGTCAGAGGCTGTCCGCTTACAACGGGGGTGAGGGTGCCCAGGCGGGTGTCTTCCAACCAGGAGGCATGCCCGCTGCTCAGACCGCTGAGGTCCATGTTCCAGGTATAGGCCGCGCCGGGTTGGGTATGGGCCAGGTGCAGGGGAATACGGGTGGTGTTTTGAAAGGACAACTCCGGCAAACTCTGGATGGAATAGGTTTGACCCTGGGCATCCTGGGTGTAGAGGTCCTGGCTGGCCGTCACCCCATCGCTGACATAGCGGGCTTCGAGGTTGGCATCGTAGGCGTTGCTGGCCTGGGGTAGGAAGCAGAGCACGGTTTCCAAGCCAAAGCCCGAAGCGGTATGCGTCACCGAAACCCTGGCCACCTCGGCGGTCTGTTGTTGGCGAACATAGGTGGCCGATTGGTCAACACGGGCGCTGCTTGGATAGGCCAAAGAAGCCGATGAGGCACCGCTGCTGGCCTGCACCATAAAACCCTGCATAGGTGCCATGTAACGAGACCCCCCGTTGGCCGATACCTGCGTGGATTGAACGTAGGTTCCCCAGGTTCCGGCCGCCAAGTTGCTGCCCGCTGAGAGGGTGGCCGTGCTTTTGTCCCAACGATAAATGGTTTCTTCAAGGTTGGTCTTGGTGACTTCGTGCCAGTCCATCACCGAGGGGAAGGGATTGGCGGCGTAGTTCCAGCGGTTGCTGGCCGTTCCCATGGGTACTGCCGATACGGCGCTCAATTGCAATTCCCCGTTGAAAACCAGGGTTTGAGCGGCATTGGTCCAGACCCCGTAACCAGTGGCCTGTGGCCAGGTGGTGGTACGATCGCTGACGGCGGTATAGCTATTGCTGGCGTTGTTATAACCAATCACCGTATTGCTGGCCGAGGGGAGGTTGGTCACGGTGTTGAGTGCCGGATTGGTTCTCAAGGGATGTCCAACGAAACGAAAACCGTTGTGATTGGCGCCGCTCCAAGGCAGGTACCGTTGTACCGTCACGTTGCCCGTGATATCGCTGTTGGTTCCGCCGATCACCACCGCCGTGCTGTTGGCATCCGAGGCCAGCGTCAAGTTACCCCCTGTTGCAAAGACCCCATTCAGGGTCAATTTGCCGGTGGAGGAAATCGTGCGCGCCACGCCCAATGTCACCCCACCGCTACCGATAGTCACATTCAATGGCCCGTTGCTGCCGGGCCACTCAGCCCCGACGGTTCGGTTGCTGGAACCGTAAACCAAAGCGCCCGCCGCCCCGTAGGCGATGGTTCCGTTGTTGGTAATGGTACCACCGCTCACCGTCAGTGTCCCGTTGATGGTCAGGGTGGCCCCCGCATCCACCAGAAGCGTACCTCCCGACACGGTCAAGTTGTTGAGGGCTTGGTTGGTGCTCACCTTCAATGTACCGCCGCTAAGGCTTACATTATTGGTCGCAGGAATCGTCGTTCCCCCCGTGCGATTGAGTCGTAGGGTAGCTCCCTCCACGGTGGTGAGGGTGGTGTAAGTATTCTGTCCGGACAGGGTTACGTTACCAGCTCCGTTCCCGCTAACTGAGACAGGTCCCGATGCCGATGTAATCGCACTACTTAGGGTGATTCCGCCAGAACTATCAATGACTATTTTATTGTTTGTTGGATTAGCGAATGCTATGTTCATTAGCGTTGTCTGTGTTGACAAGGGATTCTGTAAAGTCAACAAATTGTTGTCATTATTTCGAAGGACTGTATTTTCAATTCCGTTCACGATGACTCCGTTGATCGTAAGGGTTCCGCTGCCTGAACCGGAGCTATTTCCGATCAAAATATCATTTGTTTTGCCTCTTTCAACTTCGATGGCGCCCACTGTTTCGCCGCCATTGGTGTTCATGTTAATCCCAACAGATGTTTGTGAGCCGGCAAAGGCGGCAAGTTCTGAGGATGTGGGTACACCCGAAGGCGACCAATTTGTCAAACTGAGCCAAGCGCCTCCTGAACTTCCTACAAAGTTTCTCCTAGTTGCATTGGGGAGAGCCGGCGTTGCACTCGATTCAGTGCCGCTGCTCCAAACGCTGCCGCGTCTGGTAAAGATTCGTATAAAATAGACGGTCCCGTTTGTGAGCCCGGTGATGATCTGCGGGCTACTTGTGCCCTTGTATACCACACGACCCGTACCGTCAAAAGTTGTGCCTGTTCCAAATGCAAGGTTGGCCGTGTAGGCCGTCCCATCCCCACTGGGGGATGCACCTATGGTTGAAGTTGGTTTAGCGACAATCATGACTTCGTCCACGCATGATGGATTGGCCCAGGAGACGGTGAGCTGGGTGGATGCGGCGGTGAGCACTAGACTGGTTGCATTGGTGGGCGTGCAGGCCACAATGGTTTTGGTGCCGCTAGCATTTGTTGATCCGGATTTTGTTCCAGAACTAAAAGTTAAATTTCCGGTATCGACGGCGCTTACTGAAATGGCATTACCAACGGTTGATCCAAAGGGCACGTCCGCTGTGATAAAAATGTAACCCGTGTTACCTAATGCAATGATCTGATTGGTAAAACCGGGAAACACGTGAGAACCTGAACCTAAGGACGATGATTTGGTTGAGAGTAAGACATCCGTACTAGAGCTGAAGGAATTGTCGGCGGAATACCAACATTTTAGATTGGATAGATCCGAAGCCGCATAGGTTCCGGATGTATTTATCGTAACACCTGTTAAAGTGGCATTGGCTGTCGTAACCGCTAAATCAAAACGGTATAATTCTTGATTGGTTAGGCCTTCTGTAACATTGGTATTGGTGGCCTGCGGTGAACTAAGGGCTATGCTCGGTGGGGATGAAGATGCAGCAGCACTAGAAATGCTGATATCATCCAACCGAATTCGATCTCGTGAACCTGCAGTTCCGCTTGAAATATAATATACCCACCTAATATGAACGACGGCCTCATTATTACAGGAAGTAGGAAGTGCAATGTTGCTAAAACTCTGAGCAGCATTTTGACTACTTGATTGATTTGTTAGGTATTCCGTTGATGCAACATCCGTAAATGTCCCCGATGTGCCAATTCTATATTGCAATCGTAAGCCGTTTATCCTGTCGTTAAGACCACTGCCGCCGCTCGTCAGTTGTTGGGCCGTCCATGAAACGGTAAGACTCTCGCGTCCTGAACTATTGACGGACACAACAATCGCGCCGATGTTATTGGAGCCACTATTGAGTAAGCTTAGTCCATTTGATTTTTCATTTTTGATAGATCCTGCGGTACTTACACCTGAACTATCAGCCAAGGTTCTGTCACCGTCGGCGTTGTCGGTTAAATTTGATGTAGTTCTCTCGGCTGGAAATTTATGCCCCTGCATTGAGGTGGGGTAAGTCGTGGTGGCTCCTGAGCTAAAACCTGTGAATGAAAAGTTCCCTGAACTAAGGTTGTGTGCAGATGGGTTCGTCTGCCCCCATGTCCTCCCTGCAACAAGTATAAAGACAGCACAAATAAAGGCCCCTAATGCAAATTGGCCTAATTTTTTGATATAGGAACTTCTTTGACGTTTGAAATTCATAATTTGTATTTTAAATTCTGAGTTCACCCCAAAACTATTTGAAGGCTCTTTTTTAGCGTGTTTTGGGGGGTTATCATTACGTTAAATTTAGACTAATAAATGTGCTGTGATGGCCTCTTTTATCGTTTAAAATGCTACGGACTTGAAGTGATTGTTCTTTGGCTCTCCCTTCCAATTTCCAAATTTGGCCTTGTATTCTATCATTGCCGAAGCAATTTGTTTTGATAATTCAGTTTATTTGGTGTGGGTTTTTAGGCGTATATTTGCGGTCCTTTGGCCCGTCAGGGCGCATTCCAGGGGCAACAGGTGAGATGGGTGAGTGGCTGAAACCAACAGTTTGCTAAACTGTCGTACGGGAAACTGTACCGAGGGTTCGAATCCCTCTCTCACCGCTGGGTTTCAAGATTTAGGGCCTTCGGGCCCTATTTTTGTGGTCTAAACGCCCCTTTGCCATGAAATTACAGCAGCTCTACACGTCTTGCCTGGCCCAAGGGGCCTACTACATCGAAAGCGAAGGGGAAGCCGTCGTGATAGATCCCCTGCGTGAAGTGGACGCCTATCTACATCGTGCCGAACAGGACGGGGCCCGCATCAAATACGTGATTGAGACCCATTTCCATGCCGATTTTGTTTCGGGACACCTGGATTTGGCGGCGGCGACCGGGGCCAAGGTGGTTTTTGGCCCGGAGGCGAAGCCGGGGTTTGAGGCGCATATCGCCGAGGATGGGGAGGTGTTGCGGTTCGGGAAACTGAGCCTCGAAGTTCTGCATACGCCGGGGCATACGCCGGAGAGTACGTGCTATTTGTTGCGGGACGAAGAGGGTCAGCCGCATGCCTTGTTTAGCGGGGATACCCTCTTTATCGGCGATGTGGGCCGTCCCGATTTGGCCGCGGGAGCCACTGCCACCCCCCAAGAAATGGCCGCCACCCTCTACCGTTCCCTGCGTTCCAAAATCATGCCTTTGCCGGACTCTGTGCTGGTTTACCCCGCCCACGGTGCCGGTTCGGCCTGTGGTAAAAACATGAGCAAAGAAACCTTTGACACCCTGGGACACCAAAAAGAAGTTAATTACGCGCTGAATGCCCAAATGACCGAAGAAGCCTTTGTCGAGGAGTTAACGAACGGCATCGCTGCGCCACCGGCGTATTTTCCGCACAATGTGCGCATGAACAAAGCGGGTTATGAGGCTTTGGACCTTGTATTGGCCCGTGGAGTCCAACCCCTGGGACCGGTTCAGTTCAAAACCCTGGCAGCCGACCCCACGGTGGTGATTTTGGATACCCGCTCACCATCAGCCTATGGACATAGCCACCTTCCAACCTCCGTTTTTGTGGGTTTGGATGGGCAATTTGCCCCCTGGGTGGGGAGTATATTCCCGGATATTCACCAAAAATTCCTCTTGGTGGTGGATGAAGGCCGCGAAGAAGAAGCGGTGACCCGCCTAGCCCGCGTTGGGTACCACCAAGCTTTGGGGTATTTGCAAGGGGGGGTAGCCGCATGGCAGCAGGCCGACTTTGAAGTCCAAAAGACCCGGTCCGTAGCCGCGCAGGATGTTCCCGGGCTCATGGCAGGGGGGGAATATCCGATTTTGGATGCCCGTCGCCCCGGCGAATACCAAGCGGGTCACCTGAAACAGGCCCTGCTCTTCCCTTTGGATGATGTATTGACCGCCCAACCACCCATAGAACCCTCCCAAAAGGCCTTGGTGCATTGTGCAGGCGGCTATCGTTCCCTTATTTTGGTCTCTTTGTTGGAAAACAAAGGCTATACCAACCTGGTGAACATCGAAGGGGGCTATTCGGCCCTGCGCTCGGTGGAAGGTCTGGACCATGTGGCAGGCACCTCTTGTTCCGGCTAAAGATTCCAGTTTTGGTCGAATTCAGGCGAAATCATAAGCGACCCTTTAGGAAGGCCATTAAGCCTCTTTTCCGTGTATATTTGCCCACTTTTCGGGGTGTAGCGTAGCCCGGTATCGCGCCTGCTTTGGGAGCAGGAGGCCGTCAGTTCGAATCTGGCCACCCCGACATCACCTATCAAGCCCACGACCCGAATCGTGGGCTTTTTTTTGGTCATTTTTTTCGATTAGGGCCGAAGTTCTTTTTTTGTATTTTTATTTTTGATAAAATTCTCAATTATTCATCGATGAAGAAGTTCCTATGCGCCTGCCTATTGGTTTTACCCCTGTTAGGGAAAGCCCAGAGCACCAACCCCGCTTCCTTTTGTTTACCGAGCGTAATAACCATCTCAGCCCAAGCTATAGGTTTGGATTCTGCGCTGGTAGGGGGCGATGTTCGTAGCGATGGAGGGTCCTTCGTGGTCCTTCGTGGAATATGTTACGGAACAACGTCGAACCCCAACATGGGTGATTCCAGGGTCGAAAGTGGTTCCGGATTGGGAATTTTCACCAACGTTTTGAGGGGATTGACGCCTTCAACAACTTATTACGCAAGGGCTTTTGCCAAAAACTTGAACGGCGTGGTGGTGTATGGAAACACGGTGAGCTTTGTTACAGGTTCGTTAGTGCCTGCTTTTTCGTGTGGAACTTCGACGGTTTCGGATACGGATGGAAATGTATACAATACGGTGCTAATAAATCAGCAATGCTGGATGAGGAGCAATTTGAGGGTGGGTCGTTACCGGAATGGAACAAGCATTCCCAACACAACCGGTAGCACCGCTTGGTCACAGACCAACACCTCCTTCACAGGGTCTTGGTGTAATTATAACAACAGTACAACAAACGGAACAACCTACGGCCGGCTTTACAACGGATACGCCGTTGCCGATGTTCGTGGCTTGTGTCCCAGTGGTTGGCATGTGCCATCCGATGCGGAATGGACCAACCTCACAACCTACCTTGGCGGGGAATCCTGGGCCGGGGCTGCCCTCAAAAGTATGAGTCAATTGCCCACGGTAGGTGGTTGGACGGCCCCCAACACCAACGCCACCAATTCCAGCGGTTTTACGGGCCTAGCGGGGGGATACCGAGTGACCAACGGTGGTTTTTTTGCGGTTTCCGATTACGGTGGTTGGTGGAGTTCTTCCACGGCCGGTACCGGTCTAGCTTGGGCTCGGTTGTTGTGGTACGGAAGCTCTTCTGTTGACCGGGCCAGTTACGATCAGCGCTTTGGTTTTTCGGTTCGATGCATTAAAGATTGAAGATGAGTTCTTGGAAATGAGCTGTCCCTATCGCGCCTTTTTACAGGCCTTGCTTTTTTGGGCAGCTTTCATGATTTGGGGGTCTGCATCGGCCTTGGGCCAGGGCAGCAATCCGCTGAATCCGTGTGGCACAGCCCCGGCCCCTCCCTCAGTTTTTGGTTTTATCGAAAATCTGCGTAGGGAAGGATTGCTGGAGCCCGTTTACGGAACAGAGAATCAGGTTCCTGTAATTTACCTTCCCATCCAATTGCATTTGCTGGCCAACAACAACGGATCCGGCCGTTATCCCTTATCAACCTTCGCCACCATCCTTTGCGAGCTAAATCAAAAATTTCGTAGCACAGGAATTCAGTTTTATTGGAAAGGAAATCCCAATCTGATTAATAATTCGGCATGGTACAACCTCCCCAATTTTGGGACCGTTGATCAGATCAATACCCAGTACAATGTTGCGGGGAGTATTAATGTTTATTTTTTGAGTCTTTCAGCCATGTCCCTTTGTGGCTTTGCCTATTACCCCGGAACAGGTTCCCCATCCCAGACCAACCGTCAAGGGGCCATTTATATGTCTTTGACTTGTTCCAACCCGGGTAATTCAACGTTGGCCCATGAAATGGGGCATTTTTTGAACCTTCCCCATCCTTTTGACCAAACCTCCTCCAACCCACAGGCCACTTGGGCCGAACGGGTAACCCGCAATCCCAACGAAACAGCCCCTCGTTTGCCGGCCAACTGCGCGACTGCAGGGGATCGATTTTGCGATACCCCGGCTGATTTTAAGGATGCACGTTGGAATTGTCCCAACGGCGGTGGGGCAGCGGTGGATATCAACAACGACGCTTTCCAACCGCTGGGGCGTTTGTACATGAGTTACGCCAACGATGCATGCCAGGATTCTTTCACGGTGGAACAAAAGGCTGCCATGCGGGCAACCGTGTCTACGAGCGGGCCCCGTTCCTATTTGCTAACGCCGCCCATGCCGATCTACGATTCTTTGGTTGGGGTTCCCCGTTTGCTTCAGCCTTTGGACAGTTCCTACGGGTTGCCGGTTAATTTTTTGCGTTTTCGATGGAATGCTGTACCCGGGGCCACCGCTTATGTGTTACGCATTCGATGGCTGGGTACTACGGTGGAGGATTTTTGGGTTACCGATACAAACTTTGTTTACAACGGTGGCGGTCAATTGTTGAATAACCGGGTTTATCGCTGGTCGGTTATGGCCCTAAATCCCCGAGCGGTTTGCGGAGCATTTGCGAACGAGCGACTTTTTGGGGTGGCGGCCCAAGCATTTCACCTTTCTTCGATGGAAGGGTGTCCGGGGGATAGTCTGGCCTTGGAAGTACTTAATTCGGACTTTAGCGGGCTGCGTTCGCTAAGGCTCAAGCTGGATTTCCCCCCGGGGATGTTGCGTTATACGGGTTCGGGATCGGTAGCTAACCAAGCCTTAGGTCTTCAGGTTCAATCGTATCCGCCTCTTGGAAGCAGCACGTACACCGATTCGTTGGTATTGACTTGGAGCCAGGCTACGGCGGTCAATTGGAATGCCGGGGTCTTGGTAAGCTTGGGTCTAAAATGGCCCACAGGGGTCAACGCACCGGCTTCCGGTTTGAACCTGGTTTGGGATACCGTATCCGCCCGAAGCCGGGTCCTGGGCGCGCAGAGTCAGCCCTTGTCTTTCTTGTGTTACAACAGCCGAATTTATTCCGGTGGGGGTTGTAATGCCTTGTCGGGGCAATTAATTTACGATAATTCGGTGGGCACGCCTTTGAGGGGGACAACGGTGGTCTTGCGTGATACCGCCCAGCAAATCCAGGCCACCGGGACGACGGATTCCCTGGGGTATTTTGGGTGGAACAACGCAGGTCCTTGGCCGGTTACGCCAAGCTGGACCTTTTCCGTCCCATGGGGTGGGGTCAACGCCACCGATGCCCTGATCATCAGCCGGGCCTTTGCTTCTTTGGTGAACTTGAGCCCATTTCGGCTAACGGCTGCGGATGTTAACGGCAACGGGGCGGTCAACAATACCGATGCCTTGCTGGCCAATCGGCGTAGTGCGGGCTTGATTAGCTCTTTTGCGAGTGGTGATTGGGTGACGGATCAGCCCGGCCCCTGGGCTGTGGGCCTCGTGGGTATCCCGGGAAGGGTCAAAGCCCTGTGCAGAGGGGATGTCAACGGTTCTTACCTGCCTGCCGGTGCACC
>Ga0214921_10006245_pt1 | contig 16408 bp, 11 predicted proteins | sample LL1505_MetaG_FD_177992 | JGI IMG/M metagenome (GOLD analysis project Ga0214921, IMG submission 177992) | Freshwater microbial communities from Lake Lanier, Atlanta, Georgia, United States - LL-1505 | ecosystem: Environmental > Aquatic > Freshwater > Lake | place: USA: Georgia | collected...
CCATGGGGCGCACGCCCTTTTCGCAGCGCAGACCGTAATACATACGGATATCTGCACCATGCATGGTGTCCATGGCGGTGAAAAGGCTGCGAATGTATTGTCCAATCCCTGTCAGAGGCATCAACAATGGCATGGCGTTGACTAAGATTTTCATGAGAGGCTAAAACGTACCTAAGCAGAAGACACGACAAAATCAAGAAAAAATACCAAATTTTAGTCTTATTCAGTTGGGCTGATAGCTTGATGGGCGGCCTTGCCCAGTTTCTCTGACTTGCCCAAGATAAGCTTGGTAGTCAGATGACATTGGTGGTTACACAAGATTAGAATAGACAGCATTCGATACAAAAGAATTCAAATATGAATCCAGTGATTACCTCAGGGTGGGTGTTCGGCTTTGGCCGGACTTCTGTGAACAGACCACCAAGCCATTCATACAACTGGGTGACGGCGAGAGTTTGTTGCAAAAAGCGTTTTTGTCAGATAGTCAATTGTCCAAAGTAAACATGCTTCATCATCGAATCCAACATGGGATCATGGGACACGGGTCGGCTAAAGTGACCAATGGTCATTTCACATTGACCATAAACACCAACGAGCCAACTGAATGACCAGCATGCTCAGATCCCTTTGGGCTTACCGTGGCTTTATTCTTGGCAGTGTTAAAAGAGAGTTTCAAAGCAAATATCGCAACTCTTTGCTGGGTATGGGATGGAGCGTGATCAATCCATTAGCCATGATTGTGGTTTACACCGTTATCTTTTCCCAGGTGATGAAAGCCAAGCTTCCAGGAGTCGATACGACATTTGCATACAGCATCTATTTGTGTTCAGGCGTTCTGACTTGGGGCTTGTTCTCAGAGATGATGACGCGGAGCCAAAACCTGTTTTTAGACAATGCAAACCTGCTCAAAAAAATCAATTTCCCAAGAATCATCTTACCGATTGTGGTGGTCCTCAGTTCGGTATTGAATTTTTCAATCGTCAGTACGCTGTTTATATTTTTCTTGCTTCTTACCGGAAATTTTCCTGGCTGGGTGATTGTGGCGTCTATTCCCATCATTGCTTTGCAAATTGTATTTACCATGGGCTTGGGCATGGTGGTCGGGGTGCTCAATGTATTTTTCAGAGATGTAGGTCAATTCTCAGGCATCTTTTTGCAGTTCTGGTTTTGGTTAACGCCAGTGGTTTACCCTGTGAGCATTCTTCCACATGCCATAAAGCCTTACCTGAGTTTGAACCCCATGGTGGTCATCATAGAAAGTTACCAAACTATTTTTGTTAACCAAGAATGGCCGGATTGGTCTAGCCTGTGGCCAACCTTCTTCTTGGCCCTTGCCTTGTGTCTGCTGGGTATGCACCTGTTTAGAAACCATGTGGGCGAGATGGTGGACGAGTTGTAATGGGCACGATCACAGTCAGCGAACTGGGGAAAGCTTACAAGCAATACCCAAACCGTTGGTCACGTCTCATCGAGTGGCTGAAGTCTGGTCGTGTCAAAAGACACCAACTCAAGTGGGTGCTTCAAGATATCAGTTTCACAGTGAAGGCTGGTGAAGCCGTAGGCATCATCGGAATCAACGGTGCTGGCAAAAGCACCTTACTCAAGCTGATCACAGGAACAACCCGACCAACGACAGGCAGTGTTCATATGACTGGCCGAGTAGCCGCCTTACTCGAACTGGGCATGGGTTTTCACCCTGACTTTACGGGTCGGCAAAATGCATTCATGTCGGCCCAACTGATGGGCATTAGCAGCGACGAAATCATGCGTCAGATGCCTGAGATTGAAGCCTTCGCAGAAATTGGTGAATACATCGACCAGCCTGTTCGCGTTTACAGCAGCGGAATGCAAATGCGTTTGGCGTTCAGCGTAGCTACGGCGATGAGGCCTGAAATCTTGATTGTTGACGAAGCCTTGTCTGTGGGCGATGCTTATTTTCAGCACAAGAGCTTTGATCGGATTCGACAATTCCAAAAAGCGGGCACGACACTTTTAATTGTCAGTCATGACAAAGCCGCTATCCAAAGCATTTGTGACCAGGCTATTTTGCTCAAAGCAGGAAGATTGGTAATGCAAGGAAAACCAGAAGCTGTCATGGATTATTACAACGCTATTTCCGCAGCCCATCAGCAACAAGAGATAGGTCAGTTCATTTTGGCTAATGGCTCAATTCAGACCGTCTCCGGTAACCGACAAGCTTCCATTGAAAGCGCGTTGTTGACAGACACGAGTGATCAAAAGATTGAAATATTAGAGGTTGGCTCAACTGTGCGTTTGGTGGTCGAGGCGTGGGCCCTAAGTGATTTGCCTGAACTGGTATTGGGTTTCATGATCAAAGATCGACTGGGTCAGCCAGTCTTTGGCACAAACAGCCATCACTGCCGACAGCCCCTCGCTCAAATCAAAAAGGGAAAACGGATCCGCTATGTCTTTGAGTTCAATGCCAATATTGGTCCAGGACACTACACCATAGCGCTGGCACTTCACACCAAAGACACGCATCTTGAAAATAACTATGAATGGCGTGATCAGGCCTTGCTGTTTGAAGTGGTCAATAACCAACAAGATGAATTCGTTGGGACTGCTTGGCTCAAACCCTCTTTGAAAATCTATTTATGAATGATTCTTTTTATCGCGGCTTTGAAGACCTGCACAGAGGCAGTCGACATGAAATCATGCGACGCTTACAAGTTTATTTGCCTTTCGTGATTCCTGTGGCTCAAGCCAATCCTTCTGCTGAATGTCTCGATTTGGGGTGTGGACGCGGAGAATGGCTTGAGTTGATGGCTGAATATGGCATCAATGCAATGGGTGTAGATATCGATGAGGCCATGTTGAATGCAGCAAAGTCTCAAGGGCTTAAGGTGATACTTAAAGATGCCTTAGATGCCCTCAAGACACAAGCTGATAACAGCATAACTTTTGTGACAGCATTTCATCTGGTTGAGCATCTTTTGTTTTCGCAAGTCCAAGAACTGATTCAGCAAGCGCATCGCGTACTGGTACCTGGTGGAGTTCTGATTTTAGAAACCCCAAACCCTGATAACCTGGTGGTTGCATCTTGCAATTTCTATCTTGATCCCAGTCATATCAAGCCAATTCCCTCTTTGCTGTTGTCATTTGCCGCAAATTACGCAGGATTTGCGCGAACTAAATTCATTGGGCTACAGGAGAGTTCATCTTTGCGATTTAAAGCAAATTTGCAACTGGAGGATGTGTTGGCTGGCGCGAGCCCCGATTACGCTGTTTTGTCACAAAAAGCCGGAACCCATGACGAAACCTCTCGATTAGATGTGCCATTCGAGCGTTCTTATGGGGTCAGCACTTCAGAGCTCGCGCAGCTGTATGCTCACCAACAGACCCAAGCCCTGAGAGAAATACGATTAGAAATCCATTCGGTTAGGTTGCAATTGCAGAACCAAATTATTTCAATGCAGTCGCAATTACAAGCGGCGCAGACGATGGTGCAACAGCACGAATCGATGGTGCAACAGCACGAATCGATGGTGCAACAGCACGAATCGATGGTGCAACAGCACGAATCGATGGTGCAACAGCACGAATTTCAAATTCAGTACATATACACAAGTGCAGTCTGGCGCTTGTTTAAGCCAATTCAATGGTGTTTGGGACAATACAGGCGAATTCAACAAGAGGGCTTGCGTGCACGTATTCGGGCATTTTTATACAAAACCCGAATCATGAAGCCAAAATCACAATCCAAGGCAGAGTTGAGTGAATGCGACGCTGGATCCACAGCGACCGTTGCCCACAATTCAACGCACGCATCCCATGCGAATCCTGATTGATCTCCAAGGTGCGCAGGCAACTCATCGGGGGAGAGGCATTGGTAGGTATTCCTTGTCCCTTGCCAAAGCGCTGGTCCGACAGAAAGGTCCCCATGAGATTCAATTGTTATTGAACGCCCACTTTCCCAATAGCGTTGACGAAATCCAACAAGCATTTTTCGGATCTTTGCCTGCAAGCCATGTGCATGTATGGAAGGCTTTAGAGCCTATTGATGGCCTGCGGACTGAAAACCAAGAGCGTAGACGCCTGGCACATCAAGTGCGTCAAGCGATTATTGACGCTATTGCGCCTGATGTGGTGCTGCTGACAAGTCTGTTTGAAGGTCCTGGAAATTCTGGTCTGGTGTCTATCGATAGTGATGGTCCACCCGTGGCCGTTGTTTTGTATGACCTCATTCCATTGGTGCATCAAGATTCCTACCTGACAGATCCAACAGTGAAAGATTGGTATTTCGGCAGGTTAGAGGAACTCAGGAAAGCCAATATGCTGCTGGCTATTTCAGAGTACTCTAGGCAAGAGGCTATAAGTTATTTGAGTTGGGACGCAGACAAAATAGCCAATATATCCGCAGCTTGCGATGACATTTTTTCCCCTTCGATCGTCACCGATAGGGTCAGACAAAATTGGCAAGAAAAATATGGCCTTTATAAGTCTTTTTTAATGTACACGGGTGGTGTTGACAAACGCAAGAACATTGAAAATCTCATTGGTGCCTATGCTTTGATTGGTCAAGAACTGCGCAACGCGCACCAGCTACTCATTGTTTGTGCAGTTGATGATGAGCATCGCAATAGGCTGTTTGAAGTAGCTTCCAAGGCTGGACTGAGTCATGGCGAGATGATCATGACCGGATATGTAGAGGATGCAGAACTGGTGGCTTTTTATAACGCTTGTAAAGCGTTTGTTTTTCCCAGCTGGCATGAGGGGTTTGGCTTACCCGTTTTAGAAGCCATGCGCTGTGGCGCGGCGGTGATAACGTCCAATACTTCAAGTTTGCCTGAGGTATTGAATATGCCGGATGCACAATTTGATCCCTTCGATCAAGACGCTATTCGCGATCGAATTCAATGGGTGCTCACTGGCAAAAAAGTGAGACAGTCTCTTCAAAGTCATGCAATCACGCAGGCAGAAACATTTAATTGGGATTTGACTGCAAAAAAAGCTATCAAAGCCATGGAATCTTCAGTGGACTGGAAATTGGCTGTATCCGCTGAGTCAACTAGGCCCAGACTTGCTTGTGTTTCCCCATTGCCACCAGCACGAACGGGCATCAGTGACTACACCGCAATGCTGATCAGGGAACTTGTCAAACACTATGACATTGACGTCATTGTTCAACAGCAAGAAATCAGCGATGCTTGGATTTTGCAAAACTGCACAGTCAGGACGGTGCAATGGTTTTTGGAAAACATCGGTTTTTATGAGCGTGTGATTTATCACATGGGCAATTCACATTTTCATGAGCATATGCTTTACATGTTGGAGCGGGCTCCTGGTGTTGTGATCTTGCATGATTTTTTTCTCTCTGGTCTTCAAGCGCATCATGCGCAGTCAACGGGTGAATTGAGTTGGATGCAAAAGCTCTATGAAAGTCACGGTTATCCTGCTTTGCTCGCGGATCAAATTCCTAGCGATAGGGGAATGGTCTTATGGACTTACCCAATCAACCTGAGTGTGTTGCAGCAATCTTTAGGAATCATTGTTCATAGCGAGTTCAGTCGCCGGCTGGCCAGGCAATGGTACGGATCAAATGCAGCCGATCAATGGCAAATCATTCCATTGATGCGTGAAAATCCTTTGTCTGACATTCAAGATAAAGCAAACATCCGAGATCTCTTACAAATTCACGAAGATGCTTTTGTCGTTTGTTCATTTGGCTTGCTCGGCAAGCACAAGTTAAACCACGATCTTCTAGAGGCATTTTTGACATCTGCTTTGGCGCGAGATCCAAAATGTCTACTTATTTTTGTGGGTGCGATTGATGAGGGACCTTATAAGAAGGCGTTGCAAAGTCGGATCGAAATGTCAAACCTGAGCTCTCGCATTCGTATTACTGGTTGGATCAATGCCTTGGAATATCAGCAGTACTTGTTGACGGCAGATCTGGCCGTCCAGTTGCGAACGCTCTCTCGAGGTGAAACATCTGCAGCTGTTCTCGATTGCATGAGTCACGGATTGGCCACCATTGTCAATGCCAACGGCAGTATGGCTGATCTGGATTCTTCTGCAGTGTGGATGTTGCCTGATGAATACCGGCTGCATGAACTTTCAATGGCCCTTGAAATCCTATGGAACAGTCCTCAACAGCGGGCACACAAGGGTCATCGCGCAAAGCAAGTCATTAGGTCTGGACATTTACCCAGTGATTGCGCACGACAATATAAAAATGCCATCGAATATTTTTATGAAATCCCCCAAAATTCACTGCCTGCCATCAAGCATCGTTTAGGCCAGTATTCGCTCAATGAAGTTGACAAGCAGTCCATTGTTGGTGTTTTATCTTCCATCTTGTCACCAACCACTAAACCTCGCCAAGTGTTAGTGGATATTTCCGAATTGATGCAAAGAGACAGCAAAACAGGCATTCAGCGGGTGACCCGTGCAGTACTCAATGAATGGTTGCGAATGGAGGTATCGGGTTGGGTAATCGAGCCTGTTTGGGCCACCCCGGATGAACCGGGTTATCGCTATGCTCGTCATTTCACAAGCCATTTCCTAGGTTTGCCGACACATTGGGCTAATGACAGTGTTGTTCAAGTCCGTGAAGGCGACATTTTTTTAGGCCTAGATCTACAGCCAAGCGTCATCCCTGCTCAGTTGAAAACCTTGAAAAAATGGCAATACCAAGGCGTCAAAATTCGTTTCGTTGTTTACGATCTTTTGCCAGTCCAGTTCCCACAGTATTTTGTGGGAGGTGCTGAAAAAGGCTTTTTGCCTTGGCTTCAAACCATAGTGGAATTTGACGGTGCCATCTGTATTTCTAAAAGCACCCAAAATGAACTTCAGGATTGGTTACAGCAACAAAGTACAGGGGCTTCGAACACTTTTAAGATTGACTATTTTCAGCTGGGAGCAGATTTAGAGCACACGTCGCCAACAAAGGGACTTCCCGAGAATTTTGATCATTTGAATCAAGCCATAGCCGATAGGAAAAGTTTTCTCATGGTGGGTACATTAGAGCCACGCAAAGGCCATGAACAGGTGTTAAGTGCCTTTGATGAACTCTGGATTAACGATGAACCATTGAATTTAATCATCGTCGGCAAGCAAGGTTGGTTGGTCGATCAATTGGTAGAAAGACTAAACAACCACTGTGAAAGCGGTAAAAAGCTTTTTTGGCTTACCAACGCTAGCGACGAATATTTATCTCATTTGTACCAAGGGAGTATTGCACTGATTGCGGCTTCTTTTGGTGAAGGATTTGGTTTGCCAATCATTGAGGCCTCTCGTCACCATTGCGCAGTGATTGCAAGAAATTTGCCTGTGTTTCGAGAGGTGGCTGCAACACATGCCTTTTTCTTTGACTGCGAAACTGGAACAGAGTTGGCCAAGTGCATAAAAGAATGGTTGAATTTATGGGCCCTTGACCAACATCCAAAATCTGTTGGTATGCACCTTATGACATGGAAAAAAAGTGCTGATGCGCTTTTCAAATGGACAATTTCCGGGGCACACAATCCATGACGACAAATGGCTTTTTCAAACTCAATGCGGCAGCGCGCTGGTTGATAGGCCAGGCAAACCGTTTGCACCAAGAAGGACTGCGCTCGCGGTTCAAAGCATTGGTCAAAAAAATCTTGATTTTCATCCGGTACCAAGTTCAAATGCGTCCCCAGTGGAGACACATGTTTTTGCTGGTCAGCCAGAAAACAGGAGCCTACGAAGCGCTCAAGAGAATCGATGCTAGGCTGATGGGGTATGGCCAATATTCAGCTAATCAGAAAATCAATCTCAAGCAGTCTGAAGAACTTCAGCTTTCAATCAAAGCTGAAAAAATATACCAAGATCTCAAAGAGACCATCGAGCGCCAACAGAGAGGGCAGATTTGATGCGAATCGTGATCGATATGCAGGGCGCGCAAACCGACAGTCGCTTCAGAGGAATAGGACGTTATTCACTCTCTCTTGCGCAGGCCATTGCCCGCAATGCTGGAAATCATGATGTTTGGTTGGCGCTCAATGCGCGACTACCAGAGAGCATCTCCACGATTCGGCAAGCTTTTAAAGATCTGATACCCGAAGAAAAAATTCGCATATTTGATGTGCCGCAGTTCAACACGCTTGGAAATTGGGAAAGCCGTTCTGCCGAAGTCATCCGTGAATCATTCCTTGCAGAGTTAAATCCTGACATCGTATTGGTTACCAGCTTATTTGAAGGTTTTTGGGCTAACGCCGTCCTATCTGTTGGCGCTTTCAGCGGTGGTCATAGAACTGCGGTCGTTTTGTACGATCTTATTCCGTTTATTTATCCAGAGAATTATTTGCCAACCTCCGAAATGCAAAACTATTACCATCAAAAACTGGAATGGCTGAAGCGTTCTGGATTGGTGCTGGCCATTTCAGAGTCCTCTAGGCAAGAAGGAATTCGACTGCTAGGTGTGTCAGAGGATAAGGTGGTCAATATCTCGTCTGCAATTGGGGGGCAATTTAGGCCAAACATAAAAGTAAAAGACAAAGCACCAGAACTGCTTTCAAAATTTTCAATTCAGCGCAGTATGGTGCTTTATGCACCCGGGGGATTTGATACCCGAAAAAATTTCAAACGGCTGATGGAGGCTTATGGCCGCTTACCCGAGTCATTGCGTCGAAATCATCAGCTTGTGATTGTCAGCAAACTGAGTCAAGGACAATACCAAGAAATGACCGCAATGGCCCAAAGTTCAGGGCTTGGCGAGAATGAGCTGATTCTCACGGGCTACGTGTCAGATGAGGATTTGATCAATCTGTATTCCCTGGCGCGCCTCTTTGTTTTTCCATCATTGCATGAAGGCTTTGGTCTACCGGCCCTCGAAGCCATGGCCTGTGGCGCCCCTGTGGTGGGGTCGATGACCACTTCATTACCCGAAGTGATTGGATTGAAAGAGGCATTGTTTGACCCTGAGTCGGTTGAATCGATCCAACAAACCCTTGTCCAAGGTTTAACAGATGAGGCTTTTCGGCAAAGGCTCATCGAGCATGCCAAGATACATGTGAAAAAATTTAACTGGGATAACTCCGCAAAAACAGCTCTGCCGGCCTTAGAAAAACTACACGCTACAGCACCTGCGTTGGATGAAAAACCCGACCTGATTGAAGAGCTTTCGAAGGTTGCAAAGAATACAAAACCTGATGCGAGGGCCTTGCGATTAACAGCAAATTGTATCGCCTATAACCAAGGTGCTCAACAACGGCAGTTACTCTTGGATATCTCAACATTGGTGCATTCTGATGCGAGAACAGGTATTCAACGTGTCGTACGAAATTTAATGGGTGAACTCTTTAAACTGAATCCTGGCACATTTAACATACAACCAATTTACTTCAGTGGGGGTATTTACCGCTACGCAAATGCATTTTGTCTTAAAAATTTTTTATATGAAACAGGCACAGGAGATACACCTGTAGACTTTCTCCAAGGCGATGTCTATTTCTCACTTGATTTAAATATGCACTTGAGTCATGAAACACAAAAGTTGCATTGTGATATGAGAAGTCGGGGCCTTCGTATTGCCTATCTCGTTTATGACATTCTGGAGTCGCAATACCCGAAATGGCGGAAAGACGAAATCGCTCCGATGTTTTTGAATTGGTTAAAAAACATAGGCGATGTTGCTACCGATCTCATTTGTATTTCTCAATCGGTGGCTACTGATGTGAAAAGCTTTTATAAGCAAAATCCACCCAACCGAAGCGAACAAGACCCAACCATTCGTTCATTCCACCTTGGCGCCCACTTTGAAGACACTTTGCTATCCATAGGTCTTTCCAAAAGCAGCGGTCTAATGTTATCTGCAATGCAAGAACGACTGAGCTTCTTGATGGTGGGTGCGATAGATGTTAAAAATGATTATGTGCAAGCTTTGGCTGTTTTTGAATTTCTATGGCAACGTGGCTTGGATGTCAATTTGGTCGTTGTAGGCATGAGGGGTTGGCTGATGGATGGTTGTATTGACCAGCTTGAAAGTCACCCTCAATCGATGCACAAACTTTTTTGGCTTGACAGTGTCAATGATGAATATTTGCAAATTGTTTATCAGACGGCGGATTGCTTGATCGATGCAAGCGAGGGTGAGGGCTTTGGCTTACCTGTTATAAATGCGGTGCAAAATGCTTTACCAATCATCGTTCGGGACTTGCCATTTTTTCGAAAAATTGCACCTGATTATGCACAGTTTTTTCAAGGGCTTTCACCTCATGATTTGGTCGATGCAATTGAGCACTGGGTCAAGCTGCATACAAAAAATCTGCACCCAACAACAACTGGCATGAAATGGCTTTCTCGGAAAGAAAGTGCTGCCCAATTCGTCAGCATAATAGATCTCAACTGAAAAATGATTTCAATGAAAAATAACAAAGCCATCATCACTGGCATTACAGGCCAAGACGGCGCCTATTTGGCGCAACTCCTGCTCGACAAGGGCTATACGGTGTATGGCACTTATCGCCGAACCAGTTCTGTTAACTTCTGGCGCATTGAAGAGTTGGGTATCCAAAACCACCATCAACTGCACTTGGTCGAATACGACTTGACTGACTTGGGTGCCAGCATCGCCATGATGCAAAAGATCCAGCCTGATGAGGTTTATAACCTCGCTGCGCAAAGCTTTGTGGGCGTGTCATTCGATCAGCCAAGCGCAACTGCGCAAATCACCGGTATCGGTGCATTGAATCTTCTTGAAGCCATTCGCCTTGTCAACACCAAAATTCGTTTCTACCAAGCGAGCACCTCCGAGATGTTTGGCAAAGTTCAAGCTATTCCTCAGGTTGAAAGCACGCCTTTTTACCCACGCAGCCCTTATGGCGTCGCCAAACTGTATGCACACTGGATGACGGTGAATTACCGCGAGAGCTACAACATTTTTGGCTCGAGCGGGATCTTGTTTAATCATGAAAGCCCGCTGCGTGGCCGCGAGTTTGTCACCCGTAAGATCACTGACAGTGTGGCCAAAATCAAGCTGGGCAAATTAGATTGTCTAGAGCTGGGCAACTTGGATGCCCAACGCGACTGGGGCTATGCCAAAGAGTACGTTGAAGGAATGTGGCGCATTCTTCAAGCAGCGGAGCCAGACACCTTTGTGCTGGCCACCAACCGCACAGAAACTGTTCGTGACTTTGTGCGCATGGCATTCAAAGGGGCGGGAATTACAGTGGAATTCAAGGGCAGTCAAGAGCAAGAAACTGCTCTTGACACCGCCACTGGCAAAACAGTGATGCGGATCAATCCCAAGTTCTACCGCCCATCCGAGGTTGAATTACTGATTGGAGATCCTGCTAAGGCCAATACCAAATTGGGTTGGGAACCTAAGACCACATTAGAGCAGTTGTGTCAGATGATGGTGGAGGCAGATTTACGTCGAAATCAAGCGGGGTTTTCTTTTTGAGCTCTTTGAAAATGACTTTATGAAAATTCTGCTCACGGGAGCCGCCGGATTTACTGGCCTTGTTTTCAAGGCTTGGGCTCAAGCACAAGGGCATGAAATCGTTGCCTTGAAAGCTGATCTGACAGACAAACAGGCAACGGTTTTAAAAGTGGCGGCAGCCAGGCCCGATGCGGTCGTTCACTTGGCAGCGATCAGCTTTGTAGGACATGCAGATGAATCAGCTATCTACGGTGTGAATGTTGTTGGCACAACAAACTTGCTCCAAGCATTGACCTATTTAACCAATCCACCAAAGTGTGTGTTACTCGCAAGCAGCGCCAATATTTATGGTAACTGCGAGGTTTCTCCGATATCTGAAACGCAAGTTGCAGCGCCAGTCAATCACTATGCGATGAGCAAGTTGGCCATGGAGTTGATGGCTTCAACTTTTTCAGACCGGCTGCCTATCGTGACAGTGCGCCCTTTTAATTACACAGGACGAGGTCAAGCGTCACAGTTTTTGATACCCAAATTAGTCCAGCACTTTGCTTCTAAAGCAGAAGAAATTGAATTGGGTAACTTAGAGGTTGAGCGCGAGTTCAACTACGTACGCATGGTTTGCGATGAATACTTAAAGATTCTAAATAAAGGCTTGCCGGGAGAAATTTATAACGTATGCACTGGAAAACGTATACATTAAACTATTTGGTTATGTTGCTGGAAAATATATCGGGACACCGACTTAAAGTAAAAGTGAATCCGACCATTGTTAGAAAAAACGAAATACACCTGTTGTGTGGTGACCCAACAAAAATTCAAGCCTGTATAGGTAGATTGGCTTCTTATGACCTGACGGACACCTTGCATTGGATGTTGAAAGAACCTTTGTGAGATAGTGGGTCTTGGCCGTTATTGCCACTGCAAGCTGTTATTGAGCAATAATAGCAACATGATTAAGTTGACTAAATTCACTGCAATTTCTAAAGCCACTCACCGAAGTCAATGGCTGGCTCGCTTTTTTGCGGGCATTTTCATCGTTCAATCTGGACTTTTCACGAGCAACTTTGTGATGGCTCAAACTGATGCCGCTGGTCGTATCGTGTTTGTTGTTGGTACTGCCATGAAGCATGCAGCCACCGGTGTTGAGCAGCCTGTCGTGAAAGAAATGGTGGTGGGTCAAGGCGACAAATTGCGCACCACCGATGATGCGCATATTTACGTCCGAATGGCCGACGGGGCCCTGCTGGTGGTTCGTCCTCAATCGTTACTCTCTATTGACCTTTGGAAATACAACCCTGAAAAGCCAGAACAATCGCAGATCAAATACACGTTGCACTCTGGGCTCAGTCGATACGTGTCTGGCAGGGGATCTCAGGCTGCCAAAGATCAATTTCGATTTAACACGCCTATAGCAGCTATCGGCGTTCGCGGCACAGACTTCACTGTATTTACTGCGCCACAGCTCACTGAGGTTTCTGTACGTTCGGGCGGTGTGGTAGTCAGCGGTTTTGGTGATACCTGTAAAAAAGATGCTACTGGGCCTTGCGAAGGTCTAGGTGCGGCTGAGCTGTTTGCCAGTCCAACAGCAGGTTTTCTTCAGCTCAAGGCTGGAGAACTCCAACCCCGAATCGTTCCCCTTAATGGCAAATCAGGTCCAGACCAAAAAGGTCCTGCCCTCAATGGTGAACCTTTGGTCAAAGAGGACGGCGCCACTTCTAACCCAACAAACTTGGTCGCTACCAAACGCGAGACCCGTGCGACTGAAGCCTTAGCTCAAAACGCTACTCAACCAACCACAAACGCACTTACGCCTGCTGCTCCTCTTGCTGCTTGGGGGCGCTGGGGTGGTTTAGCAACAGATGCCATGGGAGCTCAAATTCTGACCTCACTGGTTACTGGCCGTGACCTTGTGGCCATCAATTCCTACTATGCTTTGGCTAAAAACCCCGGCATCATCAGCTCTATGCCTGAGAGTGGACAGGGTAACTTCAAACTCATTGACCACGAAGGCATCATCATTAATCCCCAAACTAGGTTGATTGAAAGCACAAAAGCTGTTGATGGGAATTTGATTATCGACTTTGGTAAAAAACGTTTTCAAACAGAGCTCAAGCTACAAGGTGCTGGGCAAAACATTCAGATCGGTGCGACTGGTACCGTTGAAACGGGTGGGGTGCTTCTTTCCGACCTTTTTGTGTCACCAACCCTGGTTCAAGGACTTGTAGGTGGAGCCAATGCTGGTCAAGCCTCCTACATTTACAGGCGACCATCTTCAGCCAATGGACCAGATCTCTCAGGCGCTGCCAACTGGAGTCGCTGAGAGTCGTGAACCCTGGTTGAACAAATGCAACCTCATGGTGGGCTTTAAAGCAATACTGGCCATGGGACTGTCGCTTACGGTCAGTATTGCCATAAGCCGCCCTGATGAGCCCTTCGAAGAAGAGCTCATGGACCTGGTCATACAACATTGCCAAGCCGGGGACAACAAGCAAGTTCAAGCGATCAGTCAAGCCATTCGTGATCAGCTGTCTCCACCGCCAGAGATCTTGGCCTTGCTCGCGCAAATTGAGCAAACCAACTGTTTGGGCTCCGCACAAAAACCCACTGATCGCCCTTATACCGAACTGGCGATTGCTATGGGGTTTGACGACAACATCAATCTAGGCATCAGAGCCGACAGCATCACCCTAGGTTCAGCCAGCAAGCCCATCACCTTTTTGTTGGACAGCGACTACAAACCCAACAGCAGAGCCTACTTGTCAGCTAGCGCAACTCGGCAATTCATCACAGACAACGGCTGGACCCTGCAAGGCTCCTTGGGGCTGAGAAAAATCAATGACTACAGCCCGTTGGATACCGTCGGTTATAGCCTGAATGGGCGCTACCCTCTCAAGCCTATGGGCATTGCTTCACAGGTGCAGATTGGGTGGTCTCAATCGTGGCTAGGTGGTACCGTTTACCGCCAAATGCCTACATTAGAGTGGGAAAGCACTTTGGGCAACCCCAAGCAGCCTTGGGTCATCACCGGGCAAATAGATCAACCCAATTACCCAACGCAATCATCGCAAGACGCGAGAATTGCTTTGCTGAGTCTGACCCGATATGTGCGTTGGGAACCGCTGGGACTGCTGTCCGTGGGCGCTGGCCTGATCAATGACCAGGCGCTCAAACAACGCGCAGGTGGAAACCGCCAAGGCCAAACAATCCAAGCTTCAGCCCAGCACGATCTGCCTTATGGCCAAATACAAGCCCAGTGGAGTCAAACACGCTGGATCAGTGCACAGGACTTTTTTACAGGTCTGGTGGACGAGCGGCGCCAAAACCGCACCAAGCAACTGACATTCACCTACAAAAGAAAACTCAGCGCACAAATGAGCTTTTATGCGCAATACCAATACAGAACCGCACAGGACACAGTGCCCTTGTATGCGCACACCTCAAACGACCTTGTGGCGGGATGGGTTCAGCAATGGCGGTGAGTGTTCTTGCGCAAGGCGGTTGAGTTCGTCGGGGCGCAGCACCCGCAATCCCTGCAAGTCCTTTTGAATCACCCCTTCGCGCATCAAACGGGCCATCGACCTTGAAACAGTCTCACGGCTTGTGTTGAGCAAATTGGCCAAATCCAGCTGCTTGGGTGCCTTACGCACAAGCCAAGCGCCATCTGATCCTTTGACTTGCGCTTGCAACAACCATGCGCAAACCCGCTGAAAAGCATTGGGCAAGCTGAGTAAAACCCGCTCAACTGTCATCTCACGCACTTTGCCTGCCAAGTGTACCATCATTCGTTGGGCCATCAAGGGGTGTTTATAAAAAAGGTCCTGAGCCACAGCCAGTGGGATCAAGCCCACCAAACTCTGCTCGATGGCCTTGATATAGGCCGTGCGCGGCAAAAGGTCGATCACACTCAACTCTCCAAAGAAAGATCCAGGTGAAAGTACGGTCAAACTGATCTCTTGGCCGTTAGAGAGCAAGTCGTAGACCATTAACCTGCCTTGGCTGAGAACGTACAGCCCATCTGAGGTATCACCCTTATGACAGACCACTTCATCTGGTTGAAGGTTTCTCCATCGCACACGCGATTCCATTGAGGTAAGAACAACATCCTCTAAATTATTGAAAAGGGTCAGTTTTCTCAGTTGAAAATTGGTTACCATGTGCGCAATTACCTAGAACTGAAATTCAATGTTGCAAAAGTCCAACAAGATGTAAATTATCTCATGCGTGTGATTTGCATCACAGAATTAGCCCAATTATCTGTTACATTATTTTATGAAACGTGCATTTGCATCTGGGTGAGTCCCTAGGCATCTTACGTTCATTGTTCAAATGTCTTTATCCACAAGGAGCACTCATGGCTAGCACCACATACCTTCAACAAGCTTATCTGGCCTATTTTGGCCGCCCAGCAGACGTTTTCGGCCTGAGCTTTTATGCCTCCAGGGCAGACTCAGAAGTAATCAGAGCTTTCAGCGCGTCGCCTGAATCTCAAGCTTTCTTCGGCAGCTCGGACGTTTTGACCCAGATCAACACGATCTACCAAAACCTTTTCAATCGCTCTGCTGAGCCAGCTGGCTTGTTGTATTGGTCTGGTGAGATCAACGCTGGCCGTTTGAGCTTGGCTCAAGCTTCTATGGGTATCTTGGCTGGCGCTCAAAACGCTGACAGAACAGCTGTGACCAACAAATTGGCTGCTTCAGCTGCTTTTACAGCCGCTTTGGATACAACACCTGAAATTATCGGTTACCAAGGCTCTGCAGTGATCACGCCTGCACGCGCTTTCTTGGCTTCTGTGGGTTCTGATGCTGCTTCTTTGACAGCGGCCACTGCCGCTGCAAGATTGGACGCCACCGTAGCCAGCGTGGTCGCAGCAGGTACTGCTGCTGCCTCTTCATCAGCCGGCTCGACTTTCACGCTCACTACTAATTCGGACAACTTCTCAGGCACTTCGGGTAACGACACTTTCTCGGCGCCGCTGGCTGACAACGGTGCAACTAACACGTTGTTAAGCAGTGACTCTATTGATGGTGGCCAAGGTGTGGA
>Ga0214921_10006246_pt1 | contig 16408 bp, 14 predicted proteins | sample LL1505_MetaG_FD_177992 | JGI IMG/M metagenome (GOLD analysis project Ga0214921, IMG submission 177992) | Freshwater microbial communities from Lake Lanier, Atlanta, Georgia, United States - LL-1505 | ecosystem: Environmental > Aquatic > Freshwater > Lake | place: USA: Georgia | collected...
TTTTCTTCATCTCTGGATACTTCTTCTTCTGAATTCTTTTCTTCTTGTTGTGCAATAACATTAGATGAAACTTTTTGTTGTTTCTTTTCCATAGAAAATAGAGATTTAATAGTAGATGAAGACTCTTTTACTTTCTTAAAAATATCATTTAATATTTGTTCTTTATCTTCTAGTGGCATTTGTTATCCTTTTATCTTATTCTTTCTTCTTGCTTGCTCTATTCTTTCTTTTTGTTCTTGAATATTCTTTATATGTAAACCAACATATACTCTTCTTTCCCAAGGCACCATGTTTTCTAAACCATTTATATCAAATATTTTGCTCTCGATTAATGCATAGTTAGTTTCATACATTATCTTCAAAGTTTCAACCGAGAGCATTAATCGAAAAAATTTCTAAAATCCTTTATGAAAATATTAATAGTCTTTCCGTTTGGTGTTGTATATTCATCTTCATATACTACGGTTGGCATGTTATTAAAGAAGGTAGCAATTTTACTAAACATATCCTTTGGTAGACTTTCTAGGAATGATTTAATTTCCTGTATTGATTTTTCTTTTGTTTCTATTACTTCATCTTTTGTATAGATTTTATCAATAGATCTCGACAAGAAATTAAATATAAGTTCTGTTTTGGGAGTGTTTTCATCTGACAATTCTGAAAATTCTTTCAGTGATGGGTACTTCATTAGCACACCAAGATTGTCACTCAATTTAATATCGAAGTTTTTCTTATCTTGTAGTAGGTTTAAAACTTTGACATTCTCTAATCGCATTTCAGTTTCAAACTTCTCCTTAGTTTCAGGATCTCTTACGATGATCTCTGCAACTTCACCCATTGATTTCATTCTTAATTGAATAAACAGATATTCAACATCAAAATATGGCATTTCGTCCACATTTAATTTTTCAATAAAACAAGACTCAATTACACTTTTTATTGCATTTAGTATCTGTTCATTGTTTTTGGATTCTAATGCTATAAGCAGGACTTTTTCTTCCTTGACCACAAATGGTCTAAAAGAAACCTTTTTACCCGTTGATGGTATTGTGGTTGTATAAGTCGGTAACGATACTAAATTCTTTAAATCAATCATTTCATTATCTCCTTCATGGTTTAATCATTTTTATCATATTCTGATACTGCTCTATCCACTTCATCTTCTGATAATGCTGCTTGTTTTAGTGATGGATCCAAATCAGATCTATCAAGTAGTCTTGTTTCAGCAATGTCTAGTGTTAGAACTATTGTTACTGGATTACCATCTTTAAAGTGTGCATAGAATCCTTGTTGTGTGTAATCTAATTGTACACCTTTGATGAAACATTTTTGTAAACTTCTAGGAAGAACCGATGATACTTCTCCATTAATTCTAAATGCAAAATCAACTGTTCCTGGGAAGGTATATAACACACCACCAAGATCTTGGGTTGGGTATGAATGTTGTTTCAGTGCTTCTACTATTTGAATAAAAGCAGTCGCATCATCTTTGCTTGTTGGACTATATTCGATGTTCCATTGCCAATTTCTTGGAGTTGGAGAACGATATAAAGTTTCAACTGCTGGATTGAATGATTTTCTGGCTGCTAATTGGAGGTTGTTTGCAATATAAGTACCAACTCCTGGCATTGAAATTTTACGACTACCGCCCTTTGTTCCTTGACCGCCACCTATTGAATCTAATAGTCCACTCACAACACCTGCAATTGGTATTATTGGATTATTTGAAAATGCATCAATATTGTGACTGTGTATGTCATTAATTTGTTTTGGAAGAGGTAGGAATATAGTCTTTGATTTATTAGTTCCAGATCCTTCTGTATAAAAAGTTTTATTTAATTCTTCTATTTGTCCACTGGTATCTTTATTATCAAATGCATTTTTTATGTTAGATTTTGTTTCATTATATAAAGTTTGTTGTTCTTGTGACCCATATTTGGTTGCCAAATCATCTGCAAATGTGGTAATACCTTTAACACTAGAACTTGCAAGATTTGAAACACCATTTCCGATAAGTCGCTGTAACTGTCCTTGCGAATTTGAAAGATTTGGATTTTCATTACTGGAAGGGGAATACAAAGTAATAACCATACAGTCTCTTAATTTTGCAGTCTCTCTCGTAAAGGATAACTGTTCGGTTGTATTTTTTATACTTGGTAATCCCTGATTCAATGCCTTGAATTTATTTTCGACATTGTTTTTTTCATTAATATTAGCAAGTGCTCTCTGTTGATCTGCAACAGTTACAGTGTTTCCGGTAATAGTTTGATAATTTGCCGGGGCACTTGTAAGAACGGGTAATGCACCAGAACCTGCTAAATCGGAATAGTTTGCTATGTTTTGTTGTTGTATTTCTGCCATTTTTCTAGATAAATAGGATAGAACTGTTCTTTTTTATTTATATGCCATATAAAGGAAAATATAGACCTGAAAAACCGGAAAAGTATGTTGGGAACCCCAACAATATAGTCTATCGTTCTTTGTTGGAACGACGGTTTATGGTTTTTTGTGACAGAAATGACAATATTTTAAAGTGGTCATCAGAGGAACTAGCAATTCCGTATGTTTCACCACTAGATAACAGAGTTCATCGATATTATGTAGATTTTGTCATAGAGGTGAAGGAAAAGACTGGTGATACTAAGGTTTATCTTGTGGAGATTAAACCTTCTAGACAATGTGTGCAGCCACAAGAGTCCAACAATAAGAAGCAAAGGACATTTTTGAAAGAAAGTAAAACTTGGATAATAAATAATTCAAAGTGGAATGCTGCTACAGAATTTGCTAAAAAACAGAACTGGGAATTTAAAATAATAACGGAAAAAACTCTAGGAACCGATAAATGACTCAATTTGGACCAGCGCAACAAATACTAAATCAATTGGGGTTAAAAGATAGACCATCTGCCGGATCTTTTGGTATCTCTGACGCTATAGCATCGTTTAATCCCATTACAGGTAACGGTGTGACAGAACTTGCTAACTTTCTAGTAGATGCTGGTATCTATTATAGAACAAATAGATTCTTTGTAACAGTCTTTCCACCCCAAATACCAAATAACATACTATCAGATCTAGCCGATAGGAATGGCTTCAGATTTGTTTGTGAGTCTGCAAACTTACCAAACCAGACATTATTCACAACAGATTTTAAACTTAACAACTTACCAGTTCTAAGATTACCTTATTCAATTGATTATGGTAATGAATTAAACCTAACCTTCCGTATGAGTCAAGGATTTAAAGAAAGAAAATTCTTCTTAAATTGGCAAGAATACATCTTTGATATTAATAATGGTGTAGAGTATTATAATAATTATACCAATTCTTCTCTTATAGTCTTGACCCAGATTGATACAACCAATAGTAAAATTTATAATACACAATTTATAGGTGCATATCCAACAAATGTTGGTTCGATTGATTACTCATGGGAAGCAGATGGTAATTATGTAAAGCAGCAGGTATCATTCTCTTATTATAGAATGTTATCAGAAGGTGTTGTTTATACTCAACCAAAACAAAGCACATCATTAACACAAACAGCATTAAATCCTGATATATTAAATTCAAATACAAAAACAATAGCAATGACACCGGGAGCAATAACATAATATGTTTTTTACAAAACACCCATTCATCACACAGACGGATAATAATGGAAATAGTGTTCAGGTAACTGATATTCTTGCAACATTAACTGGTTTTGATATTTACAAAAATAGTCAATATAGTATTCAGTATTATATCCGTGAAGGTGATACACCAGAATCCATTGCTCTAAGACTATACAATAAACAATCTTACTCCTGGATAATTCTACTAATCAATGGTATGAAGGGAGTTTATACAGATTGGCCACTTTCATCAAATTCCTTTGACGCTTACACCAAGACAAAATATGAAGGTCTTTCGTCTATATTTTTTAAATTAGATAGCATTCAAAATTATGATATAAAACCGGGAGATCTCATAACTGTTATTAATAATCCGAATATAGCAGCAGAAGTTGTGAGTTGGAATGCTTCTCTAAGTAAATTAACGATAAGACAAATAAAAGGCACATTCTCACCTAATCAAACTGTTTATATTTTTAATACAGATTTGGATGGTAATCGTGTAGTTGATTATGGTGACATAGCAATATCGTTAGTAGAAACAGGAACTACTCCTAAAATTATTATTGGTGATATTGCAAGAGTAAATCTATATGAGCAAGATTCTCTTCACCATTTTGAATCCAACGGTGTTTATATTGATCCTTTAACTGGTTATTTACAGGGTTATTTGGCTGGTGTAGATAATAATGTTGTTACAAATTATGAATATGAAGTAAAACAAAATGATAACAAACGATATATCTACTTACCTACGCCTGAAGTAGCAATTAGAATAGAACAAGAATATGCAAAATTGATGGCAGTTTAATATGATAAATCTAGAAACACTTGGTAGTATAATCATAAAGTCAGAGGATACTTCGGTTGATATTACCGAAGTCGTGACATCAATTAACATATATCAAAGTTTATATGATCCATTTGTTACTGGTGATATAACAATTATTGATGTACCATCAAGCAGAGTTACAAAGAATTTTCGTGGTGGTATTGTTGGTAAAGGTGAAGAATTAATTTTTTCTCTTTCTACAAAAACAACTCCAGTTTCTAGAGATAAAACTTTAGATTTTGCAAAATACTACATCTATAAAGTATCAATGGTGCCGCTAGAATCTGCTGGTGAGCAAGCAATATTCAAGCAAGCAACTACATACCATTTCTGTTCAAAAGGAATGATTGTCAATGAATTTAAGAAGATAAGAAAATCTTATAAAAATAAGATCAGTAATATTGTAAATTCAATAGCAAAGAATCAATTATCATTAGATGTTTCTATCGATGAAGAAACAAATGGAAAGCAAAAGGTAGTAATACCAAATCTTTCTCCAATGAAAGCAATAATGTGGTTAACAAGCAGAGCATATGCTGGTTCTTCTGGTACAACAGGAAAAGCAACTGCTGATAAAAATAAGAATAAAGATAACAAACAAAATCACAATTTTGTTTTCTATGAGGACATAGATCACAAGCACCATTTTACTAGTATTGGATCTTTAATGAAAAGAGATCCTGTAATCGGTACAAAAGAAGACGATGGCATAACAATAAGAATGATGCCAAATAATAATTTAGTTAGTGGTGAAATTACAAAGAAGGTTTCATTCGAAGCACTACAGCATCTTGCAAAGGATTTCTCACCTTTAAATAATATAAAGGAAGGAATGTATGCATCCACCTGCTTAACTTTTGATATTACTAGAAAAAAGTATGCAAAAACTACTATGCGATATGATAAATTGTTTGAAAAACAAAACCATCTTTACGATAGACAATTAGTGGATACCAAATTTGCACCATCAAGCAGTGTTATAAATCAAGTTTACGATAATCCAGATGCGGTAATTAAATATTATCCAAAGGCAACAAAACTATTTTCTGTAAGAGAGAAACCCGGAAACCCAGATAATCCTGCAAACAATGTAGATAAATGGTTACTCCAGAGAATAGCATCTATGGCTGCTCTAGATCAATTTGGTATCGATGTTGAAATAAAGGGAAATGTTGGTATCAGTCTTGGTGATGTGGTTTTCTTTGGAAGACCCCAAGTCGATTCAATTGATACAAAAAATGCCAGAGATCCTTTCTTCGTTGGTAAATTCCTCATAACAAGAATTAAACATACTGTAGAGAATAGAGGAGACTCATTAGGATTTAATTTGAGAACTACTTTATCCCTTAGAAGAGATTCTGAATTTTCTGATAGTGCTGATCATGCAGCAGATAAATTAACCGATCTCCTCAAGGGAAATACAACAGTACAAAACTTGGGTGGAGTTCAAGCAGTAAATCAATTATGTACAGAAGCACAATGCTATCCAGAATTGACTGGAGCAGTAAGAGAAGGCGTACTACGGAATAATACAACATGAGTGGATTTTTAGGAAAAGACGGTTTTGCATGGTTCTTCGGAGTAGTCGAAGACAGAAAAGACCCATTAAAGATAGGTCGTGTTCGTGTACGCATACTTGGTTATCATGATGATGACCGAAATGTTCTCCCAACCAGCGAATTACCTTGGGCTACCCCAGTTCAGGGGATCACCTCAGCTGCATTAGGCGGTCTAGGATCGACTCCAGTGGGTTTGGTAGAGGGTACATGGGTTCTGGGCTTCTTTACTGATCCTGGCTCATATCAGATTCCCATGATTCTCGGATCTATCGCAGGATTGAATGCCAAGACAATTAAAAAATTAGGTGAAGAACCCGGAAATGCATTTAAAGATTTGAGATCAGCATTTCAATTAAAGAATGCACCAAATAATGCATTTGATAAGCGAGAATACCCAAATGGAAAGGGTAATGATGGTGATAAGCATGGTGCTCAATTACAAACAGCAGAAAGTAATTCAACCTATCCAAGACCAGATTATGCTGCTGATGCAAGCGATAATGCAGATGGAACCCCTGATACAAACATATTAGGTGTAAACGATCAGAATAGAATGGATAAGACTTCTGTTGGTGTGAAGAATGCACCAAGAGAGAATGGTGGTACAAGAGAGACAGCAGTTCCTGTTGCAGATATTCCTTTTGAGAAGTTCTCAACCGGAGTCACTGGTGAAAGTGGTGCAAATAAAGGAACAAATAAAGGTCTTGGTGTTGGTTATAATGGTGTTGATTCTTCATCAAAACCTTCACTAAAACAAAACTATAAGCAATTTAAAGACCAACCAACAAATGCAAATGGTCAATCCGTATTTTCATCAGGGGCAACAACTGTAGGTGGTAATAGGATATTTACACCAACTATCGTTTCAGCAACTGCTGTTTGCTATAAGGATAGTATGGGAAATATTCAATCTGGTGCCAGTGCAATAAAACAAAGTGTTATTGATCAAACAAATAAGACAGTAAAACAATCGAATATACAAAAACTACAATCAGATATAGAAGAAAGATCATTGTTGGGTGTTGGTTCTTATGTACGAACAGCAAATGGAACATTAGTAGATCCAAAAGACTTGGCAGAACAAAAGAAAGCAAACCAAGAAGCAGCAAAACCAGTCGGTACAGAAACTGGTATTTCTACAGGAGTTTCACCAACAGAGAAGGTAACTGTAAACGGTATTCCTGTAACACGCGATCAATTTGGTAATATCATACTAGATGGTAATGTAATTCCTTCTATTGATATTACAGAGAAGCAAAATAACCAACTAGATCCAAACAACCCAAATAGAAATGATGCATGTGGAGATTGTGGCTGTCAGGATGGTAAATAAATAAATTAGAGATTATATATGATATCACCAACACAAACACAAGGCGAATGGAGCGAACCAGAGACACCGTATGGTAAGGTAAAGGGAGAACCTACGGACAATGTTTATCCATATAATAAAGTTTTTGAATCGGAATCTGGACATGTCATTCAAGTAGATGATACTCCAGGATCAGAACGACTTGATGTATTCCATAGATCAGGAACATTTGAAGAATTCCATCCAAATGGTGATAGAGTTACAAAGGTAGTACGAGATAGATACACCTCAGTTTTGAGAGATGATTATGTCCATGTCGATGGTTTTTGTAATGTAACAATAGATAAAGCACTAAAGATTGTAGTTAATAAAGATGATACAGAAAGTACACCATCAAAGAATGTAAATTTTGATATTGAAGTTGGTAGAAATTCAAATGTCAATCTAGTAATCAAAAAGGGTAATTGTCAATTAAAACTCGAAGATGGTGATGTTAATCTATTGATGAATCGTGGCGATGTGAATATTCGTCAAGAAAAGGGAAACTATAACCACTTTGTAAATGGTGATTATAATCTAGAAGTTACTGGAAAGATGCATACTGTTGTTGGTAAAGATCTTGTAAATGAAATTGGTGGAAATAGAGATATTCGTGTTGATGGACAATTTGACAACAAATGGATTACAAATGGTTATTCTGAAACTTTAGTCGAAAAGGGCGATATGCGTGTTGAAGTTGGTGCAAATCATCATCAACTAATACACGGAGAATCTCACACAAGAGTAGAACAAGGAAGAAGAACCTTTATTGAACAGTATGAAGAATTATCAGTAAATGGTCCAACAAAGACTAAGGTTACTGGTAATTTTGATATCTTTACTGATGGAAATATTGCAATATCAAGCAGTGGTACTTTTGATGGATCGTTTGCTGGTTTTACAAAAATTACATCCGATTCATCAATAGACATATTTGCTGCATCATCTGCAAAATTAACAGCAAATTCTAGTTTTGATATATTGTCTCAGGGAGCATTAAAAATAAATTCAAGTTCATCTGTGGACTTATTAAGCGGTGCTGCAATGAAGATTTCTTCTGGTGCAGTAATGGGATTAAATGCTTCCGGTGCTTTGTTACAAACTGGTAGTGTAATTCACTTAAATGGACCATCCGCACCAAGAGCATCAAGTGCATCAAGAGCAAGTTCAGCAGGTTCCGCTGAATTACCAACCAAACAATTTGTATATGTTCCCGGTTCTATGGGCGCATGGACAAAGACTGTAAATGGTAAAACACCAGCATCTGTTCTAACAGGAGCAGTTGGTGATTTAAATGGTCAATTAGATTCTCTTAATAATGCAAAGGGTCAGTTAAATGGAGCATCATCTAATTTAACTCAATTACAACAACAATTAGCAGTTGCAGGAAACAATCCTGCACAGTTAAGCAATATAGCAAGTTCAACAGCAACTCTTACAAATAATGTTTCTGGTGTTGCTGGTTCTGTAAACAATTCTGTTGGTTCTGTTGGTGGAACTGTAGACGGTGTAGTAAACAATGCTGGCGGTATAGTTCCCGGAGTTGCTGATGGATTGAATCCATATTCTAGTGGTGGTGATTTCTTGACAGGATTAAAAGAGGGTATCGGTGGTATTACAGGATTTATAGGAGATATCTTTAGTACAATAACAGATATTGCCTGTGGTATTATTGATGCAATTGCTGGTGCAATAGATGCAGTAGTCGGTGTAATATCAGATGCAATAGACGCAGTAATGAATGCAATAAATTCTGTAATAGATGCAATTGGATCAGTAATCGATTCTATAACAAAAGCAATTGGTGATATTATCAACACCATAACAGACATCATTGGTCAAGTATTCGATGCCGCTGGCAACTTCATCGGTGGTATCGTAGATGGCATCGCAAGTGTAATCGACGCAATAGCAAGCATCTTTGATGGTCTTGGAAGACCCAGTAATTGTGGTATATCGCTTGCAGTATGTTCTGGCGATACGGCTATAGGAGTAACCATCTAATGTCTGGAGTTGCAAGAAAATTCATAGACAGTGTTGGTGGTGGAGTTGCATTAGGATCTTCTAATGTCTTTATTAATAATATAATGGTTGCCCAAAGAGGAGACAGGGTTACTCCACATCCTCCCTGCTGCTGTGGACCAGGCTGTGGTTGTCAGGAACACTGTGTTGCTTCCTTGGCAATGTCCTCACCAAATGTTTTTGCAAATAATATTAATATTGTAAGACAGGGAGATATTGCTACATGCGGACATCCGATTGCAGGATCTTCAAATGTATTTGCAAATTAAATAAAAACAAATATACATATTTAAAATGATCAGCAAAGACATAGATCTTAATTTTAATATAAACCCTATAACTGGGGATTTAAACCGAAAAAAAGATTCGGAAGCAGTAAAACAGGCACTAAAAACCTTGCTTCTTCTTGGATTATTTGAAAAACCATTCAATTCAGATTTAAATGCAAATATTAGAGGATTTTTATTTGAAAATTATTTAATAAATGCAGATAAGGAATTGGAAAATAATATCAGAAGAATAATTACAAAATATGAACCAAGAGTAACATTGAGGAAGGTATTGGCTACTGCTACCCCGAATCAAAATGCTATAGATATAACAATAGAATATTATTTCACCGGAAATAAAGAAGAAACATTAAACTTCTCACTAGAAAGAACAAGATAAAATGGAACAAAAAAGAGGCGATATTTCAAATTTGGATTTCGTATCCATTAAGTCAAATCTAATAGACTTTTTGAATAAGCAATCAGAGTTTAGTGGTTACTCCTTTGAAGGTTCAGCATTCAATGTTCTTATGGATGTTCTTGCTTATAACACATATTACAATGCATTCTATAACAATATGGTTGTAAATGAAACCTTCATCGATAGTGCATCAAAAAGATCATCAATTGTTTCACTAGCAAAAAACTTAGGTTATACACCAAAGTCAACAAGAGCAGCAACAGCAACAATTAATATAAAATTAGATGCTGATAATTATACTAATGATGTAATCAATAGAAACACTCAAATAACTGCAACTGATACAGATAACAATACATATACATTCGTAACAACAAAATCATATTCATTCGATCCTGTTTCTTTTGATAGTTCTGGAAATGTTACTCAATATGGAATAACAGATGTTCCAATTATACAGGGAGTATATACTTCCTTCTCCGCAATAATATCAGATCCAAAACAAAAAATTCTACTTCCATTTGAGGGAATAGATCTATCAACAATCCGAGCATTTGTAACTACATCAATATCAAATCAAGAAGGTATTGAAAACGAATGGTTAAGATCAACCGATATAACACTAACAAATTCTCAATCTAAAGTTTTCTTTGTTCAAGAATCTGCAACTGGTAATTATGAAGTAACATTTGGTGACAATGTTTTTGGTAAGCAATTAGATAAAGGTAACTTAGTAATATTTGAATTTTTAGTTTCTGCTGGTGCTTCTGCAAATAATATAGGTTCTTCAGATTCAGCAGAATATAGTTCATTTAGTCTATCCGGTTACATAGTAGAAACTGTACAACAATCATCCGGTGGTTCTGATAGAGAAGACCTAGAAAGTGTCAGAGTAAATGCTTTAAAGAACTATTCAAACGAAGAAAGAGCAGTAACTGCATCTGACTATGAAAGTCTTATATTAAAGAATTTTAACAATGTTGAGTCTATTCGTTGTTGGGGTGGTGAACAAAATGATCCACCACAATATGGAAAAGTATTTGCCTCCATCAAGCCAATAAACAGTGCAACACTAACTTTACCAGAAAAGAAACAAATTGTAGATTCAATTGTACGCAATAAGTCAATGTTGGGTATATCTCTAGAAATCCTAGATCCTGATATTCTATATGTAAATCTATTTGCAAATGTAAAATACGATCCAACAACTACAAGAGATTCCGAAACAAAGATAAAGGAAGTTCTGAATACAAAGATAAGACAGTATGCTGTTGATAACTTCAAGGGATTTGATGATGATTTCTATACATCTGATCTTGTCCCACAAATACTAACCTACCATCCAAGCATAGTTGGTGCATCAGTTGGTGCAACTATGGAAAAGAGAATTTATCCAGAAGCAGGTAAGAAGCAAACATACACAGTAGACTTTGGAAACAAAATATACCATCCAAAAGATTGCTATGATGTTTCGGTAGTTGAGAGTTCTTATTTCAAGATATATGTAACTGAGAATTCTCAATTAGTAGAAAAAATTTGTTATTTTAATGATGATGGTGGTGGTAAGATGAGAATCTATACTCTTGATACATTAGGCAATAAAATATATGTAAACACAAATGCAGGAACAATTGACTATACAACTGGTATGATAACAATTCCAGATCTTACGGTATCATCATTTGTAAATAACCAAAATTACATCTACTTTATTGCAACTCCAAATGATCCAGATGTATTCACAGATTTTGATACAATCCTATCATTTGATGCAACAATAACAAGAAATGTGTCAATAACACTAACACAAGTTTATAAGAACTCTCTAAACAACGCATCATATGCTACAAGGAATAGTGCTAACAACACAGCAGGCTAAACATGCTACAAGTTGAAATACTTTATCCCCAACCAGATTCAACTGTATATGGTAACGAATTAAAGTTTCGTTATAAATTATTAAATAATTTAGAGAAGTATAAAACAAGTAAAATAGTTTTATCATTTAATGGTGGAGATGAAACAACCACAGACATAACTGGTTCTTATATATTTCCGGGATTAGTAAATGGCAACTATGAAATAACAGGTTATCTTAAGAATAAGAATAATTTAAAAATAGATGGAACTGAGTTTTCTATTAAATTTGGTATAATTACCCAAGAATATGAATCAAACAATTTAACATGGGCATTTCCAAAAACAAAATTACCTCAATTCATACAAGAAGATTATAAGACATTCAGCAGATTCATTGAAGCATATTATGAATGGCTACACAAGTCAAACAATCCAGTTTACATGCCATTCACATCGGAATTTTTCTCTGATGTCGATACAACACCAGAAGTGTTCTTATCAAATTTTAGAATTCAATACTTAAATGATTTCCCAGATAATATATTTTCTCTTGGGGATTCAAAGAATTTAAGAAATATTTTAAAGAACATAAAGCAATTCTATAGAGCAAAGGGATCAGAAAAGTCATTTAAATTCTTGTTCCGCTTATTGTATAACACTTATGTTGATTTTTATTATCCAAAGAATGACCTATTTAAAGCATCTGGAAATCTTTGGGTAGAAAATGTTGGCATAAAGGTAAAAAATATTGATACAAGAGCAGCATTTAATCTTAAAAATAATATAATATATCAAAAAATAAATAATGTAGTAACCGCATCTGCTAGAGTTATTTCTGTTATTGTTGAAAAAGAAAAGAATCAAAATATAGTAGAATTTTATGTTGCCAATATTGTCGGTGAATTTAATGGCGATTTGCCAGTATACAGTGATGTCATAATACAAGGTAAACCACAAACAGTAGAAATGGATCTACTTCCTGTTGTCACGAGTTTGACGATAACTAGTAGAGCATTACGAGTTGGTGATAAGATCTATTTGGAAGAAGTTGATAGTACTGGAGATGAGACTGGTTCCAGTTTCTTTGCAGTAGTTCAAGAAGTTGATTTAAAGGGAAATGTGAAGAGATATAATATTATTAATTCGGGATATAATTATAGTGGCACACATCGATTATATAAGAAAAATTTAAATGGTTCAAATATAATTATTTCTGGCACATATGAAGTTGGTGTATTAACACGATATCCTGGGTACTATAAGACAATATCATCTTCACCAAGTTCTAGAGGAAAACTACAGGACAATAGAAAATATCAAGATTTATCTTATGTTCTTAAAGTAGAAAAAAATATTTTTGATTATGCTGATATTGTAAAAAGATTAGTACATCCAGCAGGTATGGGGTTATTTGGAAGTTATCTTGTAAAAAGAGATGAACAATTAGACTTAACAGGAATTGGAGAAATTAATCTCTATTATTGGGGATTTATTGGTAACTATTTACCATATACCTTCAATACTGTAAAAAATCTAAGAAATGACACATACGCAAATGGTGACCCAGTATTATATCCAAATGGTCTTACAGACTTATATCCAAACGGATTCGATCCTGGTGTTTCTTTCCCAGACGAGATAACTGCAACTCAAAAACATTTGGCAAGAGCATTTGAAAAATTAAAATCTGGAGTACAATCTTTACAGTTTACATATGTACCAAGTGTCTCTGATTACACCCAAGTCAATAATTATTGGGTTGTTTATCCCCATCCAAATACTTTACTAAATAGTTCTGATATCATAAAAAATATCACAATACAAGATTTCCTAGGCATCAAGACAACCGATTTAACAACTAACTAAAATGCTAAGAACTAATTTTAAAAATTCTGTTATACAATCATTTTATGATAAATTCTCTGACTTTTCAGATACAAAAAATTATCTGTTTATAGGAAAAGTAACAGAATGGGAAAATGACAATGCACCCCCCACCACATTGGATTCTTTAAAAGAAGAATTAGATGCATGGAAAAATATGTTAGTATGTAAGAGAATTAGTTCAAATGATATTGTATTTGTTATAAGAAGAATAGATTGGACATATAATACAAAATACACCCAATATGATGATTCTTCTGACTTATATTCAGAAACAACCCCTGTTAATTTTTATGTTTTAACAAGTGATAATAATGTTTATAAATGTATTTCTAATAATAATGGTGGAAAATCACAATACTCACCAATAGGAACATCAACAGAAGAAATAATAACTCAAGATGGTTATATTTGGAAATATTTGTATTCTATAAGACCAGAATTACAAGACTTCATTACAGAAGAATATATTCCTGTAGAATATCTTGATGAATTGTCATACACAGATCAAAGATCATTACAATTAGATGTTGAACAAGATGCAAAAGCAAATAAAAATGGATCAATATCAAATATAAAAGTAACTCAAATTGGTTCATCATATCCATTTGCTATTGATTATATACTTGGAGATAATCCAGAAAGAGTAGACCATTTAGTACAAATGAATATTCCGGTTGGTGGAACAACCATTAAATTTAATACAAATTCTAATATCAGTAGAATAGATAATATCTATAATGATAATTATGTGGTTTATATTTACAGTGGAACTGGCTCTGGTCAGGTAAGAACCATCACTGACTATGATGGTTCTACAGGAATTGCAACAGTAGATGAAGGATTTACTGATGCAGTCACAACTAGTAGTTATTACAAAATTTTACCAAAAATACAAATTACTGGCAATGGTACTGGTGCAATAGCAATACCTGTTATAAATCCATTGACAAAATTAATAAATTCAATTTCTGTAATTGATGGTGGACAAAACTATAAAGATGTAACTGTGGAAATAAAAACATCAAAAACTATAGAATCAGAAAAGACAAAAGCAAGAGCAATAATTTCACCATTCAATGGTCATGGTTCATCTGCATTAATTGAACTTGGTTGCAAAGATGTAATGATACTAACAAAATTTGATAAAGAACAAATACAAAATTTAAAGTTCTATAATGATTATCGTCAAGTTGGTATTATTCAAGATATAAGTGTCACAGGTGAATCGCAATCATCTCAAACATATACATTTGATATAGAAAATATCAATTCAACAACATCAATGGTTTTAAGTGGAAATTATTCTTCGTTCCTTTCAATTATACAAGCAAATCCAACACTAATAGTCAAACAAGGTTCTGATGATAATTTAGGACAAGCACAAGGAACCTATTCTAGTTTTGATACAACTACAAATACTCTTATCCTAAAAACGGTAAATGGTAAGTTCTTAAATTATAATCCAAATGCAACTAGTGCAACTGTATATCCACTAGTAATAGAAGATTATCCTGTTTTGGGAACAGATACAGTATACAGCAATATTGTTGTAGAAAAATCAGCACCTTATGATTACTACACAAACACCACATTTATACAAGACTACTCTATTTTGGGTCAAAATAGTTTATCAACAGCTAAGGTTGTAAGTTGGTATCCTACTTTCTTTGGAACTGATGGTAAGTTAGTGGTCAAGAACATAAATGGTAAATTCATAGAATCATATTATAATGATGCAGGCACCCTCATAAGCGGTGAAAATATTATAGGAATTAGTAGTGTGAGTACCACAGAAGGTGTTTTAGGATTTACAACCGATAAAGTTGGTATAATAAAAAATGTTGCAAAGACAGAAGTAATTCAAGGTAATGATATTTTTAGAGCAACTACTACCTTAACTCTCACAAGACCTACTGGAAATACTGATCTATTTACTGCAAGCGACTTTGCAGAAGATGACAATATTAAACAATTAACCACTGGTGCTGAGGGAGTTGTTGTTGGTTGGGTAGTATCATATGATGGCACTTACGGTAATCTTATACTATCAAGTACAACTGGTTCATTTAGTGTCAATCCAAACTATAAAATACAAAAACTTTCTGGTAGCGTATATACCACTCAAGAAGCAGTAGTTTCAGATATCAATTTACCAGAAGTAGATAGATATTCTGGAAAAATTATATACATAGAAAATATAAGACCTGTTGTTCGTGGTGATGATCAAACTGAAGAAATTAAAATAATAATAGGACTCTGAGGTAAATAAATGGCATACAATCACGCAGATATTCTCTCCAATTCGCCGTATTATGATGACTTTAATGATACCAAGAATTTTCTTAGAATTCTATTCAAGCCTGGTTATTCAGTTCAGGCAAGAGAACTAACCCAACTACAAACTCTACTACAAAATCAACTATCAACACTTGGTAGTCATGTATTTAAGAATGGTAGTCTTGTATTTGGTGGAGTAACAACTTTAACAAATTGCAAGTTTGTCCGTGTATCACCAACAATACTTGGTAATACATTTACCCATACCGATCTAAGAGGTCACATAGTTACTGATGGTAGTACCACAGGTGTCA
>Ga0214921_10006247_pt1 | contig 16408 bp, 13 predicted proteins | sample LL1505_MetaG_FD_177992 | JGI IMG/M metagenome (GOLD analysis project Ga0214921, IMG submission 177992) | Freshwater microbial communities from Lake Lanier, Atlanta, Georgia, United States - LL-1505 | ecosystem: Environmental > Aquatic > Freshwater > Lake | place: USA: Georgia | collected...
CCCGCGTCGCACCCGCCAACTCATCCAGCACAAGTTGGCGGGTGCGACGCGGGTGCGGGTGCCTGTCCTGCGTCAGACCCCAGCCCGCATAAAAAGGCTGGCCGTAACACACCACTGTCTTGCCGCGTAGCAAAGCTTCAAAACCTATTAGCGAAGTCATCACATGCACTTCATCCACTGAAGCTAGCATCTGAGGCAACGACTCCTGTAAAACCACTTCATCACACCACTTCAGAGCCTGCGAGTCTTGCGTGCCCGCACGACGTAAGCCTGCCATAACATCAGGATGTGGTTTGTAAACCACCCAAGCATCTGGCCGTGCCTGACGAACAGCCTGCAACAGTGCCATGTTGGTGCGAATGTCTATCGTGCCAGTCGCGATCGACGCATCGGTCTCGACTTGGCCAGCAACTAACAGAACTGGCTTATGTGTTTGTGGCCTGCACCACGGCACAGCAGACAGGTTGTACTTACTCAGCCCAGCAGCTACCACCTTGTGTCTGAATTGTTCAGCGCGTGTCAACAAATCCTGATCGTAAAAACCATCTTGCAGCATCACTTCCAGAGCACTGGGCTCACGTGCATCAAAGTAAATGCCTATAGGGTCTATCACCCACGATATAGGCAGGGTCAAGTCGGCTCCCAAGCCAATCGAGCGTAAAAAACCGTCCTCCAAGCGCACTACCCTTACTTCAGGTGCCAGCCCAGGCAAAAGTGCATTCGAACCCCACAGCAACAAAGTTGCCTCCCGTGGAACCTGCGCAGTCCGACGCACAAAACGAATGTCTTGACGCTGTGTGAATTGACGTAACAACGCCCTCTTGCGCCAGGAAAAACCATTGGCCATTAATGGCCCCTCGTGTAGGGCAGCTGTTGGTGAGCCGCCTAGCATCAAGTAAGCCGCTTCAGATTCAATGTTTTAAGCGCATTCAAGTAATGCACATTTAAATATGATCCAGCAACTTTTGAACTTGCGCAAAATGGTTCTGCCAAGTGGGTAGCACCAAGTTCTTTAATCGTTGTAATTGTTCTTGTCTGCGAGGACTGCCAAATGCCGAATATGACTCAATTGCCTGCAACCAACCCAAACCGTCAAAAGGACTGAGATACTCGGGGACCTCACCCGCAACTTCTCGAAACACCTGTAGTGAACTTGCTAGGACAGGTGTGCCAATGTTTAAAGCCTCGACTAAAGGCATACCGAAGCCCTCACAAAACGAGGGAAACAACAAGGCTTGCGCGTGGCGCAAATAGCGCGATAGCTCGACGTCTGGGCAACTGGGCACTTCGTGCACATAGCCTTGGAGTACCTCGCACCGTTCCAATAGATCGATAACGTTTTCGCACTCCCAGCCCCGCTGACCAATCACCACTAGATGCGGAGTGTCTTGCCCCCACCTTGCCACCAACTCGCGCCAGAGGGTCAGCAGAAGCGAATGGTTCTTGCGCGACTCAATCGTGCCAAGCACTACAAAATAAGGCCGCTCCATAGGTCTCCTTAGCCCTACGGGCTCTGGCAAAGGCGCAGAGGCCAACTGCGCCACCGCAGCTGGCGGCATTGGCAAACACTGAGACCTTGCAAAGGCCGCCAGACTCCCCAGCGTAGCCTGCGAATTGGCCACCACCCCAGCGCCTGATTGCAGCACCACACGCATACGCTGCGTATGAGCCAAAGATTCGCCCGCGCGGCAATACTCTGGGTGGGTAATAGGAATTAGATCGTGCACAAAAAAAACAGGCTTTTGCCGAGTTTTTTTCAACCACTGTGCAAAACCAGGACGGTCCCATTCCGAATGCCCCAAATAAAAAGCTGTAACTCCCTTCGCATCCTGGGAAGGCCAAGGCGGCAAACAAGCGCGCAAGATCAACCGTTTGAATTGCCATCCAAAATCATTTGGCGGACTCAGTACCAAGTTAAATAAAGCTTGCGAGTCTGTTTGCGACACAAGTCGCCTCCAAGTGCCTTTTTGCAGGACAGCCTGTGCATACGGGCCCCAATGCGCGATATAAGCTAAGTTCACCCGATCCACGCCCGTCGACAAAAGCCCTCTCCCCATGCGGCCAACTAAACGACTAATGTCAATAAACACAAGATATTGAAATTCTCAAAAAAGAATTCAATCGCATACTGACCATCTGCACGGTCAATTACTCAAAGCCCTTAAAGTCAAGGTCGGCCCTGCCACCGAGCCAATAATATTTAAGAACTTCTGAAGCTCTGCAGCTGGTGCGTTAGAGACATACACCACATCTTTGTGGCGCATCGGAAAGTCTTGCGCTGCAAAGAAGCTGGTCGGATCCTTCAGGTTGAGCCGAAAAACCACCGGCACCTTTCCCTGCGCCGTCCGCCTTGCATCCTTCTTTATATTGGGCAAAAGCGCGGGGTCTTCGAATCGGAAAATAAAAATAGCTTGCGCATCGGCCCGCTGGTCCTGAAGCCCCCCTGCTCGGCCTAGCGCCTGTGCCAAAGAAATGCCTTGCGCTTCAAAATCAAGTTCTCGGTTGACCCCAGTGGCCCCCAGCACCGTTAGATTAAATGGTTGGTGAAAAGCTGTCACCACATCGCCAGGCTGCAAAAATACGTTTTCTGCAGGGTTTGCAATCACGCGTTCCATTGGCAAACTGCGTACCTGCTCACCCCGTGTGATCTGCAAACTCATCTTACCCACTGGCTGACGAACCCCACCTGCTGCGGCCAAGGCATCCAGTAGCCTCTCGCCTTTAGCCGTGAGCGGCATAAGCAAACTGTTACTGACCTCTCCCACTACTGTCACATTGCTAGTGGCGTTTTGTAGCACCCTAACCACTACCTGGGGCTGATTAGCCTTGCCCTTCAGACTCTTAGTGATAGCGTTTTGCACATCTGCAATTGACTGGCCAGCCACCTTGATGCTACCTGCAAAAGGTACATCGAGGTTGCCATCAAACGTCACCATCTGACCTGGCAACAGGCTAACGCGTGCGGAGGCCGCACCACTGCGCATGTCCAAAGCCGAGACACCAAATAAGCTAACAGGTGGCGCCTCCCAAATCGACACCTCCAGCACATCACCGGGACCCAAGGCAAAGGTCGGCTTACCCGCCTGACCCCAAAGCTGTGCAAAAGAGCTTTCAGAGCGAGCCGCACTAGCCATGCGCTGGGTAAGTGGCGCTGTCACTTCCATCAGTTGTATACCTAGCGAGCTTGTCACCTCCGCACTTTTTTGCATCTCCTTCCAACTCGGGCCGGCAGAAGGAAATGAATCAGGAAAAACTGCGCACCCTGCCAAGGGCACAACGAGCAACCATATTTGCCGCTTCACTAAGGAACCCACCGTGATAAATAAAAAACTTTTCGTAAGAAAATTAAATTTTTTGGAATTCATATATTTAAAAAGAGTGTGTCTGGTCAACTAAGTTGCAATTGATTTGTTTCATCAAGATGTCTACACACTCATGGGGGTTTAGCCCGAAAGTTGGGAGATGCACTTCTGGAGTTATGGGTGCCTCATAGGGGCTGTCGATACCAGTGAAATTATTCAACTCTCCCCTACGGGCTTTGGCGTACAACCCCTTCACATCACGCGTTTCGCATTGCGCCAAAGACGTGTCTACAAAGACTTCCGTGAATTCCCCAGGTGCAAAAAGACTGCGGGCCATTTCACGTTCCGACCTAAACGGCGAAATAAGGCTGACTAACACCACCAAGCCCGCATCCACCATCAAACGCGCTACCTCGGCCACTCGACGAATGTTTTCCACGCGGGCTTCCTCGGTGAAACCCAAATCGCGGTTTAAGCCGTGACGTACGTTGTCACCATCGAGCAAATAGGTGTGCACTCCCTGCGCGAGCAAATGCTTTTCAAACAGGTTAGCCAGCGTGGACTTACCCGAACCCGATAGCCCGGTCAACCAAATGCACTGAGGCCGCTGCAACTTTTGCACAGCACGCGCTTGTTTGTTCACTTCCATCGCCTGCCAGTGGATGCTGCTAGCTCGGCGCAAGGCAAAAGCCAACATACCCGCCCCTACAGTCTCAAAGCTTCGCTTGTCGATCAAGATGAAGCTGCCCAATACACGGTTGGTTGTATAAGGTTCAAAAACCAAAGGCGCACTAGTGGACAAATTCACACAGGCAATTTCATTAAGAGCGAGCGACTTAGCCGCAGAATGCTCCCCCGAGTTCACATCTTCTAGATACTTGATGTCAGTGACTGTGGCCGTCACTTCCTTGCTGGCGAGCTTGAGCAAGTATTGCCGCCCTGGCACCATCGCATGCTCATGCATCCACAGTAAGCGGGCTTGAAACTGATCCGCCACCTCGGCCGGTTGGTCGGCGGCCACCATCACATCGCCACGGCTGGCATCAACTTCGTCAACCAGTGTCAGCGTCACAGCATCGCCTTGGGCAGCTTGCGTTACCTCGTCAAAACCGCACCACACCTGTTTGATTCGAGTCTGCACCCCTGAAGGCAAGACCCTCACCGCATCACCGACCTGAATAAGGCCCCCAGCCAAGGTGCCACAAAAGCCCCTGAAGTCCAGATTCGGGCGATTGACCCACTGAACTGGCATGCGAAACGACTGCCTCTTTGATGTGTGGGACAAATCAACTGTGTCTAAATAAGCCATTAGGCTCTGCCCCGAGTACCACTGCATCAGCGGGCTGCAGTGCAGCACGCTCTCGCCCCCGAGTGCGGAAAGCGGTATTGGCTGCACCGATTCAAAACCCAAATCGTGGGCAAAAGACTGATAGTCAGCCACGATGGCATTGAAAGTTTCCCGATTGAAACCGACCAAGTCCATCTTGTTGACAGCCAGAATCACGTGGCGAATACCCATCATCGCAACAATGCGGCTGTGCCTCCGCGTCTGCGTGAGCACGCCCTTGCGTGCATCAATCAGAATAACCGCCAGCTCTGCGGTCGATGCCCCAGTGGCCATGTTGCGCGTGTACTGGTCGTGCCCTGGCGTGTCCGCTACGATGAAGCGACGCTTTTCGGAGGCAAAAAAGCGGTAAGCCACATCAATCGTTATGCCCTGCTCCCGCTCGGCCTGAAGACCGTCCAGAAGCAAAGCTAGATCGAGTTTTTCACCCTGCGTACCGTACTGGCGCGAGTCTTTTTCCAAGCTGGCCAGCTGATCGTCAAAAATGGCCTTACTCTCAAACAGCAAACGTCCGATCAAAGTGCTCTTGCCATCGTCCACACTGCCGCATGTAATGAAACGCAAAGTAGGCTTGTTACGCTGGCTGTCCAGAAAACTGGCAATATCCTTTGTATTCAAAACAACCCTCAAAAATACCCTTCCTGCTTTTTCTTCTCCATTGATCCAGGTACATCTGAATCAATGAGACGGCCTTGTCGCTCTGAGCTGCGCGCGTTGAATGTTTCGGCAATCACGGCCTCCAACGTGTCTGCATCGCTGTCGATGGCAGCAGTCAAAGGCCAACAGCCGAGCGTGCGAAAGCGCACACGCCTCATTTGCGCCTGCTCACCAGGAGCAAACGGAAAACGTACGTCATCCACCATGATCAGTTGTCCTGCGCGCTCCACCACCGGCCGCTTGGCGGCCAGATAAAGTGGCACGATAGGAATATTTTCGGCATGGATGTATTGCCAAATATCCAGCTCGGTCCAATTGCTAATCGGAAATACACGGATCGTCTCATCCGGGGCAATGCGCGTGTTGTAGAGGTTCCATAATTCAGGCCTCTGAGCCTTTGGGTCCCAGCGATGACCGGGGGCACGAAAGCTGAATACCCGCTCTTTGGCGCGAGACTTTTCTTCGTCGCGCCGAGCACCGCCGAACACCACATCAAAGCCGTGCGCATCCAGCGCCTGCTTGAGAGCTTGAGTCTTCATCACATCGGTGTGGTAGTTGCTGCCGTGGGAGAACGGCCCTACGCCTTCGGCCAGACCTTCGGGGTTGATGTGGGTAATCAGGCGCATACCGCTATCGGCCACCATGCGGGCACGGTGGGTATACATGTCGCAAAACTTCCAACCCGTGTCCACATGCAAAAGTGGAAACGGCGGAGGTGAAGGATAAAACGCCTTTCGGGCAAGGTGCAACATGACCGAGCTGTCCTTGCCGATGGAATACATCATCACCGGATTGCGGGCGGTAGCAACAGCCTCACGGATGATTTCTATCGATTCTGCTTCTAGTGGATTCAAATCAGGTCAAATTCAAAAATTCTTCAATCAAGCGCTGCATAGGCAGTTGTTTAGATTCACCTCCACGGCTAAGTTGAAGAGTTATTTTGCCCACCGCCTGAGTTACCCCCACTGAAGCAGCAAGCGCATCCATGACCTTCTCGCCTTTGGCTGTAAGTGGTAGGCGAAGGCTTTGTTTGACTTCACCCATGACAGTGGCATTTGAAGTCATGTTTTTAGTCACCCGCAGCATGACTTGGGGCTGATTGGCTTTGCCTTTCAAGCGCTGATTTATTTCATCCTCAACATCTGCCAAAGGCCTAGCTGCGACTGAAACCATGCCAGCAAATGGAACTTGAATGAAACCATCTTTGCCAATCATCTGCTCTGGTAATGTGATAGATCTTGAACCGTTGTATTACCCTTTTGCATCAGGTGTGGATCCACCAAACAACACAGCAGGTGAGGCCTCCCATATGGTGACCTCCACAGAATCTCCCGCGGCAATTTCCATTGAATGGTCAGATCGTGTTTTTTAAAGACAGAAAAAACATAGGCTTGAACTGCACTTTGTAGCTTTCGGGCCAACTTGTCGTTTACATCCAAGACAGCTATGGGTGCTTCAGGCGCACCTAAATTTAAGATTTTTTTTTCTGGTTCGCTTCTGGTCTGCTGTTTGGATGGCTTGAGAAAATAGAAGCACAACCCTAAATAAGCAAAAGAAACAATAGTGTTGATAGGAAGCGGAAATAAATCTTCTAAATTGTCCCATCTATTGCTGAATCAATGACTTGTATATTTAATAAGATTTTTTTAAAAAAATCGTATTTCATTTCCTTCTCATAAACGACTAAAATTAAAACCATAGCAAGTTGCGGGAAATCCATCCACCATCAACTTCAAATGCAATTGGTTTAATCTTTTGTCGTAATAATCATCTTTGTGTTGTGGATAAGGGGGGATGTCAATGAAGAAATCTACTGGTGTAGCTCCAACATCAAAACTAAGAGGCGGCACTTCGTAACCACTTTCTTTTAGTTGGTTTGCTAAGTGCTCAAAATCTTTCCTTCTAAAAAGCACAGTTCCCCAGTTGTCAATCGTTTCTTCTGTACTCGTATAGTTAAATTCAGTTGTATGTACAGACACACCGCCTTTTTTCAGCAAGCGCCCAGTATTGCGAACAAAGCTTAGCCCCTTCTCGATAGAACCCAGATGTTCGTATGCGCATGTCGACCAGCAAAAGTCGAACTGTCCTTCCATTTCCGGCGCAATATTGTTCATATCGGCATACTGGAAACTGACGTGCCGTCTGAACTGTTCTTCTTCTAGATATTCCTTAAAGTAGAGGCGATCCAAAGAGCCATGCTGTGCTGTCGCAATCCAGCCCTTGGATGAGTCATTGTTTGGATCCAGATCAGTTGCGAGAATATCGACACCCATTGAAGCAAAGTAGGACGGTAATCGCTCCTGCCCAACACCAAACACAATGCCCCGGCTCCCTGGGATCAGTTTTCCCTTAAGCTTGAGGACATTAACGATATAAATTTCCTCCCAGATTTTGCGGTGCAGGTGTGGAGCAAGCTTCATTTTCTTACACGTATCAAGAAACCAGAATTGCAGAAAATCTTCAAAACGAGTCGCTGAGCAGTTTGGAACGAAGGGATCGTTTAACTGTTCTTTACGATCTAGCTCGCCGTTTTTGTAGTAGCGTGAAGCTAATTCAGACCCCAGTGCTTTGACATTCCACTGAACTGCTGGAAGGTTTCGGAATTTCGCCAGTGCCTGGTTTGAGTTTGGTCGCATCAACTCTTGGGTCAGCGCAAACATGTCATACATCATCTTCGAGCGGAATTCTTCAAATAGCTTCCGTTTTTCCTCTTCAGACAACAAACGTAACTGTGTCTGAGGTTCGGCAGGTTCAAAATCGGTCGAACGATGATCTTTATTTGCTTTACTGCGAAAGATAAGATCAAATAGTTTCATGTTATTGCACCCCTTTTATTTCAAATATTTATACATTGGATGGGTCGTTATGACTGAGAGTGAGCTATTCGACAAATGCCCAACCAACAGATGCATATGACTTTAGCTTCGAATCGTCCGATTGGGCATCCACCATCATCGGTGAATAGACTTCAGGAACGCACAGCTTGAAAATTCCTTCGTTCGGCAAGCCTCCAATATCGATCCAGAGTTCATATCGATCGTCGCCCAGAAACTTTAATTCTGTAGGAACGATATCTTGCGGCGACTCCCTTGTTGCAATGATGTCTTCACGAGTAATTCCGCAAACAACAGATAGCGAAAACTTTATGAATCGGTGATGCGACTTCTTCCTGTAACTAACTTCCGAAAATCGATCAGGCCCTGCCCACCACTCGAGTTGATTACTGGAAGTCATCTGCGGCGAGTGCCAACCTGAACGTAACCAGACACCACAATCTCCATCGCCGAAAGCTTTGCTTGAATTATCCGGATAGCGAATTCCTGTCACATCGCGAAGAATCCGATTTCGGTATGACTTATACCGTTCTCTGACAATATCCCAAAGAAGAAGGTCTATCGAATACAAATAAGTAAAGCGATGGGCGATGTCTAACAATTCAGCATAGCGTTCCTTATTCGGCGCAATATTTATGCTCTCCTGAGTGTTCGGTACGTGAGTACGATTTTCAATTGACCAAAGGCTCAAGAACTCATCGATCGACTCAGTAGGAACACACCACCTAACCCTATTTAGGGATTGATAGAGAGCCGACACCAAAAAAGCCGTGCGATCCTCATTAATTGAGAATCCATTAAACGCAGAAACAAGATACCTACTTTGATGGTTTTTCAGAAACTCGCCGTATTCACTAAAAAACTGCTCTGGAGAATAAAGGTTGGCTACGCGATAAAGCCTATTCAGTGGCTCTCTCTTTATATGAAGATAATTTGAAATCAGTTGCTCAATAGGCGACCGTATGGTGACCAAAATGTCGGCTGCTATATCTATGGATAAAACCTGACCGGTCACATGACACTCTACAAAATCGAAATTAGACAGAAGGTACTCTAGTCTCTGAACACCTTCTGGATAAACTAAATCATGAGACATTATTGAAGATCTAGAATGAGGAAACGCTGATGAAATACGAGCTGCTAGGGTTTGGCCTCCCGTCTTCGGAATGTGCAAATAAAATATCTTCCTGTCTACCATTTCTACTCCCTACCGAATCGAACCCAGTCGACGATACGTTGACCAATAAAATCCAATTGAGGTAAATTTCCCTCAGTCTTCTTTAATTTACTAATAACGTTATCAACACTAATCGAGCGCAAGCAAATACTTTCTCGTCCATTAGTCAAATGACAAGGCTTATGCTCATGGCGCCAGCACGGATAACAGGGGAACTCCTTCTTTCTAGGAGCCAATAGCTGAACATTCGGATAGCTCTTAGTTCTTAATCTACCGCTGATAGCGCCAATAATTGCAATTGTTGGTACCTTTAAGGCTGCTGAGAAATGTAAAAAAGAGGAGTCCAAAACAATAAGTTTCGTACACAATGAAGCAAGGGCAATACTTTTTCTTAATGGTTGAACTACCTTTTCGACAGACTCATACTCAAACCCCTGTGTGGGTTCATGATGGAAAACTAGCACAAAGTAATTCTTTGCCAACTCAGACACCAGTTGCTCCATGTACGGCCAATTTCGATAAGTATCAGCAGCATAGGGCTGGACACCAATAACCGGTCTGCCGTTTGGATTTAGTTGATTTAGATAAACTCTCGCCCAGTCAAGCTCGTCATTTCTAGTTTGATAAAAAGGCAGGAGACCCACAGAGTTAATTAATCTACGTTTATATATCCCCATAGCCTTAGCAAATATCTCAATACGATTTCGGCGAACATTTGGCGACTGCCTATTTTCGACTCGTCCTGCAGGACAATCGGTAAGATTAATCCATCGTTTGTAATCGTGGAGGTTGATAGCGTCTTCGTCTATATCCAAAAGTCTCACATTGGGTAATCTTTCAAGAATGGAATGAAATGATTTTGGAATGGCAAAATCAATTTGGTTATTGGGGTACTTTATGGAAAGTGCGCGTAACCCCGGCGTCATCATGAGGATGTCTCCAATTCCACCCATTGCCCGCGTAACGAGAACCCTAGGGGCTCTTCGCTCAAATAGTTTGGATTTAAGCCGCTCGTAAAGTTTAGGTTTAGGGGGGGAAGTATTTCCAAGCGCTAGGCGATTAGCTTCGCGAAAGAGTTCGTTTTTCCTTATAAAGAACCATTCGAATATAAATAAAAGTGCCAAATTACCCCAGCGAACCGGCTTGTCCAAACCCAGCCACCTGAATATTGGAACCGTGGACATGAATCGTGCTAGATTCGAAAGTAGGTAGGGAATGCGGAACTTGAGTGGAACGTCACTGGCGATCAGCGCACGCAGGGTCCCTCGATAGGTTTTGGCAATCTGCGCAGAAAATGTATCTCGTAAAGCATAGCTCGATTGCAACAAACTCACACCGGTCCACAGCACAAGACGATACTCTCTTAGATGGTTACCGGCCGCCAGAATATAGATCAACCGCTGGCAGAGAGCCGGTAATTCCCGCCTGTTCGGCAGCAGGTAGGGGCTTTGTACAAGCCTTAGTGCGACCTTAGAAGCCTTTTCCGTGCGACCTATCAGAGCATCAAGATAGGCAGCACTCACCGAAAGCGATAGCGCCAATCCACGGTACTTCTTGACGCCGGTGCGAAGCCCTATTGCCACTAGGTTGCGCGCCTCGGCGATGAAATTCAAATTAATAAAATCTCCGACCAAACGATCAATACCCTTGAACCACTCCTCGGTGAACGAAATACGACCTTCCGCCAAATAGGCAATATTTCGAATGACATCCTCTACAAAAGCGTTGGCTCCATCAAAATCGTGTTTCAGCCGCTCTCCGACATATGCGCCTAAGCAACAGGCACATGAATAGAACACATAGCGTTCGCGCCATGCTTCACGCCTACGAACCGGATCGAGTTTCAGCCACTCATGAAAAACCAGATCATGCCCATTTTCATAGGCGATCACACCGAGATTCATTTCGGCATTGATCTCGCTAGGCGGATAAGTTGGCGTCCTCTCCTTAATCTCGTTTTGTCGATTGAGTATCAATTCACCATTCCTTTAATATCTTTTAAGCATTGCAATTAAGCACATTCATATAGTTTTCGTAGGCTTCATCTACGCTAGGGTATCGGCTCAGCTTGCCTGCTTCCAAGACAGCGGCGTGTGTGCAGTGCGCTCGTATAAATGCGGCATCATGTGAAACGATCAGGAAACTGCGATCTTTTCTGTTCTCGAAAAGCTCATGCATACATTTCTCGTGAAACCGAGCATCGCCAACCGAAATAATTTCGTCGATCAGATAACAATCGAACTCGATGGCAAGCGATAGTGCAAAAGCTAGTCGTGCCAGCATGCCACTTGAATATGTTTTCACCGGTTCGCGAAAGAATTTTCCTAGCTCTGCAAAATCTTCCACGAAGCTTCGTATTGCATCGTGATCAATATCGTAGATTCTCGAAATAAAACGAAGGTTATCCAAGCCAGTGAGACTGCTTTGGAATCCCCCCGAAAAAGCCAACGGCCATGAAACCTTCATTCGTCGCTCTATCTGTCCCGAATCTGGATATTCCTGACCGCTGATGATTCGAATTAAGGTCGACTTGCCGCTTCCATTCTTGCCGAGAATGCCGAGCTTTTCGCCCCTCTGTACTGTGAGGTCTACATGGTCAAGAACAGTATGGTTTCCACGCCTGGTCTCGTACCTTCTGACAACATTTTTAAGATGGATCGTCATATCTATCAGATCAGACGAGCATCTTCATTCGACGATCCGCCATGAGCAGCAAAGCAGTCAAGGTCATCAATAGACAAATCAGCGAGATATATCCCAGCTGGAAATGAGTTGGGACGGCTGTGCCCCAATATCCGCCACGCATCATTTCAATGGGATGGACCATTGGTACCCACATGACCAGTTTTTGCAGCGAAGTGGACAACCAGTCAACCATGAAGAACACGCCGCTAATTGGTAGCATGAAGTAATTGGCAGGGTGCCAGATTCGCTCCACCAAATCAGAATGTTCGCTGAGACAACCCAGAATAATGCCAAGGCAGGCACTAAACCAACTCATAAAGAACCAGCCAGTGATTAGCAACAGTGGGTCGGCGGGAATATGCATAAGTCCCATCCCCATCATCACAACTATTAAGAATAAAAATGATGCTGTGACTCCCGCCACATCAAGCAACATCCTTGCATAAAAAATGTCCTGTACCTTGACTTGTCGATGATGCATCAGGCTCCGATTGGCCTCAATCGACTTAATGCCTCTAAAGGAACAAATACGCCACAAGAGCAGGCTCGAATACCCGGTGACGATGAATGGCACCACCTCAATATGAAAACCTGCTGTCGTGTGAAACGTGCTCCACAGTATGATGACGCCAACTGTGAACATGATTGGCTCCATGAGAAGCCACAAAAACCCCAAGTTGTGTCGACCATAGCGGGTAATAACTTCGCGCATAAGTAAGGCACCAATCACACGAAACTGTAATGACAGACTTTTCTTGAAGCTGGACCAATCTTCGTTACTCATGATGCTCCTTGACACCGGCGATCAACAGAATCAAAACTCCCCAAATAGCTAATGAGACAAGTAACGTTGCCAAGATGTTGCGAAGCCGCTCAGGCTGCATCGCAGCATCCGGCAAACTAGGCTGGGCGATTCGTTCAAGGTAAAGCTGTTGGCGCTGTGCTTCGTTCCGGGCCTGCTCCAAGGTAGTGAGCGCCCCCGCCAGAATCTTGTCGGCAAATTCTTTGTTCATAGCCAGTTTTTGAAACTCGGCTGCTTTGCTGGCAAGCGACAGTTTTACGTCACCCGCGACCTTGGCGCTCTCAACTTTAATTTCTTTTTCCAGCAATGCCACGGTTTGCTTCAGGCTGGGTATTTGCGGGTTTTCTTGAGCAACCAACATCACCTGCCCCAACTGCGTTTTAGCTGTGAGCAGTTCGGACTGCAACTTGGCAATTTGTTGCAAGGAAATTGCGGATTGACGCTCGGGGTCGATAACACCTTTTCGGTTACGGTACTGGGCCAACGCGAATGACGCGTCAATCGCTCGACTTTGGGCTTCTGCCACCTCCTGGCGGGCAAATTCAACCAAGTCTTGTCGTCCTCTGGCGTTGAGTTGGTTTACCCGCTCCTCACTTAAGCGCAACAATTCTTCGTTGATGTGTTTTGCATCTTGCGGTGTGTAGGCACGAATGGTGAGGGTAGTGATGCTGGATAAACTGTCAATTTTCAGCTCAGCGTGTTTTTGAAAGTAACGATGAAACGCCTCGAAACTGTTGTCAGGGTAGATGCCCGCAAAGCGACTGAACAGATCGATGGAGTCTTGCGAAAACTTGGGCTTGATGCCCAACTTGGACTCCAGAGCACCCAAGGCCTCTCGCGACATCATGAAGTCGTGAACCACATAAGCGTCGTCTTGAGCTCTTGAAAACCCCGCTCCCTTGAACAACATGCCCAACGGCGAAGTGGTTTGACGCTCAGGGCTACGCACCACAAACAAGGACTGCGACACATACACGTCGGAAGCCACGAAGCCGTAGTAAAGCACCGACAGTACTGTGGGTAAGACCACGCAAATCAGCATCAGCCGAGTGCGTTGCCACACAGATAACACCTGACGAAACCAGGTAGCAAGACGCTCGAATATTTTTGCTGAGAATATCAGCATTGATACAGCCTTCCAAAACAAAAGCTTGTTCTATCAAAAATGAAAAATGCCACCACACCCATAACTATCCACATAGATGTATCAAAGCCACTAATGTGACGAACATTCATCACGGTCTATATAAAGATCAAATAAAAAAAGTGAATAGCAGGCTCTAACAACAACCAGGCCCAAGCACCACGACGCGAAAATAATCGCGCAAGCGCTTCTCGCAAAAACAAGGCAGTCCACACAGACCACATGACTTGCCAAGGAGAGCGATTCAACAAACTACTATTGCCAATCAATCGGTACTTCTCGTGTGGCGTAGCCACAAGCAGGCACTTGGGTTAGGTTTTTTAAATGCAAAACAAAAGCTTCTGCAAAATCTTGTTTCGCTGGTAAAGACTTGGTCCAAAATCCATCCAACTCGCCTTCAAATACCAGGCCTGACTTTTTGTACACAGCCCCCCCCATAACCATCAAAGGCACATTGGATTTCAAAGCACGCACACCTACCGTGCTGTTAATGGTGATCACACCTGCTGAGTGCTTAACCAAGGTGGGCGTTTCCCCCTCCACCAAATACACAACGCGTGAATGCACGCCAAAAGATTTTGCGATTTGCAGAACGAATGCCCTGTATCCACCCATACCGCGACCATGCGGATGTTCACGTAAAACCAGAAATGCAGCTTTGGGTGCATGGGTTGAAAATGACTTAATCAGCTTTGACAAAAACTCGTCAACCGAGCTGAAGCTAGAGAACAACTTCAATTGGGAATCACCTTCAAACTGCAAAGGCACAAAGTAATATTGAGCATTACTTTGAAGTAATTTTTTTTGCATCCGCAAGTCAAAGCCAAGATGTATCCATTTTCTAAACCATGAATACATCCAGTAGCTAAAGTAAAAAAGTGGCGAACGCTGCCTGTGATGCACATAATTCGGAAATTGCCAATGACCGAGCAACATATGTGCATAGTGCTTGGCCGCAAAGTAAGTTGAGCTCAGAAAAGGGTGCTGATCCGTAGCACTTGAAATATGTTCAGGTTTGCCATTCCAACTAAAACGCTCAAATGTGCTTGAGAGTCCATTGACACCGCCTAACTCCATTGTCAGAAAACCAGGTCTGAAGTAGCCCTCTTCCACAACGATGACTTGAATACCGTGACGCCTGGCGGCTTGAAGCGCCTGCTGGTGATACACGCGAGATTGTCCAAACAACACCACAGTATCAACTTTATGTTGAACGCATTGCGCTACAAAAAATGTGATCCATTCCTCCAGCCGACCTGCAAAGTGAATTGGCTGGATAACTCGGCAGTCATGCACATCTCCGCCTGAAAAAACGATACGGTTTACGCGTTGGTGCCTAGCCATCAACCATTGCGCTAATCGGTCAAAAAAAGGACCGACGGGTCCTTGAAGCAGGAGAACCGATTCAGCAATTTTTAGGCTCTCTAATGCGGGGTTTTCGCTAACAGTTTTGCGATCTATTTGTTCTATTTTCAATTTAGCAGGCTACTAATCGTGATTTTTGTTTTTTGACACTGCTTTTGTTTTTTTCAGTGCGCTTAGTAAGCTAACGAATGCGTCAATTTCCTTGGGTGTAATTTTTTCTATTCCCTCCATACTTAAGTATTCCAAATGGGCTGGTAATTGCTTAATATGTATAGAAATTAAAGGAGGATAGATATTTGAAATGTCAAGCTTCAACCATTCAATAAGATGTAAGAAATAGTCAAGATCCGGAAATGATTCCCCCTTAAACCACTTCCTTACCGCCTCTCTACTCACCTTTAATTTGTACTTAGAACTCAAGAAAAAGTCTCTTGCAAACTGCTCATTAGACGGAATGGTCTTGAAATGGCTACCGCAACAACGTACGAGCTCTTGAGCAAAACGCTGTTTGACGAGTTCAGTGTTACTGGTCATTTTGAGATCTATGCTAGTTATCAAGTTGGCAAGTAATTCTGGCAATTGAGTGAGATTTGCACTTCAAACGTGTATAGTTATATATTACTAATTAAAGATTAAAGATTAAAGATTAAATATTAAATAAAGTAAATAGTGATCAACCTTATATATTTATTTATAAATAGCATCCATGATTAGTGGCTCAAACGATGAGCTTTTTAGAAACCTTTTAAAAAGTGCATCTAGGTTTACATCAATTGACGTGCACCCCAGTCATAGTTAACACTTCAATGCTTTATTACTAAGGATTGAAGTTATGAAACGTAGGTTTGGTTTAGTAGCAGCTTTGCTAAGTGGTTTGCTGTTAAGTACGGGCAGTAGCTTTGCCGCAGGCTATCCCGAAAAAGCCATCAAATGGATCGTTCCTTACCCACCAGCGGGAACAACTGACGTTCTGGCACGCATCATTGCCCAATCTTTAAGTGAACGCTTAGGCCAACAAGTGATCGTTGAAAACAAGCCAGGTGGCGGCAACAACATCGGTACTGAGTTTGTCGTCAATGCGCCTGCAGACGGTTACA
>Ga0214921_10006248_pt1 | contig 16407 bp, 14 predicted proteins | sample LL1505_MetaG_FD_177992 | JGI IMG/M metagenome (GOLD analysis project Ga0214921, IMG submission 177992) | Freshwater microbial communities from Lake Lanier, Atlanta, Georgia, United States - LL-1505 | ecosystem: Environmental > Aquatic > Freshwater > Lake | place: USA: Georgia | collected...
GTATTAATTCTTCTCTCGTGGGATTTACACTCATTGTATCTCTTGGTTTGGTTTGTATATTATAAGTTCATATTATTTTGTGTTTATGTGTATACGAACGTAAACAATTCAATTTTATCGTCTAGCCATATGTATTACAAACACATATGGATAGCTAGCTACGTGAATGGGTCTACTGAACCATCATACCGGAATCCCCCACCCCCAACACCTGGTTTTCCACATCACATCACAAACGACATGTCTTTGTGTATCGCAACCCGAATGGCATCATACACCTCTTGTTTTTTCGGTTTCGGAGGCAACACAAGATTCAGTCGAGTAGCCAATTGCACCAATTCTCCGATTTTGTAATTTGATTGCGCTTTTAATTCGGACGTTCTCTCGGCAATGAGTTCCTTGATATTGGATTCGTGGTCGAGAGAATAGACAACGGAGTGTTTTGGACCGGGAGATGCCCATAAAATAATGGGCGGTTCATCCCCCAGTTCTGCCGTGGGAGAAAACACGCGATAGGTTTTGGAATACACGATGACAATGGGTCTCTTGTAAAACGCGGCATACGCCGCGCAAAACTCCAGTCGGTCTTCGCGCGTAGTCAACAACGACCCGTAGAGTGCCTGTGTTTGTTCCAGTGTCAACTTTGCGCTGGATTCCTTCAATATCTTGGGGGTTTTCTTTAAACACTCCACCATACGGAGTTTTTCTTCAATCTCCCGGTTTCCCGAACGGCGAGATGCCTCCATATACTCGGGATACTCGTAAACCGACATAAACACACTCCAAAACAACGTGTTTTTCTGCGAAGGAGTCATACGATTCGGTTGATTTTCCATCATCGTGTCGGGGCATTCCTTACCATCCATCGTGTGGGGATGCGGTTCTTCAACGACCTCGGACGCGACACCCTCCTCTTTCGGCGCGGATTTCCATTCCGACGTATACATATATGGCTTCAAACCTTCCATAAACTCCGCATTTACTTGCGAATTTCCCACACCGTACAATATTTTATTTAAAAAAGGGTTGCTCATAATAGACGTATTTTATTCACTCATTATTGTAATAATAAATTCTCGTCTTTATTACCTTTTTCAATGAAATATGCGTTTTGGTATTCGCGTTTTTGGTATTCGACGGTGAGAAGGGAGGATTCTTGGTCTTCGATGTAGTGAATATAGGTACGTAAATCATCGATGGATTCTTTTGGTAAAAACGAGAGATTGACAAACACGCCATTCTTGTTTTCGTTGAGTTTGACCGAAGGATTCTTCTTCAGAATCTTCAAGACTTCAATATGACATTTCTTGTCCATGTGTTCAATCTTACTTTTGATGGCTTCCAGCGTATACGTATCCATAGTTGTCGTGTAGGGAAAAAACACGAAAACTATTTATGTGGTTTTTGGGTTATGTATTGTCTAGGCATTAGTCGCGGCGGTCTCTCCTGCGACTACGCTTTCGCTGCACGTCTCGGTCTCGGTCCCAATCACCATCTCTATCCCGGTCTCGGTCTCGTCTACCTCCCGAAGACGAGCTTTTCACCATCGGCTGAATGTATCTCGATTCCGCATAACACACACCCCCTTGGGGCATCCACCCCGAAGACATTCCGTTTTTCACCGCAGTTGAAAGTCCTGCAATATCCACTCCTTCCAATACCGTGTAGTCCATGCTCTCGTCTCTATAAAAAAACAGGTTATTTTTCCGTTTCTAAAGAAGTTCCTACCTGCGCTGTAAACTACAAGTGTAATTTAAACCAACGAAGATTTCAATCCGTAACGGATTAATGACCAGACGTTAAATCTTCACTGGTATAAAATGTCCCTACAATAAATCACCACTTCTCTTCTCTTCTCTCGCTCATTCGGGGATTTCTTCCACCAAATCTTCGATGGCGCCATTCGTCGGCATCACTGTGATTTTCGGTTTCCCCACCGTGACCGGTGCTTTGCGTTCTTTCCCCAAATCCACGAGAGACGCAATCGCCACAATATACGGGTCGTTTAATTCAAACCGTTTGCCAATCAGTTTCACTTTGATGGTACCTCCCTCTTTCACTTGCCCAAACAATTTATTCGAATAATTATGGTCTCTCGCCACAAACACCTTCAGCGGTATATACCCCTTGTCCGTAATCACTTCCCCATGTATTCCCGCTTTGGTAATCGTTTTCACCACACAATCGACTTTCATGCCTTCCACCGGATTACACACCAAACACTCAAACACGACATGAAACTCAATGTTTTCCAAATTCACAATCCCGCTGGAATAAGACAAGATCCGAATCGAATCGGGGCGAATATACCCTTCCGGAATACATTTACCAGCCACTTGGTCAATCACTTTTCTCTCCAAATTGGCTTTCGTGTTTCGTCCGACTTCGCGTATTTTCAAATACATTTTCTTATGTATCATGTTGCGGACATACACGCCGAACTCGGATTCTTGCATTGGTTTTGCCATCTTGTTAATACTACTATATAGAATAGATTTTATATGTGTTTTGTGTAGGATGTATTAACAGGGGTCGGGCGAGGATTCAATTTTGGAATTGGGCGATTCATTCATACACGAGAGAAATCCATGATTTTGTTTTTGATGGCTTGCTCCGGCGTCAAGAAATAGACGGTATCTCCGCTCTTCTCTTGTTTGTCGCGCAACACCATCTCTAATATCGAGCAAAATCCGCCATTGAAAAACACAAACGCATTGTTGGTTTGGTATCGGTCGACGCCAATCACGCGATTCAATAACTCCATGGTTTCCGCTTTCCCGCTCGAAGAATCGCACCTGCGCCCTTTCTTATTACGCGTGAGGTCAATGTCTTTGTAGTAAAACGACATGTCTTTTCCTTTGAAATCCATGATGTATCCGACAATCGCGTTCAAACTCGACATGCGAATTGTGTAGCGGTTCTCGTGGAAATCCACTTGGTCGTACGTGGTACCTTCTTTCCAATGTGGTTCAGAATCGTCGAGCGAACGGACAAGCAGTACCAATACACCCTTATTGGCTAAATAAATACCTGCGCGATTGATCGCCGTATTCTCCATGACAAAGGGCGCAAAATAGGCAGAAATATGTGTTTCGATAATGGGGTTGATTTGAAATACCGTGTGACGGTAGGTACGTTCAAACAACACGCGTTTGGGTTCGTACTCCAGGGTATCTAACGCATGAAACACGACATATCTCTCGAATTGTTCTTTGGTAAAGTGATACAGGTCGCTCACAAGGTGGGTGAGTACGCGACTGGCGTTCATATACCAGTTCTTTTCGTTCGATTGAATCGTTTGGGGCGTTTGGGTTGTCGCGAGATTCGCCGCAATCTCTTGCACAATGTCTTCGTACGATTTCGCGTGAGGAATGGCTTCGTCTAGATTCGCCGTGGACGATTCCGACACCACTTCTTTCGGTAATTCGAGAGACAGTTGCTTGATTTTGTTTTCAATGGGCGCCGATCTCTCGTACGTCGATGCGCGTTCGTCGCTGATTTCAATGGGTTGAAATGCATAATACTGGTCTTTGTTGACTAAATAGCCGAATCTTCCGTATCGGTCAAACACGTATTGTTGTGTTTCCGATGCACGAAGAAATTGCGAGAGAACAAACAACACATGGTCAATGGGGTATGCGCGTACTAGATTGATTTGGTCAATGATTTGCCCGATTGTATACACGTGTTTCTCTCGATACATGTCTTTGATACGCATGGAAATATAGGGGAAATTGACATTGGCATGGTCGTCGGAGAAAGTATCGAGAGTAGCTTTCGAACGGTTCTCTACATTTGGATTACACTGATATTCGCACGACTGATAGTCGCATATTTCGGTCCCGTCCACATCGCCTATTTGGAAATCGACCAATACTGGACGATTGGTGGCATCACGAGTCGAGAGTTCAATCTGAATATGCTGGTTGGCGGCAACTTGCGCAAGTTTCGTCGCAGTGAAATTCGTTTGTTCGATATGAAGAAGACAATCCGTGGCGGATTCTTTGAGAATACGTGTGACTTTGCCGATTTGTTTGGCTTTTCTCTCTGCCAATCGGTAGAGATAGAGGTCCGCGGACTCTTCTTCCGACCCGGCAAAGAGTGTAGCGTGTAGGAATATCTGGACATTCCGTTGTTGGAAAGGGAGACTGCAATGGCTCAAGTTCCGCACCCCGCGCCCGATGATTTGTTCAATCCGGTTCATGTTAAACCACGGTTCCAACACGTGTATTTGGCGCACATACTTGAAATCAATACCTTCTGAACCTGCTTTCGAAATCAAAATCACTTTCACTTTGTTTCCGTCTTTGTTGCTCTTATCCGTGGCATACTTGACATCTTCGTCGTTGGAAGGAGAGATGGATTTGTCTCCCGTAATCATGATGTAGCTGCCCGTCATCGCATCCTCGTCTCTCTCCTTTTCGCGTTTCCCAAACAGATTCTGGATAAACAGGCGATTGTGGCGAGAGAGTCCCATCTCTTCCAAGGCAAGTGCCATCGGTATGATTCCGCCGTCGATGAACTGACTGTAAATCAAGACGATTCCTTCGCTTTTCCGGATTTGGTCGCATATCTCCGCCATTTTGACGGAATATTTCGGCAACTCTTCTCTCGCGAAAATACGCCCGTATTTCTTCAGAACTGCACTCTTATAAGCGAACCCGTGTTTCATAGGATTGTTCTGGTACATCGTGTCGTACGTCATGACATTGGAGAGACCCGTTTTGCCTAAAATCTTGTCGAACGCGCGTTCGTCCGCCCCTGGATTCCAGTCGTCGCCGGGATACACGATATTCAACGCTTCGAGCGGTTTTTGCAACATGGTGTATCCGAACGAATCCATGTTCTCGAACGACGGCATGGCGCGGAAATCGCCCTTGGCGGTATAGTACCCATTTGCCTTTTTGCGCATTTGGTCAATGAGTGACATGTAGACTTTTCCCTGGTAGGAATTCGCTGGCAACGTATTCGCGTAAATATCGAGGTGCTGGATCGGTTGGTCGATCTCTACACCATTCATTTGCAGAGTGGGGTATGTACCTGGTTGAATCACGCGTTCGGGCGCGAACGTGCGTGTCCATACTCGATAGGGGAAGGTGTAGGGGTTTTCGCCGCGCACATAAGAGACATAGCCGGTGAGTTTTCGGCGGAGCAATTGGTCGCCGGATTCGTCTTCTCTCGATTGCGCTTGTTTGAATTCGCCACGGGCGTCAAACACGTCACTCAATTGAATGGTGGAACGATTGTCATTGATATTCAAGAGATTGGTGAGCCAGATGATTTCTTTGTAGGAATTGAACATGGGTGTAGCGGACAGGAGGAGCATGCGCATGCCTACACTGTATTTTGCCACTCGCATGAGGAGCGAAGCGACTTGCTGTAATTCTTTGTTGGCATCTTCGGCGATACGGATGTTGTGGACCTCGTCGATGATGAGGAGTCTGCCGTTGAAGAAGGCGCGAATGTTCCTCACCTCTTGTTCGCGGTTATTGGATGTGCCAATGACACTGGTAATCAAATTGGCGAGTTGTATGTATCCCATGAAGGTGTAGTTTTCTTTGATGAGCGCATTTACGTTCGAAACGAGTTTCTCTCGCGAGAGATTGAGAATACTGTTGGGATTGACTTCTTGGAGAAGGGAGTTTCCGATACAGGATTCAATGTTCCACGTGTATTCATTGGGGTTGGCTACATTGGTGATTTTGGTGAGCCGTTTTTCGTCGAACAATTGCTGGCGGAAATTGTCTTGGACGTTGGGGGAAGCGACCACCAACACTTTCTCTCGTTTTCCAGTTCGTTTCCAGTAATTCCGCATTTCTTCGGCAACGCCAATCGCAGAACACGTTTTGCCGGTCCCTAGACCATGATACAAGAGAAGACTGTTGTAGGGGGTTTTTTCGGAGAGAAAGTTCTTGACAAATATTTGGTGTGGACTGAGCTCGAATTTGGCGCGACAGAGGAGGTCGGCTTGTTTGGCAATATCGTGTATTTTACCTTCGTATGCGGCGTCTTGGAATTCTTTTTTGAGCGCGATTTTCACATTGAAGTTCGGGTCGTCGAGAGAAGGATAGAGGAAATCGCGGTCTTGCGGTAAATGGGCGGATTCTTCTCTCTCTTTCTCTCGCAAGAACTGAGTCTTTTGTTTTTGCGACGGGACACCAATGGGTTCTAGGTTTGGTGGCGGAGGTAAAATAGTGGCGTCTTCCACCGGGATTTCCTTGGCAGGCTCCTCTTGGATCGGCTTTTTTTTTCGAGTTGTTTTTGTCTTTGGTTTCGGCACATCCTCTGGTTTCGGCACATCCTCCGGTTTGGACACATCCTCCGGTTTGGACACATCCCCTTTCGGCGGGTATTCCACACACGGTCCTTTTCCGTTGATTCGTCGCGTACCTTTTTTACATCTCGGCAATTTATTCGGATCAGCACCCTTTTCTTTTTTCGGTGGCATGATTACACGTGTATTTTCGAGTATAAAATACATGTATATATTTGGTGTGTATATTCGTCCGTAAATATGCACCCGACCCCTACACCAGTCACTAATGACTCGTTGCGACCTCCGTTGCCTCGTCGGTGTCTTCCGTGATTCGGCGTTTGACTCGTTGAACCACTTGGTGGTTCAATTGATTATTAAACGTATGGACTACCGTACTTCCATACGTCATGCTGATTTCCGCTAAATGCCCATTTGCATATTCCACGATACGGTCAATCTCAGAAAAGTAAGGGTTGCAATCCGTTCCGGTATGCTGCTGTAAATCGTCTCTCAATCGGTACATAATATCCGTCACCGTTCGATACATCATTTCAAACACATTCACCAATTCGATGTTTTGCTGATTCCGTTTGTCGTTGCATTGAATCGCGGATTTAAACTTCGCTTCGTCGATTTCATTCATCAAATACTTGACGCGCAAACGCTCATTCACCCGGATGAAATTGACTTCGTACTGGGGAACAATGACGTGTTGCAAATGGAGCGTGTTTCGACATATATTCCCAATACGCCGTTCAACGGCACTTCGAATCGGGAATCGTGTTTCCGAGTTACGGGCTCTCGTTTCCGCCACTTCGACCACGTTTCCGCGAGTTAATTCCAAAATGTTTTGCACTAACCGATTCGTTAATTGCATGTTGCAATTCGCTTCGCCCATTACCGGATGCGGAGCAACACCCTCATTTTGGTTTCGCTGTCGCATCCATTCAAAGTAATGGGGATTATGCACCGGTCCATTAATCGGTTGCCCCGTACGCCAGTCAAAAGGAGTGTTGCATTTGGTACAGAACATCTGGTTGCAATTATGCACAATTGTGTGGTCAGCGAGCAAAAACAGCCGATTCCCGTCCGTGGTCCATCCGTAAAAGGGCGCTTTCCCGCGTGGTTCAATACGCAGCTCGGACGTTGTCCCCTTTGCATTCACTCCATACAAGGAACGTTTGACATATGGATGAAGTCGCAAATAGTCGTTGACGGTAAAATAAACGAGTTTTTTTTCGAGTTTCGCTCCACCCGCGCCTTTCACCATAAAGACCAATTGGTGATAACTACTCACCACATAAGACATTCCATTCGATTGCTGGATTTCATACATCCAATCTTGTCCGCGGGACAACTGTTTGACGATTCGCGGTTCGCCGTTGTCACCTTTCAGCCAATCGCCTACACGTATGTCTTGAGCGAATCGGACCGTCCCGTCGTGCATTAAAACGCGCGTATTTCTACCAAAACAACCTTCGATTTTGAAAATATGCGTGTGGCAGGAAGGACATGGACGCGTTTCCCGGGAAATAAGCGCAGCGGAAGCCACGTTTTCCGGCTTGCATTCGTGCGGCGAATCGCGAGTCACTCCTTTGATTTCGTGGCATTGATTACACGTCCATTTTTCGCATACGCCGCACTTCCATTGGGTGCTTAAGTATCCGCGGCATTCTGGATCGGGGCACGCGCGCACGAAATCCAAGCGCGTGTTTTGGACAATACCGTCTTCCGCAATACCGGTGTCCAGCCTTCGACGGATAAGGTATCTTTGGTGCGTGATTCGCCGGAGTTCATCACTGATCCGGCTCATTTCACGTTCTAAGTCAATTATGTGTTCCGACAAGCGTCGGTGTTCGTGGTGCATTTCCACGAGAGGCTGTGTGGCGGGCAACATACTGCGTTCGCGGTCAAACAAGACTTGACTTCGGTGTTCCTTGAGTTCGTGTTTGTTAAATGTCTGTGTAAAATGGCGAACGAGAAAATGCCGGGTCCATTCTCGCCCACACGATTGATTCATGCATTTGGAAACGGGTTCATTCAAGAGAAAGGTTTGGCAGCATTTCCGGCAGGCAATGAATTCGCAATATTCGCACTTGACGGGGAGCCTCGTGGAACGATTATATGTTTCGGCACAAATGGTGCATTCAGTCATCGTAATAGGGTATGTTTATTGAGAATTTCGATAGATATTGAGGTGCGATATCTTTATATCATATCGATGATGTTTGTTATATGGCAACACACGATAAGATACCGAGGTAGCACAATGCAGAGACGATTTTAGTGGTAATGGGGGTGAGTGGATTCCAAGTAGGATAGGAGTCCATGGAATTCGGGTCTAGGGGATGGATTTTATTGCGCTTGGAGAAGACGATTTCGGTTTTTAACCGGTTACCTTCGTACTCTTTGATGACGTATTGTTCATTGATGTCTTCATACGAAGGGTAGGATTTGCGTTTGATACGAGGAACCCGAACGGGGATTTCGTCGAGCTCGTTCGGGTAAGTGTGGCGTGGAGACGCTTTACGTTTCTTGTGTTTTTGACGGGGTCCGTAGTCGTGATGCATGGGGGTATAAGGTATCGGTAGATAATGAGAAATACAGAGAAAGTGTTTATGTGGTAATCCACGATACTACACCACAATCTGCTCGAAATTGCACATGAGTTGGGTTATGTATTCGACCTACCACAATCGCTCGTAATTGCACTGAATTGCATAGAATTCCCCCGCAACATTTTGTCAATCGATGTCAACATGGTCATTTTCTCCACATTATAAGGTCTGATTGCTGCCATGCACTGTTCATACGTTTTCCATTCCGACGCACTCACTTCGCACGCTTGAATATGGCGTTTGGCGAGAGAATCTGGATAAGACATCATGTTCAAATAATACTTGTGTTTATACGATTTGTAATTCGACCCGGTAAAAATCTCTTCAAAAGGAAGTATGTTTTTCACATTCACGAGAGATTCCGCGGTGTACCCCGTTTCTTCGCAGAATTCGCGAACGGCACAATCGTAGTCGCGTTCCTGGTAATTCCGTCGCCCTTTGGGGAACCCCCATTCGGCTTCGGTCCACACGTCCATTTGCTCGGACAAATCCACCAATTGGTCGAGATGATACGAATCCGTTTTGGTGTAGATTCCATTCTTGAGAGAACAAAACTTGTCTCTCGACGCGGCTTCTTCGTTCCGGTATTGTTCCGACACGTTACTTGACCCCCAAATATCCAACCAGATTTGGTCGAAGGTTTGCGTTTTCAACCGGATTTTCTCGGCAATGGTCATTTGGCGCATCATGTTCATGATGTAGTCTTTGTTGTACACGGAATACTTGCCGCGCATGAAATCGATGAACCCGAGAGTGTCTTTGCGCCTTATCATGAGATACTCGAGCCGGTTTAACGGATTTCGGCGGAACACAATCACGCCGAAACTGGTGATGGGCACTTTGCATTGATGGAACGAATGTCCCTGTTTGCCGCAGTTGTTGCAATACGATTGACTCATTTCGAGAAAAGATACACATAGTCGAGAGAACGGTTTATATTTCTCTTTCGTATAAATATGTTGCTGAATGTCTAGACTTATTCCCTTCTCATCCCTTCGGGATGACTGTTGTGTTTTTACGTTAATGTCTAGACTTATTCTCTGCTCGACACTCCCGAAGGGAGAGCAGAAAACAGTCTATTCCATCCCTTAGCGAAGCAAAAGGGAGCTGTCCATATTCGTTTTTAACGAATATGTCCAGACGTTAACGAATATGTCCAGACGTGAATACGAATGTGTTGAGAGAATATATACCCAATGCCAACATCCGTATACAAACGCAGGAAATATGATGCGACCGTTTGGGGACCGAGTTATTGGTTTTTCCTACACACCCTTGCATTAACCTATCCCGAATACCCCAACGAAGTCACCAAGCGCAAGTACTACGATTTGATACAAAACATGCCTCTCTTCATGCCGGACCGCGAAATCGGCGACCGGTTTAGCGCGATGCTCGACAAGTACCCCGTCACACCTTATTTGGACAATCGGGAATCGTTTTTTCGATGGACCGTGTTTGTCCATAACAAAATCAATGCGCGATTGGGGAAAGAAGAGATGGATGTGGAAGAGGCGCTGGAAGCGTACGACAAACAGTATGTGCCGGAAGAACTGGATATGTATGGGGGCACGGGGATACACCGAGTCATTGTCTACATGAACATGGCGATTTTATTGGGGCTGATTTTGGTCGCGTATATGGTGTATTTTTAGTTGAGAGTGGGGGGAGCAAAATACATTGTAGACATGGGACGAATTCTAATTCGATTCTGGTTCTGGTTCTGGTTCTGGTTCTGGTTCTGGTTCTGGTTCTGATACAGATTCATGAGATACAATCGTGGTATGGTCTTCTTTCTGAAGAAGAATATATTCTAGTGTAACATATGATTCGTGTTTCCCGTTTCGTGTTTTACTAATAAACTGCCAATTCCACGGAACCCAGTGATAATCGAATGTTACTGGACTATAGCAAAGGTATGTGTGTAGATAGTATGGTCCGGCAATATGTTTGACCAATGCATCTAGCATACTGACGGGTCCTAAAATATTATTTCGCGGGGTTGAATACTGATATGCGGACATAAACAACACGGATGTTAATAAATAATCGTTTGTACGTTCTTCTCTCGATATCAATTGTAACTTATTTTGATTGGCATAAGAAATCAATGCATCTTTTCCGTAAGGATACGCCCCATCATTTCCGGCGCCTAATATGTACAACTTAACCCAATCTACTATATCTAAATGACAATAGATGTTATCTCTTGCATGTATACATGTAATAAAATGTTTCCCATTCGGATTTAATAAATTGGACACAATTCGAAAATAATCACCATATATATCATGTGATTCGTACGAACATCGTGTATATTCCATGTTTCCGCACTGAATAATGAGGTCAAATGTTCCTAATATCTCTGGAGTCATATCCCACATATTCATATGATATGCTTGGAATCCACGCGTTTTGGCTAATTCCACTTGTTTTTCTGAAATCGATACTCCTACCGGCGAAATTCCGTAATGGTTCCGAATATATAACATAAAATCGCATTCGCCGAATCCCACCTCCAATATTCGCATTCCCGGGGTTATTTTACACTGATTACTAATAGTATTAAATTTATTTTCATCGCCTATTCGCTTGATTTCGTGAATGTCCGTGTGTTTCCTTCCACTTGCGTCGATAATAACTGACGATTTGTTTTGGTGAGTATCGTAGTATACGGATTTCATCCATTCATCTAGTTTTAGCACATTATCTTCACTGTGGTCACATGTATTCAATCCAAACATATCATTGTATAATCCTTCCGAAAAATTACTAAATATAGGGTTTTCTTTGTTTATATCTCTCCAATAATCGGAATATTGATATTCGGTTGCAATGTATTTTTCCATCTGATATCCATGATATTTTAACCATTCCATGAAGACTTCCAATGCAATTGGAATGAATATATACATCCAGTTTCCAGTGCATACAAAATAGTACAATCCGATTCCGAATATTAGATTTCGAATAAGGGCTCGATAAGAAAACCGTTTTGTATTCGTGTATCCATACGTTATGAACAATTGAATTAACACAATGAAAAATATCAAGAAGAATAAGGGTGTTTGGTATGTAGGTTGAATTGGGGTTACATCCGAATCGTAACTAGGGATGAACGTAGAAACCCGCAACACAGAATGAATATACTCTACGATATGGATGTTTTCGGACATATTCTATAATTAAATTGTATGATTATAATTATCATTTTTTAACGTAACCAATCGGATAATGTATAGACTTATTCTCTGCTCTCCCTTCGGGAAGAAAAAAGTATATTCCATCCCTTAGCGAAGCAAAAGGGAGCTGTCCATATTCGTTTTTAACGAATATGTCCAGACGTTAACGAATATGTCCAGACGATAAAGTAGGAAACCCGAAGTGTATCATTCAATAAACAATTTCATTATCGAATCCACATAAATATATTTCCATACGATATCTTAAATACGCCACGATGAAACAATCCATTCTCTCGACTCTTTTCCACTACGTTCTTTTGACCACACGTAAATACGGTATCGACGAGTCCCATGGACTCAGTCACAGCATGAACATTCTCCGGTATACGAACGCGATTTTCGAAGAAGAATTGAAATGGTCGCCTACGCCCGAGGTCCTAAAAGCCCAAGAAACCGTGATTTACACTTCGGCGATTGTGCACGATATGTGTGACAAAAAATACCGTGTGGAAGCAGACGGACGCGAGGAGATTGAGAGGTTATTAGTGCCTATCCCGATACTATCCGCAGAAGACCGGAAAGCGGTCCTCGACATTGTCGGGACCATGTCTTATTCAAAAGTGAAGAAAGTCGGGTTCCCTTCTCTAGAGAAATACCAGACGGCATATCATATTGTGAGAGAAGCGGATTTGTTGACGGCATACGATTTCGACCGGTCCATGATTTATCATATGTCGACGGGGAACCGGACTCTACCGGATGCGTTTCTGAACGCGAAAGACTTGTTTTATGATAGGGTGTTGAGGCACAACGAAGACGGTCTGTTTTTCACGCGGTATGCGCAGCGGCAATCGAATGTGTTGCATAACCGGGCGCTCATGCGGATGCTGTATTGGAAAAAAATAATGGGGAGAATCGGGTAAGATAGATTGATTGTATTTTGATTCGTGAAAAATAAAATCAATGTTTTCGAGAGATTCGTTTGTTGCGTCGGAGGGTACGGCGTTTGGACCGGCGTGATTTTCTGCGTTTTCCTCCATATGCTACTCCCATCAAGGTTCTTACCTGTATTAATATTTCATCATAATTGTATTTAATGCCACTTAAATAAAACCGTGGCGATGTTACACTCTTAATACCGTAAATGTGGTTCCCGATTTTAACTCTAAAATCGGGCGGTTCGCCTATCTGCATTATAAAACCACCGTTTTCCAACAATGTGTAAAACTCATTAGAACTAGTCGCAAAATGAATTTTTTCCTTGAGAACGATAGGCAACGAAAATAAATCGAAAAACCCAGAACATTTATTTGCAAACGCCTGCAGGTTTGCAATTTTGGCGTCGCGTGTCGTCGGTTTTACACCATTAATACTTGCATTAAGTATGCTACGAATGTTTAATATAGATTTTTCTTCTAGTTCTTTCTTATCGGTAATTTCGCTATATATATTGTTATAATTGTCCCAGTATGCTCTTGCCCCAGTTTGGAATTTCGTTATTTCTTCGCGGCTATTGATTTTAAAATTAAATAGTCCATATTGGTCTATTGCGCCATCGAGTCCATATATTCGGTATGTTATAGTTGGCAATATATGTTCTGGCTTATAAATGCCCGCCCAATAGGGATGTGTCTTAGCGGATTGCTTTTGCAATTCGAGTTCTTCCTGACCACTAAGTACCGCCTTTTGAGGTAGAGGTGTAGCGTTTTCAGTGACTGTGGCTGTGGCTGTTGGATTTTGAGACGGTTTTTTGGCAAACGGATTCCACGGCATTCGTATAATATATCACACGATATTAATGGCTGGCGCTATGCGTTTTTAGCGCATAACGCCAGACGTTAATTGTCTACCGTAGTGAATCTGAATTCCGACCGCAATGACATGTATGCGTTCGAGTATCGTATTGTGTTTTCAAGAAAATACGATAGATAGAAATAAATCGTCTACTCGATGCTAAATTCTGCAATGGTCGAATACCGAATTGGTTCTTCAATCTAAATCGTTGAATGCCCAACCAATACGAGAAAATCAATGTTTTCGCTTGGTACGGCGGGTACGGCGTTTGGAACGGCGTGATTTTCTGCGTTTTCCTCCTTTTTTTGAAGGAGGGTCTGCATCCAGTGTAATTGTGGTAGTTATGTTTATATCTTCATAGTACTGTTCTTTTGTCTGTACTTGAGCATCAAGTGTAGATACATCATAATAGTCATTGTATCCCTTCTCGAGTTCTTCGTCAGAAGGTTTCTGCACTATTGACAGTACTTTAATGTATTGTGTTGGGTTATTAAATATGTTAATACTATGAACTGCGACTGGCTCATAATGGATACATACGTAGTATTTACCATTGAGTTTGATTACCCCACCACGAGCTTTTATCCATATTAATATATCGCCAGCAACTTGCGTTCCATTCTTATATACGTATTTGTGTGTATGTACCCCCCCCCTCATCATAGGCGTTCGTTCCATTCTTCGTATATATTACCCACCCAAAATTATCCTACACCCAATTCTTCTCCTCCTAATATAAAATGCGTATCGAAATCGTCTTGTTTATCGTCGCTGCCGCCATTATGGCGAATATTTATACCGACGGCAGACTCCTCAAAAACGTATTCGCCTACAAAAAATACTACCAAATGGCTGCCGTCGCTTTAGGTGCGTTTGTTCTCTACTACCTTTTCAAGAAAAACCCTGCGAATATGACGGGTATCATTCAATCTTCCCATGAATACTTGAAATACGTCCCCGTCGACAAAAACACGTCGTCTTTCCTAAACCCCATTCTCGATTTCACGTCGAAATTCTCCGGAGGCGAATCCCCCAATCCTCTCCAGGTCCAGAACCCTATCTTGAATATGGGTGGCAGCAGCGGCAGTCCCGTCCAATCCTACGCAGAATCCCGTATCCAGCAATCAGGTGTAGCCGATGGCAGAAAAGCCACCAAACGCTCCGTGAGCGAAACCAAGAAGAAATACGTAGCCGCACAACAGAATTGGCACTGTGGTCATTGCCAGAAACAACTCCCCGCTTGGTTCGAAGTCGACCACAAAATCCGACTGGAACACGGCGGCAGTAATCACATCGACAACTTGGTCGCACTTTGTCGCGATTGCCACGGCGAAAAAACCGCGATTGAGAATTTGTAAACCGACAAAGACTTCGCTGGTATCAAAACTCCGTGCCCAATAAAATCAACACCTATTGTAAATCATGTCGCAAATCAAAGAGAAATACAACGATTATTTCAAAGGGGTTGAAATCTACTTGACTTCGAAATACTTGCCGAACTTCTCCGACCCCAATGTCTGGTCTTGTGTACGCGTCTATTTGTTTTCCGCGGTTTGCGTCATTCTCTCGTTTTGGGCAATTTACACCGCATCCACCGACCCCAAATCCAACACGGACCGGTTCTATCTCTACACCGTGTTTATTATTTTACCGATATTGATTGCCACATTCATTATTTCCCCCTTATTTAGCGAGAGAATCACGCCGAAAACCTTTGTCGTCTATTCCGTGCTTGCCTTTACACTCCTCTTCTGTCTGTATTATTTCTATAAAATCATGAACCCCGCTTCGGTCTCTTTCATTACCAACGCTTTAGGTGCATTGATGGTCATCGGATTCATTGTGGGTCTCGCCATCGTCTACAAACTGTTTATCCGGAGCATCATGACCATGCGCGGCTGGCTCGGGTTCTTCCTCCGCTTCCTGTTCTACATCCCTTGTCTCTTGATTGAAGGGTTGGAAACGCTCTTTGTCGAATTGAAGAACGCGCCCACCATGATTGCCGTCTTGTTTATGCTCGAAATTGCCGTGTTGATTGTCTATTTCTACGGGTCGTCGTTCCTCGGTTATTTCACACTCCCTTCGGTGGTTCCTTTAATGCCGAAACCCAGGTTTATAGGAGAGAAAGCGACGATTGCCAACAGCGATGTCGCGATGCTGGATAAAACGGACAAATTGAATCCGGAAAAAGAAAAAGATGTGTATCGCCGGAATTATTCGATATCCATGTGGTTTTACGTGAATCCCATGCCGACGACGCACATTGCGTATTCGAGAGAAACGACTGTGTTTAAATACGGGACAGAACCTTATCGCGGCGGGGCGCCCCACATCACGTATGCGAACAAGAAGCGACGTCAGACGGATACGACTGACAACTACACGATTTATCTCTCGAATCAGTTAGACGCGTCGGGAGAATATCCGCAAGTGGACGTCCAATTGGCGGGGCAAAAATGGAACAATGTGGTGTTTACGTATACGGACGGTTTAGTCGATGTGTTTGTGAATGGCGAATTGGCAGCTTCGCGGTCGTTTACGTCAGACTCGATGC
>Ga0214921_10006249_pt1 | contig 16404 bp, 19 predicted proteins | sample LL1505_MetaG_FD_177992 | JGI IMG/M metagenome (GOLD analysis project Ga0214921, IMG submission 177992) | Freshwater microbial communities from Lake Lanier, Atlanta, Georgia, United States - LL-1505 | ecosystem: Environmental > Aquatic > Freshwater > Lake | place: USA: Georgia | collected...
CCTCCTTCAGGGTTCTTACCTTCTTTGCGAGTCCAAGCAGGTGACTTTGCCATACATTAAGCCTGTGCTTCTTTCCAAGACAAACGAGCCAAGATTGTGCCAGCTGTTGCACTTACTGCTTGAGCAACTACATAGAGAATGTCTGGTCCGTCTGGGTAAAATCCAGCCTGAGAAGTAGGTACTGTATTGCTTGTACCGCCGCCCAAAATAGAGTTACCTAAGTCACGAACTTGAGCCAAATCTAAGGTTGTAACGCCGTTTGCATTACAGAAAGCAGCAGCTACAGACTCGCCCCCTACTACGTTTACAGCGTTGGTATTAATGGCGATCTGGGCTAAAGACGATGTAATACCGTTAGCTTGCTGAATTGGAGCTACAAATTGACCAGACATTGCACCTGAACAGAAACCGTTCAAAATCAAGTTAATCAAGTATGTATTACCAGTAGTAACAATACCTAAAGACTCTAATTGAAGCTGCATACGGTTAATAATTTCTTTGTTTCCAAGCAGTCCAGTAATACCGTTATCAACAGACGGGGCAACACGAATAGCCATTAACACTACAGGAGTCGTAGAAGAAGTAGAAACCGCTGTAGTTGTACCGTAGTTAAAAATCAACGACTTATCGTCATTGAACAATCCGTCCATAATTGCAGACGAACCCCAGTGAGATAAAGAAGGTACAGCAGCTGGTGTAACAAGTTCAACAGCGGATGTTACACCTGGATTAAAGTTATTTGCAAATCCTACACCGCCAGTTTGCCCACGGGTTAACCCCCAAAGAATTCCCGAAGAAGTGATACCTGTGTAACTAATATACTCAGTAAGGCCATTAGTGGCAGTTATTTTGACAGTAGGCGTGGTAAATGCTGTAGGTAATGGGAACCCTCTAACATCTACAAGGCTTATTGATGATGGAGATATAGTATTTCCAGCATTGTAATCATCGGCTCTAGTGTTACCAAACCCACGAACGCAATCTATTAAATTACCAACGCCAAAAGGTGTTGATGTAGTTCTGTAGAAAATATATTCAGTGCCTATTAATGCAACGCCACCACTTTGATTAAAAAAGCTTGTTTCATTAATTGGAATAGTAGTTTGTGTAATTAATATATTTGTCAAAAGGGTTGTTGTATTACCTGATAATGCAGCTGCTAAAAAAGTTGACGGTGCAATACTAGACACTTCATAGTGAGCCGCCATGTTACCAGAACGCATATAAGCTTCAAACTGTCTATTATTGTTCTGTATTTGGTGTACATAGGTGATTAAACCATTTGTGCCACGAACACCATAACGAATAAATCCAGCACCGTACCAAGAGTAGTCGATATACCACATCTGCATACGGGTTAGGTCAATGTTGTATCCAGAAGGACCTGTGCCATCACACCTATCAATATTCCATTGAGACTGTGGGATACGTACATCGATAGTTTGAGAAACAATACAGTTGGCAATAGTTGTAGCGCCACGATACTCTGGGCTAACAGTCATCACCGTATCACCAGCAATTTGTACTATACGATAGGTTTGACCACGAATAACAATAAACTGACCTGGTTGTAGCTGAGTTAAAAACGCTGTGTTAGTTCCAAATATTGTCCCAGATCCAGGAGTTGCGGTAACAGATCCTGAAATTTGGTTTGTGCTGTTACGTAAAACAACATTTAAATTAGTGCCGTCATACTCAAAAAACATACCGTTTTGTTGGTCAAACATACCAACACGGCTGTTAGCACCAAACCAAGTTAATGGGCTAACTCTGATTCCAGAACCTGTTGCAGTAATACCAGGTGTATTAGTAAGAGCCGTATATTGAAATACGGTAGGATTAGATACAGATGATACTGTAAACGTACCGTTAAAAACCCCTTGGTCAGCACCCTGAACTTGAATTTGTGTACCTGGAGTTAAATTGTGATTAAAGCGAGTAGTAACTTGCACAAAAAGACCGCCACTGCCCTGTATTCTATCTACAAATAATGCTGGTTTTAAACACGAGCCAGTAGAAAACTGCAAACCTTTACCAGACTGATAGCGGAAATAACGTCTTGTTTGACGAATTAATTGTGCATTAGGAACTGTTGCTCCTGATGAAAACGCTACACCACCGTCAAAAGAACGAGGTTCAACATATCCAGCAGGGCGAGCATAAATAACGTTGTTACCTGATGGAGTAAGTGGAACACCAGAAGCTCCACTAGCAGTTACAGTAAACGAATTAAATTGAGGAACAGTTTGAACAACAAATGCCCCAGTAACGTTAGTACCGCCAGAAACAGCATTCCCGTTTATGTATATTAAACTACCTCTTGATAAACCGTGTGCGCCAGCAGTAACAATTGTTAACTGAATTGAACTATCAACCGTAATACAGTTAGCATTTACTTGAAAACCAGAGTTAGAATAGAAATAACCTATATAAACATAAGTATTTGTTGCACTAAAGTAAGGTGCGCCGTTACTTGTAGTTGTAGTGCCAGGAGCAAACGTTATTGTAAAAGTCGTGCTTGTACCGCCCGTAATAATATAACCCCACTGATTAATAGTAGAGTTTGTAGAGTTCTGAACATAAATAGGGGTGTTATTTGGAATTGTAACTGCCGCAGCTAAAGTAAGCGTTATTTGATTTGTCGTTACTGTACCCGTAAGCGCTGTTACGTTTAGAGGTTGTTGTGGTATGTAATACACACTTGAGCGATTATTTTGTACAGAAATACTTTCCCATTTGGTAGGCTGTGTACCATACTCAAAGTCTGTATCAATTAATGATTGCGGAGACGAAATCCGCAGTTTACCTACTGGGTCTTGCGATGCTGGCGAAGGAGCAATATATGGTACCCCTGCACCAGAATTCTGAGTTCCCCCAACAGGTAACGATTTATTTGTTGCTGTGTCTACTACTGTCCATCCTGACATGATATCTCCTTAAATTTTTAAAAAAGGGGGGAACGTCCCCCCAATTCGGATCAATTAGTCAAAATTACCAAATGGATATGCAGTTGCACTACCAACGTTTGGATCGCTCTGTACATAGGTTAGACCAAGCCATATATCGCCACTGTTAATAGGACCTGTCAAACTTGAACCGTTTACTGCTACCGTCCAAACTATTTGCGATACGTTAAATTGTCCATTGGGTAGAACAATATCAGTAGAAGTAGACTGTTGATTACGTACTTGGGTTTTAGTAAGTGTTGCCCATGTCGCTAATCCTGCTGCGGTAAGAGAATTTGTAATAGCGTATGTTGCTCCAAACGCGCCGTTGTATGCATATTGATTAGATAAGGATACGGTAACTCCACTAACAGTTCCAGCAGTAAAAACGGGTATATCGCCTACAGCTACATAATATCCCGTGATAGTAGAGCCAGTAGGTACATACATAACAAAAGTGCGATAAAACACAGAAGTAGAATCAGCAGTGGTATTCGCAGGTGTTAACGTAGTGTTCAAACTATTGGGGGTATAAACAATAGCTTGTGTATTTGGATATAGCTGTCCTCCAGTTACGGCTGTTCCAGAACTGCCCGCATTTTGAGCGCCACCAGAAGAAGCAGGATTATTTGTAAACCCTAATGAACCAGTCTGTTGTAGAGCAACAGAACCAATATTACGAAATGGGGGAAAACGATTAGTACCCGCTAAAATTGGGCCTTCAAATGTACTACGTGCCATGATAAATATCCTTATGCAAAAGTCCCCGTACCAATCGTTGCATCGTCTGCTGGGGCAGTCCAGTACAGGTAATCACCCAGATAAATTTAATACTACACCAAATTATAAATAAAGCAAATAAAAAAGGGGGCTTTTGGCCCCCCTTTCTTTTAGGTTGAACCGCTCGATCCATACATTCCGAGTGGGTCAGACCAACCAAAGCTATAACGCTCACGGGTCTTGTAACGCACGTTTCCAGTGTCAAAGTCACCGTCCATCGAATTGCTCAATGGGGTACGTACAAAGTGCTTCATACCGTTAGGTACATCAGTGGTCAAGAACCATGCATTGGTGTCGGTCAAGAAGTGGTTAACAGTGTAACCATCTGGAATCGAACCGTTGTTCTTAATTGCATTGATGTCGTTATTGTTGGTACCAACACGCAATTCAGTCTCAAGCAAACGAGTTGCCACGAACATGAGTGCGGGTGGGATTACCAGCTTCTTAGGTTTGGCAGCAATCAACAGACCACGCTCATCCGTCCAAGCGGCGATCTGAATAACTGCGTTTTCCAACGAAGTTTCGTTCAAATCAGCTTGGGTAGCTGGGGTGTTGCTGTTAGTACCGCCAGATACCAATGGGTGAGCAGTGCTAAAAAGAGAAACGCCGTCACCGCCTGTAAAGGCAGATGAGAAGCCATTATTCAATACAGCAGCAGCTTTAACCTGCTTGGTATAAGACATAGCACGAGCCAGACCTTTGGTATAGCGAGCAGCTAAAGAATCATAGAGGTTGTCCTCAATTGCCTCTTCAGTCAAGCTAAAGCCAAGGGCGATAGTTTCGTGGTTGTAGCGAGCTGTCCAAGCCTCTTGTGCATTGTCATAAGCGATGGCAGAACCTTCGTTTTTGACTGGTGCAGCTGAGAATCCAGACAGTTTTGTTTCTTCTTCAAAAGAACGCTCAGAGGTCTCAGTTTCATAGATCTCTTTGTGTTCTTCACCGTAGCGAGCATACTCCAAGCCGAACAAAGCGTTCAATCCAGGGAGCAACTCTTTCAGTAGTTGTGCGCGTGAAATAGCCATTTAAAAGCTCCTTATAATGTAGCTGAGTTGGTGGTGTTGCTATAGTAACTATGAATACCAAAATTCAATTTTACAATCGCTTCTTGATAAATCGTAAATACCATAGTGCTATTAGCTGGAATGGTAACGCCTGTAGAGGCAGTACCTGTTGGGGCATTAACCGTTGCAGCCTGAGCATTGATGCTGATTGTCTGTGAGCCAGTGCCTGTTACAGCAGCTGAAACACGCGAACCAGTACCAATTAACTGACCGTTTGCAGCTAAATAAGCAACATCCGTTCCAACTGGGAGCGTTCTAGATAGGTTAGTACATACTAAACTTGTAGTAGCACCACCACTAGATAAAGTCGCTGTAGCAACAATAGCTGTGTCAGGAACAACGTCAACAATACGGAAAGGTAAAGTTGAAGTATTCGCTGCTGTAGCAGCTACGATAGCATTAGACGAATTACCAGTGTTAACGTTACCAGCCAAGTTAGAACCGTTGCAGTTTTGACCAATGTCCATACGTGCAATAGAACCAATAGTGGTAGAACCATCAGAAATAACTGCTGCAACACGGAACAATGTATCTGGATCGTCAGTCACGATAGCAACTGCGTCACCAGCCAAAGTACCAGCGGGCCAGAATTGATTAAAACGTTTTTGTTTTGTTACAGGGTCGGTGAATGTGCAACCTAAAAATACACCAACAGTACCGCCGCCTGCGCCACCAGTAGTAGCACCTGCACCTGTAGTAACAACAGAGCGCACGGCAAAGCCGCGAGCAATACCTACAACATCACCATAAAAAATATTAGTGTTAAATGCATACTGAATCGGAATATTGCGAGTCGATCCAGCAAATACTTGTCCACCAATAAGATTTACTGGTTTTAGCCCGTATGGGGCGTCAACAATAGGATAAGGCATGTAAATCTCCTAAAAAAATTAAGTTCCTTTTCCAAAGCTAGTTGAGGACTTTCTCTCGTTAAAGAGGGGCATCCTTGCGTCGCTTTGGCGCATGAGATTATTATCTACAGCCTCCGTCTGTTGGGCAGTTAGCTTGTCGTAATGAGCCTTCCGCTGTACAACAAATTCTTCAGGAGTCTTGCAAAGCAATAACCCGCCAATCTCAATATTGTCTTTAAATTGACCATTGGGATTAGCTAACAGTTTAAATTTGGGTTGTTCTTCCAATGTGACAGGCTCCCAACCTTCTCTCAATTTCGATGAGATATTGCGTGGGTCTGCCTTATCCAGCATTGAAACACGAATCCAACGATACGCATAACCAGCCTGTTTATCAGGCTCAGGGAGAAGATCGGGGGGCATCCACTGTTTAGGACGCTCAGCTACTTCACGGTTATCTACTTCTCTTTGCAGTCTGTTTGTTGGCATTTAAGCCTCCATTTTTAAAAGTTCACGGGCATATTGCTCTGGGGTTAGTCCTAACTTCTTCGCTATCGATAACTGTGACGTATTCAATTTTATCTTCTTCGAAGAGGTACTTCTACTCGCAGGGGCAACAACTGTACTCGGTTTTACACGAGCCGCTACCTTTTCATCGTTTCTATCATCGTCAACTTTTTCATCCTGAAAATTTTCAGGAAAACGCCTACGCATAGTTTCATCTATGCGCTTGTAGTACTCGTCAGTGGTCGCATATGCTAGTCCGTTTTCTTTGACAAGCTTCTCGTGAAGCCCTAAGGCTAGGCTTGTCATTTCGTCATCTTGACCAAACCAAGAGTTACGCTCTTGCCAAGCCGAAGCTTTTTGGTCACGGACAGGCGCTGCTTCCGTCTGTTGAGGTATTTTTACTTCATTTTCTTGCTCTTGTAAAGCCCTTCGCTGATTTATATTTTCAGCATAGCTAGAAGCTTTGTCAATTTTCATCTTAGCAGTGGTTAATTTATCCTGTGCTTCGACTAATTTTTCCGAATCTCCAGCGTCATAGGCTTCTTTATATTCCTTTTTAGCCATTGCTAGTTCTTGCTCAGCACTCGTTTTAAAGGAGCTAACTGCCGCTTCGTCACTAGAATTGACCCTACCTTTAAGCTGTTTTATCTCTTCGTAGAGCTTTTTAGCTACTTGAACCGCCTCTTGTTGCTCTCGTAGGGCTTTCTCTTTCTCTCTACGCTCATCGTGATAAAACTTCCTAAAAGCATCAATCTTGCTCTTTGCCTCTTCAGAGTATTGGTCTAGTTCATCTTTCTCGACCTTTTCAATGAAATCAGGCTTTGAAACTCTACGACCCCTGTCTTCAACGGGAGTGTCGTCTTCAATTTCAATTTCAATTTTATCCTCTTCTACGGGTTTACCCTTAGCTTCTACTTCTTCTACGGGTTTACCCTCATCTTTCACGTCATCTACTTCGTCAGGAAACTTATAGTTATCCATATCGTATTCTCCTTATTTACGTTTAATGCCACGGGGATCGTCAACTACGCCTTCCACAGAATCATCGTTAATAATGCGGAACTCGCGCCCGTGAATAACCAATCTAGTGCCAGCGTTAGGTCTAACAAGGACAAAATCACCTTTTTTACACCAAGCTCCAGTTGGGAAACGGGTTGGGTCTTTATAGCAATCTGGACCTAAATCAATAACGAACAATACGGTCGTCAACAATTCGTCATATCTTAGGGTTTCGTCTGCTTTTAAAATCCCACTATCAAACTCTTTCTCGACCTCAGGAATAGCGCACAGAATGCGATAGCCAGAGGGTTTAGGGAGTTGTGTTGCCTTTTCTTCATTTGATTTATCGAGCAGCTGCGTCAAATCCACTGCTTTACCTAAATCGATTGTTTCACTCATCCGAGTTCTCCATTTTGTCTTTGAGGTCTAATACGTAACCCTTTGCAAGGAGCAGACCTCTAATCTCTCCACAAAGCCTTTGATACTGAACGTGATCTAAATTACCTATAACTACCGATTCTTTTAACTGTTCTGTCTTTTCATCTAACTGTTTAACTAAAAGTTCTAACCCTGTCATTTGTTGCCTTTCTCGGCTTTATTACTTCCTTTATTGCTCTCTGCTATGGCTAATTGAGAGGCTATTTGCAGCTTTTGGGTCTTGATTTGGTCCTTAGCTTTGACAATATCTATACCCATTTTTGTGCCCTCTACCGAGTCTTTACGATCTGCTATGTCTTTATCTTTAGCAATTTGGGCACCTAACTTATGCGCTTCAAGCTCTAACTGTCCTTCTATACGCAGTTTTTCAATCAACAAACGCTCTCTTTCGTTTTGGACATCGCTAGTGTCTTTCGCAATCTTGCGTTGTAGTTCTGCGGCTTTAATCTCCAATTCTTTAATCTGCATCTGGATAATTGGGTCTTCTGCCTGTTGCTGGGCTTCTTGTTGCGCTGCAGCAGCTTGGTTCTGTGTAAGTAGTTGCTGAGAAGCTCTAGCTACCAAACGAGACAGTTCTAGCTCATACTCTTGTGGCAGAGACGCCTCATCATCGTCCATATCAACATAAGGTATCGGACCACCAACTTGCTGCTCAATAAGCTGACGGTACTTAAAGCCAAAATGCTCCGCAATATGGGCTTGCAGCGCAGCGGTTATCTGCTGCGCCATGGGGTTTTGCCCTAGTATTGCTGCCGTAGTGGGGTCTTGCAAGAAGTTATTGTGAGCCATCAAATGCGCATCGTGATCCTGATACATAAACGCTTTTAGCGGTTTATTGCGCATCGCATCCATGTTTTCCGAAACGGGGTCCCTCGGCTTCTGATCTTCCTGTAGCGGGATAAGTTTTTGTGCATTCCTGATACCAAGGACGTCGAGCATCTGACGATGTAACTGCGGAAGGTTATAGATCTGCGGCGCCCCTTGTGCCAACTGGAGAACTGCTTGGTACTGTACGATCTTCTGCGCCATTGTCGCTGCATTTGGGTCGCTGACAGGTATGACATCAACCAAGTCGTAGTCCGCCTTTTTAGCCCTCGGCGTACCTTCCTCTGGGGTGTAGCTATATTCATCTGGCGTATAGTCACGGATTATTTCCTTTAACAAGCGTAACTCTTGCTTCATCGAATAATGGACTCTTGACTGAACCGCACTCATCACCTTCAGGGTTCTCTCTAAAATTGCCAGAGTCGTCCCCACAGGAGCCTGTGCGCTCATATCACTGATCTTCATATCCCCTGCCGATGCAAAGCGTCTGCCTTCTTCAACAATGGTTCCAAGTAAACTATACAAAACCTGACTTGGCTCTTTGTATGGCAGAGTCATCAAGTTATCTTTGATTGCCCCACTCGGTACGTCTACATCGCGGAACTCTCCTGGGCTTATTGGGGTGTCATCACCTTTGACCCGCAAGCCACGGGTCTTAAAGCCACCTGGCAAATTTGATAATGTCCCTGCGTCAACGAGTTGTCGGATAAGACTAGTACTCGACTTAGCAAAGGCGCCAACCAAATGAATAAGCCCGAAGCAATAAAAACCAAAGCCAGGGACATAGCCATAATGTACAAAGTGTTGCCTTTTTTGTTTGGTTTCATCTTCAGGTCTCCAATTCCTACGAATAGACAGAACAGTCTGTGTGCCCTTTTCAATGGTGACGACATAAGGTAGTGCAATACCTGTCATATCTCCATCTTTATCCTTGTCCTCATAACCAGGCAAGTCAAGGTCTACATGCATTTCTAAAAGCTTATAACGGTCGTCCGATGTAGCTCTAAAGCCCATCTTCTCCGCTATTTTCTTTTCTACTTCGTCTAAACTTCCGCTAGGGGTGTCAAGTTCAACATCCCGATAAAAGCCCGCAAACTGCAACCGCTTGACCTCATTCTCGGTCTTACGCATCACATGTGTCACGCGTGGGGAGCTTTGTAGATTAGAAGCACCGTATGGAACCACGATGTCTTCTGCTGGAATAAACATAGAAACTTGACGTTCCATGTGTGGGTCGTAATACACTTTCTTAAACGCATTACCCGCCAAACCCAAGCCCCATATCATTCTTTCATGCTCAGGTCTGTATTCCTGCATCACATCTGTTAACTGATGATTCATATCATCTTGAACACGCTGAGCCGCATCTTTGATCTCAGGAGTCTCTTTACCAATAATTACTGTCTTGACTGGACCTGCTGAAGGGAAAGTCTCCATAATGGTCTCAGATTGAAACTTTACAAGTGCCTCAGAAAGCAGTGGGTGGTATACACCACAAGCGCCTTCCCAAGGTTCTGTTCGGTCTTCGATCTTCATTCCTAGTAGTTCAAGCCCGTCCACATAGGTTTGAATCCAATCTTTACGAGCAGAGATGTCATCGTCAAAATCCCCTAGCAAATCACCCACAAGCTCAGTAAGCTCACCCTCGCTCATGTATTCTGCAAGATTGGCATCAAAATCATCATCTGTTTCTTCTTCAGGCTCAATCTCAATCTCCATGCCGCCCATCGCAATTTTTACTGACTCTGGATCCTCAATCTCAATTTCAATTGGGTCTTCTTCAACAATGGAATCTAATCCAACGGGGGCTTGATATAGGGCTTTATCTATTGACATAATCTATCCTTAGTAATACGCAGCTTTACGTCTGCCGTATTTATATAAAAAATCATCTTCTGGCTCGTCATTCGGTAAACGAATAAATCCACCTTGCCTAAATCTTAATAGGGCTAGTGTAGTGGAGTCTACCAAATCATCGTTGGCTCCGCTAGGAAAATCATTGCATTCTTCGATTACTTCTTTCGCCCAGCGATGCTCTGGCGCCCAGACGATGCCTGAGTTAAACAAATCTGATACAGCATTAACGCGAGAGATTTTGTCTTGACCTTTGCCAGGTGTGAATTCCCCGACTGGTACGCCCATGCGCCGTAATTCCTGGTAGAGAGCCGCCCCATTGGACTTCTTTTCAACCATGAACGCATCTGGCTCCCACTCTTTGTACTCTTCAAGTACAAGCTTTTTGAGGTCTGGGAACTCCATCCGTTTTTTAATGGAATTGAGAAGGATAATGTTGTAGTTGTTCGTTTCTTCGTTGAGGAAGACTCCCCACGTCGTGAGCGCATTGTAATCCGCACGATTGTTCGCCTCCTGAGCTGCGTCCAAGGACATAATGATAAATTCGCACATGGGTGGATCGTCTTTTTCCCATATATTCCACCACTCCCGCTTAATTAAAGCGCCTTCTTCTGAGGTAGGTTCTTGTAGATACTGGGCATTCCAGTACCGTACATCCAAGGAAGCTTTTTTAGCTAATAGTTCTTCAAGAGACCAAAAGTCGGGCCAAAGAGGTTGACCAGAGGGCATAATCGCTGGGAAATTTACTACCTCCCACTCTTCTGCATCATCATTTTTAACCATGTGGTTGATGATTTGCCCTGTCAAATCGAGCTTTGACCAGCGTGTCATCACGACAATAATTGCCCCGCCAGGCATAAGACGCTGAATAGGACCAGATTGAAACCACTCCCAAGCTGGTAGAAAAACATCTGCTCGACCTTGCTTAGCGTCTTGTTCAGAGTGAGGGTCGTCAATAATAAACAAGTCTGCACCCCTACCAGCCAAAGCACCGCCAACACCAATAGCAAAGTATTCTCCATTGTAATTAGTACCCCATCTAGATGCCGATTTACTGTCGGCTTGCAGTTCTACCGCTGGAAATATGTCTTTATAACTCTCTGAACCAACAAGATTTCGTACTCTACGACCGAAATTGACAGCAAGATCAGCCGTATGCGAAGCCATAATAACCTTCTTATGAGGGTACTTACCCAAAAACCATGCGGGTGCAAGATAGGAGATAAGTTCGGATTTCCCATGACGCGGAGCAATGTTGACGACAACCCGCTTCTTCTTTCCTGCAGCGATATCTTCAAATATTCTAGCCAACTTTTCATGATGTTTACCTACTATATAGCCTGGATATACGTGTTCAATGAATTCAAGGAAGTTTTCTTTCCCTGCTTTCTGAGTTACATTGGTTTTATACGTCTTAATTAGCTCTAAAGTCCGCCTTTTCTTCTTTTCAGGCATTGTAGGAACAGCTTTTTCAAGCTCTTCTATGTCCTGCGCAGTTAATTTATGCAGGGCAGTCATTTTTTAGAGGGTATTTCCTTAACTTCTACGTCAATTGCCTTCTTTTTCAGACTAGAAAGGGTCTCAAATAGCTCATTTTCGACTTCTTCGATGCTTTGTATCTTCATTGTGACCTCAGAACGCTTCTTAAATGCGTCAATTCCGTCAACTTCACCCAAATCCCGTAAGGCTCGTAGCCGATCTTTGGCATTTGAGGCATGTTCTACCTCATAAAGAAGCTTGTTGACCACATACATCTTCATTTCAGCTAGGTCATCGACTAACTGCACATTCATCTGGGACACCATACCTGCCAAATAAGCCAATGTCTCGTTAGGATAGTTCTTAAACTCAGGTCTAGCCTTTGGGTCATTCATCATTTGGGTAGCAACTTCTACTGCTTGTGCCATATGGTCAGCAGTGGGGAAAAGTGGGGTGTTATTTAGTTCAGCAAGGAGGGTAATTGTTCTTGCTCTGGCGTCTAGCTCTTCTTTTGGAGACAGTTCTGGGAAGGCTTCGGTAGCGTTAGCTGGAAGCGGTACGTCCTCTTCTATGTGAGGAATAATTATATTTTCCATCGATCCTCGGTCATCGTAAAACCCTAGATAGGCAGAGTTTACAACAAAAATAATATTAAAGGAAACAAGTACCTTGAAAAAAGATGACGGGGGGTGTTTCTATAAATCACATTTGTAAAGTATTGTAAGGTTAATTAACGGGGGTACGGGTAGTAATTATGTGGGGGGAGGGTGTTATAGATGATGTAAAGACTAGGTACGTCCTGGTGCCAATTCTTAGAGGAGATTCACCACTTATGATGCAAATTGTGTGGGTAAAGAAAGTTACTAGGGAAAAAATCTTACGTACTTAATGCCGAGTGTGGTTTGCATATTTTGCACTTTAGGTGTTTATTTAGTGACGGGGGGTGATTGGGAAAAACGAGGAGTTATTCGTATAGATTATGGGGTGTGGGGTGAGCGGGTCCCATCTGAGCCAAATGGGGGGAGGGGGGTAGGTGGGGTCACGCCCAGCCTATTACTTGACATATCCTGTCATTTAATGCATAATTTAGCCATAGGTTGAAAGAACTAATCGGTTCTACCTATCCTTAACAGGGAGATTCAAATGGAAAAAGTATCTACAGCAGTGCAATTGTTAGACGAAGCCAAGGCAGACATTATCCGTAGCCGTGACAGCTTGGGTAAGAATGCCAAGCAGTTGAAAGCAGTGCGCCGTCAGTTAACTCACATCATCAAAATGGTTTGCCCTGAACCTGTGGGCAAGCTGTGGGATAACCAAGAGTATTCGCTAGTGTGCAGAGTGGATGCTACTTACTGTTTACCAACAGTGACTTTCTATGTAGCAGGTCTAGATAGCTTTAAAGATGAGCGCTTAGTTAGTATGCTGTGGTATCTCAGCACACTGGACGGTGAGCGTGAAGCAAAGTCGGAAGACTACGCTCAATCATTAAACCGCACCTATCGGTTTCAATTTGATGGGTTTGTAATTCGGGTTGATGCAACTGTGAAGTCCGACAGTCCTACTTGTCGCAAAGTAGTAATCAGTAGTGAGTTAGTCAAACAGGATAAGTACGCAATCCAGTGTGACTAAGTAGTAGCGTAGCGGGTGCGCTTCACCCGCATTTTTAACAGGGAGTTGGTATGAAACAGGAACAATTATGTTTGTTTGATATTGGTTATGTAGATAAAGGCAGACCTCAGTATGGGTTTGAAATGCCTAAGAGTTTTGCTCTTACATTTGTAGCTAAAACAGGGCGTTCTTATCTAGTATGGTATCGGGGTAAGCAACACGAACAGGCGCTCGATAATTGGTCTCGCTATCCTTCAAAGTTGTTTGTTTATTGGTAACACTCAGTCCTCTCACTTTGGTGGGAGGATTTGATACCAGTTATTTGTCTTCGAGCGTGTGCTTCGTGTGCGTGGGCGAGCTTGCGGACATTTCCTTAAATAAGAGTTCAATTAGCGTTGAATTGCTTTACAAATAGCGTGGAATAAGAGATAATTTAGTCATGGGTTCAAGGAATCATTTTGATTCTACCCATTAACAGGGAGGACATATGTCCAAAACTAAGCTTGTAAATGCCCTTGAGCAAGGCGGTGTAATTAACTCTAACAATCCTACTAGCTTGCCTGATTTAGGTTATAGGCATGGTGGGGCGTTGCATACTGTTAAGCAATTAGCGGTATGGGCGTTAGATGGAGGGGTTAAGGGTTTTCCTGACAATGTTAGCGACGAAGATACTTTGAGCATACGCCAAGGTTATAAGCGTAAACACTCAGAATTGAACCCAGCTACTCAGTATTGCATTATTGAGGGTAAGTATCTCAAGGTTAGCGATATGCAATTACAAGGGATTGAATTACCTAAGAATCCCGAAGTAGTTAATATTGGCGTGGATTATGCTTTCAGCTTTACTCAGCAACAGGCGGGTAAATTGAAAGAAACCCACAATCCTACTTTGCATAAAATTGTTGCGGATATTAGAACCCGTTGCAATAAGTATGAAACTACTACTTTCGCAAAGCTTCAAGCGGAGGGTAATAAAATACTGAAAGAGCGTAAGGGTGAAGTTACCCAACGCAAGGGTAACCTAGCTTTCATGGAATGGCTCTATAACGATAAGGGCGTTTTCGATACCATGAAAACCCGTTGCAAAAATGCCAAAGCAAAAGGCGATGAATTCGCTGATGTCGCTAAGTTAGATAAAGCGATTCAGGCTTTCAACGCTGTATTTAAGAAGTAATCTAGATTGTTTTTGAGGGGGGAGGGCTTCGGCTCTCTCCCCTTTTTTTGTGCCCTGAAAAAGAGACCAGTTATCTGTCCTCGCGCGCGCAATCAAGCGTGGCATCCAATATACATACCTTTGCTGACGCAACGCACAGCGCAATGTTCCAAGCCCATTTCCTTATTTAAGAGTTCAACAGGTGTTGAAGTGCCTCACCATGTAGACATTGTATTGGCGAAGTCGTTCTGGAACAAAGCGTGGCTGGAACAAAGTCTGGAACAAGAAAAGCCGTGCAGAATCAAGGAGTTACATGGTTTTGTTCCAGTGTTCCAGTGTTCTGACCAAGAAATGTGGTTTGGGAAAGTGAAAATAAAATTGGTCAGGTCGTTTCCTTAATTTTGCGAGTGCAAAGCAAAAAACCACTTTTCCCCCTATCCCCTCAGAACAGTCAGAACATTGGAACAACTCTCTTTTCGCCCCCTATTATTATTATTATATATTATATATTATATATATAAAACAAGGACTTACAAACTCTTCCCCTCCTCGCAAAAACCTTGTTCCAGTTCCATTAGTAAAGTTACGAGGCTCAGAACACCAGAACACGAGGAATATCAATAACTTACACCACAAAAAACAAGGTAAAAGCCTAATATCAGCAAGAAGACCCTCCTAAAAAAGTCATATAGAAGCCTATTATATGTAAAGTATGTGGTATAATGATTACTGGAGAGGCGCACAAATTAGTGGCTAATCTACGAGGTCGGAACAATTCCTTAAATAAGAGTTCAACGACTATTGAAATCAATCTAACAGGGAGGTGTCATGGATACTAAACAAATCCAAGAAGAAGTAGAAGTGCAGATATTTAACCCAATCCTTAACGAGGGGCTGTATTTGGCGCAAGACTTAGTTGACCCAAGCACACAGGAGATTCTTTTTAGGCGCAGAACACTGCTGACAACCAATGTATTACTTGCTTTGTTGGCAGTCGGCTATGAGTTCATTCCAACAATGGCACACAAGGGAGACTAATCATGGGCAGAGTAAAACAACTCTTCAACGAGTATTGGGAAGAAAAACTAACCAAAATGGAAATCCATCAACGGCAGTTAGAACTAGACTTGGCGCAGGATAACCTGAAGGCTGAGGAATGGGCGCAACATGAAAAAGACTTCAATGCGTGGCTTGACGCTTACGAGAAGTCGTTTGGTAAACAGGGAGGTGAGTCATGATTGATGAGACTTTTAACCCACAGTGCAAGCTATGTGGCGATACCTATGACGAGGCTCGCTTTCGTATTGGCTATGCAGTCTGTATGCCATGCGGTAATGACCTAGCGAGTAAGGTCGTGCGAACCGTTGCGCCAATGCACAAGTCGAACTATATGTTGATTACTGACAGGGCTGACCTGAAAGGATTAAATAACAAGGGAGGGCTAGTGAAATGACATTGGCACAAGCTAAGAAAGATATAAATGCCTACATAAAGCTAGTAAACAAAGAGCATGCTATGTGGAAAAAGCGAGTCAAGATGCACGAGAAAGAACTGCTAAGGCTTGCCGATGTATATATAAAACTAAAGGAGAAGTCATGAAATGGATTGACCCACGAGTAGACCACAAGTATTGTAGGAAGAACCGAGGGGGGTATAAGCCAATGCGCAAAACTATCCCTTGGTTTACTAGGAGAACAGCTCATGGAAGATAAAGCATGGGCTGTAGTTTTATTTGTTTTACTGATGGTTTTCATGATTAACATAATTGGAGGTTTGGTATGAGCAAGAAAGACCTAGACATAACCGAGTTTTATAAGGCTTCTTTGGCAAGAGAACTACAGATTCTCAAAGAGGCGGTGGATGCCCACAAGCGTGGCGATAAGCAGGGCATGGCTGATAAGTTC
>Ga0214921_10006250_pt1 | contig 16403 bp, 11 predicted proteins | sample LL1505_MetaG_FD_177992 | JGI IMG/M metagenome (GOLD analysis project Ga0214921, IMG submission 177992) | Freshwater microbial communities from Lake Lanier, Atlanta, Georgia, United States - LL-1505 | ecosystem: Environmental > Aquatic > Freshwater > Lake | place: USA: Georgia | collected...
CCCAAGCAATCACCACCTTGAAAGTCGAAGCCGGTTCTCGCGCCACATCCATCTCAGCTTTGCTTCCCGCCACCACCTTCATTTCCCCTGTTTTCAACGTCTCCAAAATCGTCATCCCATCCGGGTATTTTTCATCAGCCAAAGCGACCGACCAAAACCCCATCAATCCTATAATCAACGCCCCTTTCATATTCCGAACCTAACCCGAATCTGAAAAACGATCGAGACTCCCTCCAATAGCCCCGAATAAACGCCTAACCGCTATGTGAATAACTTTAGAAGAACATTAAGGCTTTTCAAATATAGCCCCTACCTATCAAGTATTTAGAATAATAACTGATATCTTGATAACTCTTTGCCAACAACTTCCCGAATGGGGTCAGAGGTCCAATTCCAAAAACACCATTTTAACATATTGATTTGCAATGACTTGTGTTTGGTCAGAGGTCTTGCAAGAGGCTGATCTGCAATGGCTTGCGAGCCGATTTTTAAATTGTGGGGTCAGAGGTCAAAAATGAACTAGATCTTAACGACTTTGACCGACGTAATGTCCTTATCGGCCAGCATCTCTTTCAAAACCTCCTCCCCAGGGGCCGAATCCAGATTCAACACGCTCAACGCCTTCGATCCCGGCGCACTCCGACTCAGTGTCATACTCGCAATATTCACCTTGTGCTTGCCCAGCAGTGTCCCAATCCAGCCCACGATCCCCGGACGATCCTTGTTTTCCATCAACAAAAGGAATCCCTCCGGCCGGGCCTCCATCCACTGATCATTGATCCGCACAATATGTGGACTCGTCCCAAAGAAAGTCCCGCTCACTTCCGCCTCTTTGCCATCCTGACCCGCCCTTACCGAAATCAACTCCGCATACTCCCCCGGTTCCGCCTGCTTCGTCTCACTCAACTTCAGCCCCAGATTCGCAGCCATCTTCGGCGCGTTCACCTCATTCACTTCTCCCCCACCTGCCCCAAAAAGAAACCCCTTCAAAATACTCCTCGTAATCGGAGTCGTATCCTCCTCCCCAATCTTTCCCGCATAACTAATCGTCAGCCGATCGCACCGGCTCGGCCCAATCTGCGACAATAATCTCCCCAAACGAAATCCAAACTCAATCTGGGGTCGTAACTTGGCCATCGTCCTGGCATCCACACTCGGAATGTTCACCGCGTTCCGTACCGCCCCCTCCGTCAGATAATCCCGAATCGCCTCCGCAATTTCGATCCCCACACTCTCCTGCGCCTCCGCGGTCGATGCACCCAAGTGCGGAGTTAAAATTACCTTCTTGTTCTTCCTCAACGGATGATCCGCCGCCAACGGCTCCTCCTCAAAAACATCCAGTGCCGCCCCACCCACTTGACCCGCCTCAATCGCCTTCAGCAGCACCGCCTCCCCCACCAACCCGCCCCTCGCACAGTTCACAATCTTCACTCCCTTGCGGCAAAGTTTTAGGCGTTCCTCACTCAAAATTCCCTTCGTTTCGTCCGTCATCGGCAAATGCATCGTGATGAAATCCACATGTGGCAACAGATCCTCCACCCGATCAATCAACTCCACCTGCAAACTGCGAGCCTTCCCAGCCGAAAGATACGGATCATACGCCATCACCCGCATTCCAAACGCAATCGCCCTTCGCGCCACCTCACCCCCGATTCGACCCATCCCCAAAATCCCCAACGTCTTTCCATTCAGCTCCGTTCCCTGAAAACTTTTTCGATCCCACTGCCCTGCCGACATCGAGGCGTGTGCTTGGGGCAAATGCCGAGCCAAACCCAACAGCAGTGTAAACGCCTGCTCCGCGGTGCTGACGGTATTGCCAGCTGGCGTATTCATCACGACGACTCCCTTTTCGGTGGCCGCATCCACATCCACATTGTCCACGCCCACCCCGGCCCGACCCACCGCGCGAATGGTCGGACACCCTTGCAGGATAACTTTGCTGACCTGCGTTTGGCTGCGCACGACCAGCGCATCGCAACCCTTCAACTTTTCCAGTAGCTCCTTCTCCTTGAGCGTTGGACTTTCAATCACCTCGATCTGCGGACACCCCTTCAGCACATCCACTCCGCTGGGGGAAACCCCGTCCGTCACAAAAACCTTATACTTGGCTGGCATTCAAAAGTTCTAGCAGAGACACACCGCAGGGCAACGCTCTCCCACCCTCATATTTCAAAAGCTTACCCTCACGCCAAGTCCGCTACGTACGCCATGGATCTTGCCTGAAAAACCTCTCCGCCCTTACCCCGACTCGGTCGGGGCTTAGCGCCCTTTGCGTGAGGAATCTACCGCCCCAACTCTTACGGCACTATCGCTTCAACTTTTATGAATCCCTTATCACCACCTGTCAAAGTCGCCTCGTACTGCTGGTAATCACCCAACCCACTAGGTTGAGGCGAGACCGGACTAGAGGAAACTGTTCCAGAGAAAGCAGAGCCCAAATTATCGGTCGACTTCACTGTATAGGTAACTCCAATCCGCTGGAGCCACGTGATTTTGATTCCACCCGCCACGCTCACCTGCGTTACCGCACGGCTTGCGCCGCTCACAGGACTCGTCCCAAAGGCAAACTCCGTGTTGTTATCCATTCCATCCCCATCCGGATCGGCTGATGCCAGTGCATTTGCTCCTGATAAGCTCGAATATCCCGCGACCCAACTCTCGAAAGGTGTCTGCGCCTGCATATTGGCTCCCGTCACCGTCACCATATCATACTTCACTGTCCCAGCCGTTGAATAAGCAGCGCTCGTGCCATCTGCTCTGGCGATGGCACTGGTCCCTGGCGCATAAGCCGTGATCAATCGAAAACCAAATTTCGCGTTGTTCTCGATGCCAGATACCGTACTTAGATCCGCCGATCGTTGGAGCAGGGTCGAATCGACTACGTCTGTGACATACAAACCACTTGCAGGCGTCACCCCGGGAGAATCTTGTAAGGAAGGGGCATAATCCACCCACACAGGTGGCGTTGCTGTCACGTCCAGCGTGTACTGGAATTTGGTGTACTTCGAGGCCGATCCACTCGCCGCAATATCCCAGAAAACTTTCACCTCCTTTTTACCCAGCGTGCTCACCGCAAACTGTAATCCCGTGAACTGCCCCGTCGCACCCTTCACACTCACCGCTTTGTTGATCGTCGCCCGATCGGAAGAGCCAGCCACCCCGTTCACAAGCTCAGCAGCTACTCCGCCGCAAGCTTGCAGCGTGCCACTTCCCGTGCTCGGACTCAGGTCACTGTTGTTAAAGTTCCACCGTGTGAGCACCCCAGTTGTAATGTCCGCATAAGGCATAACCCGAATTTCTTTTCCGAAACTCACAACACCCGCGGTTGGATTTCGATTAAAGATTTTAAAGTAGGTGAATTGATTATTCCTGAGTCCCGTAACCACCGTATTGGATACCGAACTATCAAGACCCGAAAAGATCGTGGTGGAAGAGCCGACAGGAGTCCCCGAACCAAAGCTGGTATTTCCTGTGTAACTCCCAGAGGCCGACGGCGCATCCGTCACCGAACTTCCTTCCTTTCCCAATATAACCAGATCGTAGCTTGGGTCCGACCCCCAATACAGAGACGCTCGCCCATTCTGTCCATACCCGGCGAAATAAGTCGGCTGCGTTAACCCAGTCCCCGTTCCTGTGAAAGTATATTTTCCGATTAGGATTCCACCGGAAGTCACGGTCAAAACCGCCGTTTTCAACCCAGTGCTTGTAGGTGCAAATCGTAACCCTGGGAAAACATCCCTCGCAGTAATTCTACTCACTGAAACCGATAAGCTGTTGGCAAAGCCTGATCCATCCGAGATCAAAAATTCAGGCTGATCAAAAACAAAGTCTAGCGTCGGTCCCGGCAGGACTCCCCCATCCAAAATAAATCCAATATCGCTTACCGCCCCCAAGGATGTGTTGCCAAAGTTACTTCCACTCGACGTTGGGTTTCCACGAAAGTTCCCAACTACAAATGCCGTCTCACTCGCTACCGCACCTGCCCCCTCTCCCAACGTGATGTACCCCGTCGTCGCTCCCTCAGGGACCGTCACCGCCAACTCGGTCGGACTGACGACGCTCACCAAAGCCGCAACCGTTCCATTGAACCTTACGGGAATCCCACCGCTGAAATTCGATCCTCGAATCGTCACTTGAGTGCCCGCCGGTCCTACAGCAGGAGAAAATGAGCTCAGCACCACCGACCGATCTACCTCGTAACTCAGGGTGAAGTTATCCATCCCAATCCCTGCGTCGTCCCCTCCATCATTCAAATCCTGCCAACGTAAAAATGCCGTTTCCCCCACTCCAAGTGCCAATGGAAGAGCCACGTTCGAATACGCCACTTGGTTCGTGGGCGAATTCCCATCCAAAGAACCGTTCGAAGCTACAGGAACTGGTCCCGTAATATTTAAAGCAGTGAGCGGAGTTGCCCCAGTTGTCGTGAGAAAGTTTGTTTCCGTAATGTTCGTTCCATTAATTGTCCCATAGCCAAAAGTCAGCACGTTTGATGTTAATGTCGAACTCCTCCAAAACTCCGCCGTGAAGGAAACCTTCACATTCTTGATCGTTCCTCCTGTATCATTCTTAATCAATGCCCCGAAAGCCATGGTGGTCGTCCCTGTAGCAATCGTACCTAACGCCCGGTTCACATCATTTGCATTTCCAAAGCTGTAAAGTGTTCCTGTGCTTGTTGTCCCTGCATTAGCCAGGAGATCGGTTGCCGACGTTCCAGTTCCAGCGATCTTCGCCCCATACCAACCGTTGACCGTATTCGTGGTGATCGCGCCCAAACTGACCTGCACCCCATTACTCGCAGGGAAAACTTTCACCAAGGCGTTGGTTCCCAACCCGTTAAAGTTCTGGCTGTAACTATTACTGTTCAAACCATCCAACAAAATGGGAGTGATCGGCGCAGGCGTGGAATTATTGACGGTCAGCGCGACCGCGACACCGGTCACGCCTCCAGCACTGACAGAGATGCTGCTGGAGGTTTCCGCATAACTGGATGGATTATCCACAGCTGTGGCTTGAAAGGTCGCACTGGTCGATCCTGCCGGAATGGTGAGACTCAAGGGCACTGTAACCGCACTGGTATTGGCACTGAGAAGCGAAACGGTGAGATCCGCTATGCGAGCCTGGGGAATGGAGACTGTTCCTGTGGAGGATACTCCCTCGTTCACTGGGTTCGGGCTCAGCGAGAAGCCAAAAGAGGGTGTCGACACGGTTCCACTGCCCGAAACGTTCACTACAGGGGAACCGCTACTCGAAACGGAGGCAGCATTTCCGGAAAGCGGGCCGACCGAAGCCCTGCCCGCTACCCGGACATACACGGGCGTACCACCCAAGGTTCCCCCACTCTGAGTGATCGAAACGGAAGAACTAAAAGTTATGTTATCGGTGGAAACCTCGTAACCGGATGCCGCCGTCACGACGACAGAATCGGTCAGATAAGCTCCAGAAACGGTGATGCTTTGGGCGGTGGAGACGGAGCCTGCGTAGGTACTAAAGCCGGCCAAAGCCGTGGGGGAGCAACTCACAGCCGGGGAATTGGCAGCCGTTACCGTGCCGGAAATAGCGACCGTGCGACTCAAGGCTGAGGTGCTGGCCAAGGTGATGCTTCCGCTGGGAGAACTCCCGCTCGTGGCGGAGGCCGGAATCCGGACATAGATCGTGCCACCGCCCGACGGAAGACTCAGCGAGGTAGAATAAGAGACGCCATCTGCGGAAATTTCAAACCCCGACGGAATAGCAACCGAAATGGTGGTGGTAAGGCCAAATCCAAGCACCGTGAAGCTTTGTGGATCGGAAGAAGATCCAGCGATCGCGGAAAATTGGTTTAAAGAAGTCGCGCTAGTGGCGATTGAAGGATAAACCGCCGAAGCGGAGTTGCGGGGAACAGGAGCAATAAGGCTAAAATCAGATAAATTGTTATTCGAATCAGTTTCACCATTGTCTCTGCGAATAAGGGACCGAGTGTTGCCTGAAAAAGCAGATGCTGCTGTTCCTTCATAACCATTGGCAGTTCCATATCCCAATAAGTCCAAAACTCCTGCAGAGGGATTTGCAACCGAAAGTGCAGTTGTCGATAAAACGAGCGCCACCTTCCCATTTGAAGCAGCGAGATTGATTGAAGTGCTCCCCGCTAAGTCGACCGGGCTTGGCAAAGCGCTTCCGGCCGATCCCCCGCTATTAAAACTAACGAGAAAGTATGATTTAGCTTGGATCGTTCCAGATAGATTCTGAACAACCCACGATGTACTCGCCGTGCTGGCATACTGCAAAGACCAGCCAGATAAGCTCTGCGAAGACGTGCCGGAGTTATACAATTCAATAAAATCGTGAGTATATGTAGCTGATGAATTTCCACCACCTGGATACACTTGACTGATTCGAACCTGTGCAAATCCTTGATTCGCAAAACCCATTCCTATCCCCACCCAAACCATCGCGATCCAAACCGAAATCCAGCTCTGTTTTCTTGCCCTAACACTTCCAAAAAAACGATTTTTATACACCCCATGCCTCATCCAAACAACCTGCTCCTCATTCGCCCAAAAGCTAGGCCTTTATTGCAACAATATCATGACACATATCCACCTTTATTAATAAAGTTAACTATCTGTTCAACAACAATTTGCTTCTTAATTTTTAAATGTACGCTTATCCGTGTACTGGCAAATTTTATCCCTTCCGCCACTCCAGTACAAAATGGCGCAACTTTTTTGAAAAACCCTCGTACTTCCCTCCTGCCTGCCCCGACCTGCGTCGGGTTCGTCCATCAGTGAAAATTCCACGCGTAAGCGTGTCCCGCACCCTCGGGAACACCCGTCCGCAAAGCGCGACCGCTTTTTAGCCTTCTCTTTTCTCAAATTCCGAATTTCGCATTTCGCATTCCCAAATCAAATCCCCACCTTTCCGTCTTTACCCCGACTCGGTCGGGGCTTGGCGTCCTTCGCGTTCGTGCGTGAGTCACCTCGTAAATTTCATTCCGCACCTGAGGGAGCGCACTCCCGCCCTGCGTAGCTCAGCGAGCCTGCCCAGACTGAGCAAAGCTGGGCCTACTTAAACGTCCCAACAGGTTTATTCGCGTCCTTTGGATCTACCACCCAAACCGCCACACTAGAAGGAACCACATAATTTTTCGACCCGACTGTGTTATTTAAAACACCCGCCCCGGTCGTATCCATCTTGATAAAAAAATTCGACTGCCCTTTATAAAAGCCGCTGGGGGTAACGAGCCCCGATGAATTTGTAAACTTTGGCGGCACCTCCAAAAACGCAATTCCTCGTGTATTTTGTACGCTCGCCCCGTTGGTGTTGGTTGTGCTCATCAAAGCTAAAAAGTCTTTATCCGTCATCCCGGTCGTGTTGGAAGGATATGCCGAATACTCCGCATAAAAAGCGTTCACTGCTGTTTTAATCGATTCCGCCATCGCCGACACCTCAGCCTTCTTCCCAGCCTGCATCGCACCACTGATCGCTGGCAAACCCAACCCCGCCAGCATTCCAATGATCGAAATCACCACCAGCAACTCCACCAAGGTGAACGAACTGCTTTTTGCCTTTGGAAATTTGCGTGATGAAGTTATGGTCATAACTATGACTACACCCACTCTCACCCCTTTCCACCAGAAAAATTCGCGCGTAAGTGCGTCCCGGTCCGCGTCTGCGCCCTGCATAGCTCTTCCTGAGTCGCCGAAGTTAAGAGCGAAGCAGGGTCACGCTAAGTCCGCCACGTTAACTGCAAAACTACCTTCGCACCCCGCGTCTGGGCGCGTCCCGCAACCGCGGGATTCGCACATTCAAACCCTGCGAAGCTCAGCAAGGTTTACCGAGACTGAGCGAAGCAGGGCTGCCTTCACCCTCATCGAACTCCTCGCCGTCATCACCGTCATCGGCATCCTCGCAGGGCTCACCCTCGGCGCCGCGGGTGCCGTTCGCCGTCACGGCGCCAACTCCACCGCCAAGGCCGAAGTCGCCGCCCTTCAAGCCGCCTGCGACCGTTATTTTGCCGATAACAGTGCTTACCCAATTAGCACGAATGCCAGCCCCACCACTGTCACAGCCCCTGCAGGCGCAACCGCTCTCTTCACCAACCTTGTCGGCTCGGCCACCTTAACCGTCGCCCCAACCAGCAAACGGTACTTCGAACCTAAACCCGCCATGGTTTATACCAACACATCCCCCAACTACTTTATCGACCCTTGGGGCTACGCCTACGGCTACAACTCCGACGGCACCAACGCACCCCTGATCTGGTCCACCGCTGGACAAACAACAGGCGGTGCAAATACAAACAAGTGGATCACCAGCTGGCCAAAGATGTAAATACCTATTTTGTATTTACTTATATATCTAAATCTCTTTTTTAATATTTGCATTTTAAGCTAGTGTTGACAATGTAAATCATCGGTGTACATATCGTAATTGTGATCTCCTTTATTCCCACGCCCCGCATTCTTATCGGGATTTCGCATGAGCCCATCTCCTCTGCCAAACAAAAATTCAAAATCAAAAATCTGCGCGTAAGCGCGTCCCTCAACTGCGGGGAAAAATTTAACATCCAAAATCACTGCGTCGCCACCTTAACCCCTTTCTCCCTTAATCCCTTCACTCCTCGCCGCCCTGCGGCGGCGTTCACCCTCGTCGAACTTCTCGCCGTGGTTGGCATCATGGGACTTCTGGCCGCAGTCGCTGTACCCGCACTCAAAGGCCTCACCGGAAGCGGAGGCCGCAAACAGGCCCTCACTCAACTCATGGGCGCACTCGAAATCGCCCGCAACACCGCCATCTCCACCGGCACCAACGCCGCTGTTATCTATCCCGATAAAGACTTCGCTTCAGGCGATGCATACAAATACCGCTCCATGGCTGTGGTTTCCTGGAATCCCACTAACACCAACTCGCCTGCCACCATGGTTGGCTCATGGATCACACTCCCCCAAGGGATCGCCCTATTTCCAAACTCCATCTCCGCCCTGCCACAAGCAAACAATATTTCCGTTCGAATTTTGACCATTAGCAAGACAGCGGATTACCCCGCAATTATTTTTCAGGCCGATGGCGGACTATCGGAGGACTTTACCCCCATTCCGACGAATGGGATCGCCTTCTTTGAAGGCACCGTAACGGGGACAACGGTCAACACCAACTCTCGAACAAGCAAGTACGAGGCTGTTCGCCTGAGGAAGTACACCGGCAGGGCTCTTCCCACCCTTGTCCCTACCCCATGAGCTTCCTTCCTCACGCTAAGTCCGCTAAGGCCTCAATGCAGGAACGCTTTCCAAAATTCCCTTTTCTCAAATTCCATATTCCGCATTTCGCATTTTCAAATCAAATCACCCCTTTCCGACCTTTGCGTCCTTTGCGTGAGCAATCTGCCTTCAGCCTCACCGAGGTCGTTATCGCCATGGGCGTCGCCGCGGTTGCCTTTACCTCCATCATCGCCCTGTTTCCGCTTGGCCTCAACATGAGTAAGGAAAGCTACGAGGAAACCCAAGCCGCGCTCCTCGCCCAAACGATTATAGCTGATTTTCGCGATAACTTAACGGGAGCCGCTGCAACTGCTGCAGCTACTGGTGGGGGTCCCACATCGGGGTTTCTAATCCAAGTTAGCTCCAACAATTCACCCATAAACTTTACTAACAATACCCCAATCAACTACACCAACATCCTCACGCCGCCCACCACCAACCCAACTACCTTCTATATTGCCTACAATCAGGAATCCCAACCCGACGCTCCTTATGGAGAGCGTATGCTCCGCCCATTCACCAACTCAACCTTAGCAACAGCTTTTTACAACAGTGGCACCAACAAGGCGGTCGCCATCGCCAAAATCACCATTCGATACTGCTTTGCAGGAATGTTGATCACCTCGAGCGGCCCCAGCATAACCAACGGGCCCTGTCAGATCGACATCGCCATCGAAACGCCGGGCAACCTTCCCACCGAAAAACGCAAACAACTACTCTTCACTGGAAGCGTCAATTGAAAGAGCAGAATTTATCCTCCTCGCGGATTCAGAACTTTATCCGCCAACCATGGCCATATCTGTGCCAACAATTTTCAAAACTGCCCGCTTCCCCGACCCCTTGTGCCGCACCTTTTGAATCCGCCACGGATAACACGTATATTTCATGCCCAAACAGTAGCCCATTCCCCCCCACATCTGCGCCCCTCCCTGCTGCGCTTCTAAAGCCCCTCTCGCCTCCCCCCCTTCTCCCTGCGTTCACCCTGATCGAACTCATGGCTGCCACCACCGTTCTTTCCGTCATCCTCCTCATGATGGTCGGTATGCAGGATCAGATGTCGAAAGCCTGGTCGAACGCCAACCGCCGGACCGACGCCACCCGCGAAGCTCGTGCCGCAGCCATACTGATGGCGGCCGACCTCTCCTATCCAATCTTTCGCGGCCCAACCAACTATTCGGGGAATAATCACTCTCATGACGAATTGGCAATCAGCGTGACGAATAAGCCCCTTCCCTTTCTCTATTCGAGCAACGGCGCAAATCCTGTAATCTCGATCGATAATTTGCAACTCGGCTCATCCTGCCTCTTTTTTGTCGCTACTCAGCGCCCCCGCAGCACCAACAGCTCCGATTTGGGATTGATCGGCTACTATGTCGCCCAGGATACCGCCACAAATGTAAATGGCTTTTTAGTCACCAGCTACAATCTTCACCGTTACTATCGTCCTGCTTCCATAGCGAGTGGAGATTTGCAAAAATGGTTTGCCACAAAAGATATTGCCGATCTTTTCCCCAGTGTCTCTCCCTTAAATGATGATATTTTAGCCCGCAATGTAGCTAACCTTAGAATCCTCTTTTACAATGAAAATGCCCCTATGGTGAATGGCATCAACTACACAAACACCACTTCTAAGGGAACTATCTATAAGGCTAATAAGATGCAGGTTTCTTTGACTCTCTATCCTGACGATGTTGCCCAGAAATTCACCTCCTTGGCGGAATGGACAAACGCCAGCAACATTCAAAGATTTTCTAGGTCCTTCGAGTTCCGTGTCGATTGCGCGCGGGATTAAATGAAGACATCTCTCCATTCTGGCAGTTTGTCACAACCTGGCTTCGCTCTCATCAGCGTCCTAGCTTTGGTATCTTTGGCCGCCCTCACCGCCACCGCTTTCCTTGCCTCGGCACGTCTCGAAAGGTCCGCCACCCGCCCCATTGGCGAGACCACCCGACTGCAAATGGCTCTCAACACTGGGCGCGAGTGCGCCGCAGAGGTCATCAATCGGGTTGGAGAGCCCCACTGGAACTTCGTCACCACCTACTGGCGGACCAATCTTGCGGATGAACTGGGCTATCCACTCGTTGGAAAACCTTACGGCACGAATAGTTTGAGTTGGTACTACTACTGTCTCTTCACCCCAGCCACATGGACAAATCTTGTTGGCACCGATATGAACCTGAAAATCAGAGCAACGAACACAATTTGCCAAGCCACCTTCTCAAATGACATAGCGAATTTTATGGTTGGTGCCACTGCCGGGTTCACAGCTAACCCGCCAGCAAATAGCAAAATCTGCACTGAGATTCCCATGGTAGGGGGTCGAACCTCGCGACCTGTTGGGTGGGTGTACATCCAACAGAATATTCGCACCAATCCCTCTGCGACCAACACCACCAATGTGCCCGTCGCACGTTTCGCATACTTTGTTGAGGATTTGCAAGGGCTGATCGATGCCGAGCGGATGGGCGCCTCTACGGCTCGTCCGAGCGGCACAAATTCAGAAGAAATCTCCATCACCCAGGCGACCGGAACAAGCGGAGGAACTATTGTTTCAGCAGCAAAACTTACAGCATTCACAAATAGCCGTGGTCAGTACATCACCCCCTCTATGCTCCTACAGACCAATGGCGGGGTAATTGCGAACACCAACGATCTTCGTTACTTCGCCACTCGCCTACGTTCGTGCTACTGGAGGACTACTGACAATATCTGGGATAGAATTCCCATGGTCCCAATTTCATCAAATTTGATAAACAACTCTTATTACCCCGCTTCAGCTAATAAAAATAAAAATGTCTTAGATAATCTAAATATAGGGGGCCAAAGCGATATAGTGGCGACGATCACCAATAATTTTCCTATGTTCACTAATCGCGCAGGAGGAATGAATGGCAAAGTTTACGTAAACGCACTCGCCGCTAATGTTGTTGATTATGCGGATAATATTTCATCTGGCACCTCCACCAACATCAGCGGAGTCAGCATTGTCGGCTTCGACAACTATCCCATGCTCACCCATGTGTTTGATCAGTTTTTATATAGTCAGAGCGCCAAAACTATCACCATTACCACTTACCTACAGTTTTGGAATCCTTCATCGATCCCTACCCCCGCACTCACTGGTGGCACTTTCACGTACAGATTAAATGACACCATTCGATACCCTACAAACACCGCCGGCAACATGTTCACAAACCGACCCCTTACCAGTGCAGCGCTTGCTAATTCGAGTTTCACCTTTGGACTCTTACCGTTTTCTTTCTCGACCAATAGTGGCTTTATCACCTCTATAACGAATACTATTTTTCTTAACACATTACCCAATTTTCCCACGACTGCCCCTACTACCCTGCAACTCAACACACAGGGTGCAACTGGAAATGGTACTCAGTTTACTGCGACTAACTCTTACACCTTAGTGCTTTCATCCACTACAAATATCCCCGCCATGAGCATGAATAGGTATAATCATACTCTTACTAGCGGGACTGCAACAAACGTCGGCTGGATTTTGGGATTCCGAATAGCAGGTGTCGTCGGAAACCCTCCATGGAGGACTGCCGATCCGAGAATGACAACTTATCTTGGAGCAGGCTCGGGCTCTAAGTATGAACCGTGTGACTATGAAACTACCTATTTTAAGGGCTACCCGGCTCAAGATCTTTCCGTCCCCCTTTACGCAAATCCCATCAACTGGCCAGACGGCTCGAACAGCCCCAATGCTACCCTCCCCACGCGAGGCGTTACCAATCCGTCCCCTTTTCCGACCGGAGCTTTCACCAATAAAAACATATTAGGTGTCACCGACCCCGCCCCCTGCAAGCTTTCGACTAACGGCTCGTATACCAATATCTGTGAACTCGGGAATATTTTCGATCCAATGCAGTGGAGGCCCGACGGACCGATTGCCAATGCAACTAACTACGTAAATACCAACATCACTACGGCATGGACTGCTGACTCTTTGTACGGAGGTGGCTCCACTTTACGCATTGGTCGGCCCGAACATTCCCGCTTTGCCTTCACAAATTTAACCGCTGTTGCCAACAGCTACCCTGTCCCAGCACTTGGCACTTCGGCTGTTGGATTGCTGGATCTCTTTTGTGTCACCAACACCTACGACTGGGGCGGAAAAATCAACATCAACACCGCACCTCTCCCTGTCCTTGCCGCTCTTGCAGGTGGAATCACTCTGAATACTGCAAATTATAGTGGCGGAACTGCCCCAGCGAATGCAGATATGATTCGCGCATTCACAAATGGGGTCGCTAAATTTCGTAACACATATCCTTTCATTACCCCCAGCCAACTTGCCTTTATTTCATCAGACTACGGAACCAATTCTACTTTTACTAATTCCTGGCCGACCAATGCGGTCTTTGCGACGAATATACCCACAGGTTTTCCCCGCGGGGGGCTTGCAGGCCCTAATGCCATCAACGACCAAGGCCGCGAAGAGTGGTTTTCCAAAATCTATAACCTCACCACTGTCCAGAGCTTTAACTACAGAATCTACGTCAAGGCTCAGTTAACCGATACCAATGGTGACCCCAAGGGGCCCGAAATCAGGAAATACTATCAGCTTTACCTCCGCAACAATTCACCTGCCGCCACCAGTCCGGACACTCCCAGTGTCAGCCCTGTTGTGACTTACGAGGCATTTTACTAAAAGAAACCCGTGCGGCGATTTTCTTGGAAAGATTTCTTACCCCAAACACCTCTGTCTCTTTGTGCCCACCTAAAATTAGGTTGATGCCTAACTCCTTCGCCTTCACTTCCGTAGGATAATCCGCCTCACCCGTGATCAGTGTGTCTAACCCCGCCCTCACCACCTGATCCAAATTTCCGAACCCTCCCGTCACAATTCCAATCCTCCGACAGATCCTCGGTCCACCCCCCAAAACAACCGCCTTCCTTCCCGTTGCCCGACCCAAGCGATTCACCAAATCCCTCAACTTCCACCTGCACCCTTCTACCTTACAACCGATTGCCCTTCCCATGGCCACACCGAACGGTTTGCGCTTCGCATCCCCCAGACCCAAAGCCCTTAACAGACCAATCGAATTTCCCAACTGGGGATGCGCATCCAACGGAAGATGGGAGGAGTAGATCGCCACTCCCAATCTCTTCGCTTCCCGAATCCTTTTCGCCCTCATCTTCCGTTCCATCACGGAGCTCCCCCAATAGATTCCATGATGCACGATCAGAAAATCCACCCTCTCTTTCCCCGCCTTTCGAATCGATTCCAGATCTGCATCCACGGCCCATCCGATCTTTTTGATCTGCCGAACGTGGCTCACCTGCAACCCATTCTTTGCCCCAGGATAGTCCCGAAACTTTTTTGTCTCCAAAATTAGGTCACACTCCTTGGCTAACTCCTTGGCCTTCATCCCTCCTTCATACCCCGCTATTCAATCCAACGCATCGCGAATCTTACACTTCAACCGAAACCTAATTCTGGACTAATATACTTTGATGAATCCGGCGATCGTCCTGGAACAATCCTCTTTCCTGATCGTAGATAAGCCTGCCGGTTGGCTCGTTCACCCCACCCGACCCGATGGCACCTTCACACTCATCGATTGGCTTCGCGACCAGTATCCCGATGAATTCCTTTCCCTCGTCAGCCGACTCGACCGCGAAACCAGCGGCCTCCTGCTAGTTGCAAGGGGCAAAGAGAATGCCTCCCTCTTTGGAAAAATGCAGCAACGCCGCGAAATTGATAAAAGTTACCTCGCCCTCGTACACGGGCACCCACCCGCATCAGGCCTCATCGATCAGCCCCTAGACCGACTTGGCAAACATCGACCCAGCCAAATCTATGTTCGCCAAGCTGTCATCCCTGATACCTACCCAGCACAAACCGAGTACAAAACAGTTGGAACACGCAACCACCCTACTATCGGCGAGATCAGCATGGTCGAAGCCACTCCAAAAACAGGTCGTCTCCACCAGATCCGAGCCCACTTCGAACATATCGGATGCCCTGTCGTTAATGATAAGATCTACGGCAAACCAGATAACGTATTTCTAAACTATATCGATAAAGATTCTAAAATAGCTACAGAAATGGCCAGGCATAGCCTACATTCGGCCAAAATATCATTTTTTTGGCTAAATTCGCCTATTTCCTGCGAAATTCCGATCGCATCTGACCTTTTAGCCATTTGGGAGGGGTCTGACCCTACCTCCGTCGCTATGTCTGACCCTACGGAGATCGCTATATGAGTCGCCCGGTCTACCGTTTGCCACCATTCAAGGTCGATAAGGTCATGCTGGCCACAGCCGAGACGATCGACTGGGGGCTAAAACTCCTCGGCATCCCACCCCTCTGGAAAGAAACCCAAGGCGAAGGCATCAAGGTGGCCGTCCTCGATACAGGCATCGCCCTAGAACATCCAGACCTTCAACCCGCCATCCTCAAAGCCCAAGACTTCACCCGCAGTCCCTCCGCCGCCTACGACGCCCAAGGTCATGGCACTCACGTCTCGGGAATCATCGCCGCCCGCCGAAACGCCCACGGAATCGTCGGCGTCGCCCCCCAATCCAAAATCATCGCGGCCAAAGTTCTTAACGACGAAGGTGCCGGCAATTCGCAAGACATCGTCGCGGGCATCCACTGGGCTATCGAATCCGGAGCCGACATCCTCTCGATGAGCCTTGGCAGCCCCGAACCCGACGAAGAGATTCACCAAGCGCTCCTCCTCGCCATCTCCAAAGGCATCTTCGTGATCACCGCCGCTGGCAACGAAGGGCCCGACCTAGACACCGTGGGTTATCCCGCCAGCTTCCCTGAGATGGTGGCCGTCGGCTCGATCGACCGGCGAAAACGCCTTTCTCAATTCTCATCTCGAGGTCGGCAGGTGGATGTGGTGGCTCCAGGCGATGAGATCACCTCCTGCTATCCTCCTCGCAGTTACGCCACTCTCAGCGGCACCTCGATGGCTACCCCCTTTATCTCCGGCGTAGTTGCCCTGGCCCTTGCTAAACACCGAAAAATGGGAGGAAAGACGCCCCTCCGCACCCAGCAGGATCTCATTGAACACTTGTGCCGGACCTCCGCCGATGCTGGCTTGGCTGGGTTCGACCCTCTCTACGGGTGCGGAATCGTCAATCCGGCAAAGTTGATTCAGGGGTAAAGGGACAATCCTGTAAGGGCAGCTGGCT
>Ga0214921_10006251_pt1 | contig 16402 bp, 16 predicted proteins | sample LL1505_MetaG_FD_177992 | JGI IMG/M metagenome (GOLD analysis project Ga0214921, IMG submission 177992) | Freshwater microbial communities from Lake Lanier, Atlanta, Georgia, United States - LL-1505 | ecosystem: Environmental > Aquatic > Freshwater > Lake | place: USA: Georgia | collected...
CGCGCCACCAACACCGCGAGGAAGAACGGCGTAATTACGACGTAATCGATTGCCCACCCCTACAGAACCACCACGCGGAGGCATTCCTGGAGCAACAAGTGGAACTCCTGGAGCTCTATTTAAACCTGCCCCTGGAGCTTCGCCTGGAAGCGGCTGGGTGGGCATAAAAAGACTTCCAGCGCTACAAAATACAGCCACAATAACACAAATTCGTAACATTCTTACCATTAACAAACCCCTAAAGATAACGCTGATAAACCATGTTCATGACAAAAAAAGTACCCAATTTTTCTTAAAAAAAGCTCTTTATTCATTTCTTTTGAAAAGATTCTCGTTTGCTCTAGCCTGGATAAATGCCCCCTCGCTATTTTGAGAGCATCTATGACCCAATATTCTCCCCTTTTTCTATGTTGCGCGCTTTTTCTTGCCTCCCAGCTCTGCGCTCCGCGATTTCCCGAACAATTCCGCTGGCCACAACGCCGAGGCGTAGCAATTTCTTATTCATCAGACTCAAGCATCGACACAGATAGCGAAGAAGAATCTTTTTCCCCAACCACGCTGTTTGTTAAACAAAGAAATGCATACAAGAGTCGGAAAGAGCTTCTTAAAAGACATCTTATTTCTTTAGAAAGAATGCGCATCTTATCTCTTAAATGGGATATAAAAAGGCCCATTAAAATGGAGAAAAAACATCTTTTATCGTATAGAAAACAACTTAGAAAAGCTAAAAACGAAGTGCTCAATATGGCTTTTCAGACAAGATTACATACATACTTTGCAGCTAAGAACAGCGACGAAAGTAATCAAGCATTAATTAAGCTTAAAAATCTCCTTGTTTTTCTAGAAAAAGAAGGGTTGATATCTCTTAAAAAAGAAAAAATAAAAACCCTTCTGTTGAATGAGGATTTACTTAATGCATATGAAACAGAACTTACACGCAAGTGCTCAGAAGAAACAACTCGTCATTTTCAAGAACGCCGACAAGCATATTACGACGCAGATGGCCCCTACCAAGATCTTCTTAATGCATACCTTGCGTGGCCTTTTGAGTCACTCCAAGCTAAATTTTCTGACGAAGTTAAATATCCAGGCATTTAATCATCTTCTGATCCAAAATAATCTCGTACTTCAAGTGGCGTTTGTGGTCTCTGCAGAGCCATTCTTGCTCTACGATTTCTAGGACTTTCTGCATTCATTCTTGCGCGCGCCGCAGGAACTTCTGCAGCTGTTAATTTGCGGGCTAAAAACGGCAAAGGAGAGCCCCCAGATGACCCACTACCACGTACCTCTTCACGCAAGAAATCTATGGACCGGTGAACGGGTTTTCTTTCAATCCATGCGCCCTCTTTATTTTGGTACACTTTTCTAAGATGAGCAGCATCAGAAATCGCCAAACTCTCGCTGAATGTTTACGCGTAGCTCGAGGAGTTCTTGCGCTATATCCCGGTCGAGGAGCAGGTAATGGATCACTAAAAAAGTCTTTTTTAGTTCGCTTTTTCTCGTCTGAAGAAATATCAGTGCTTGAATACATTGCGGCTGGCTCTGGTGATTGAGGCCGTTTCCACAAAGAAGATATCCACAAAGGGGCCCATCCCGCATCGGGGGCAACTACTTTAATCTCTTTTCCCGCCGCAACAGCACAAGGAAACAATACACTAACCACAAAAATTAACTTTTTATACATAGACGCCTCATTACAACAACGCAAATTTGTATGAACTCAACAAAACTTTACTTAGATACGGAAGGTGTTATTGATGCAGGAACAGGTTCTGGCCCGACGGCAACAGGACCCTGTAAAGCACGATCGTCAATAAAAATTACCTCGCCATGGCGATCATCGTCTCTATTGTTAAATCGTTCTCTTGGTCCCCAATGACTCATCTCTCCATGCGGCCTCATACCTCTAAATTTACCACCAAAGCATTGTCCTGCGTGGCAACACATACAATCGCACGCACATGCAGCCATGCCTGGCCCTCGACCACGCCATGCCCCGGGAAATCTTTGCCAACCGCCACGAAAACCACCTTCATCTTCAACATTCCAGTGGTGACCATAATCGCTGTGATCATCATCTGCATCGCGGCGACGTCTCCACCATGGACCATCATCATCAGATCGACTATCGGAGTACGAATCATCTTCGTAGCGTGCAACATCAACATCTTGAGCCAAAGCAACATCTTTATCTTTTAAATCTGGCGCATTTTGAGTTTCTGGACCTGCAGAAGAAACTTCAGCGTCTCTCTTTGCCTCCATCTCTTGCACACGAACGTGCGGTTCTTGACCCAATGGCCCATAAGACCCAGGACCTCTCCAGTTAAAGACTACCGGCTCTCTTTGAGGACCATCCTGCTGATTAGAATCTAGAGGAGGAAGTGTCACGGTAGCTGTAGCTTCGGGCATCTGGGATGTAGTTGACACCTCGACCGAAGGTAAAGTTGAAACTGCTTGATCCGCTCCACTAATCACTAAATTAAAACAAAACAATGATGCACATAGAAAATTTGTAAGTTTCATCATCAACTCGTCAAAATATACCGACATACCTCTCCAGATTACGCCTTCGCAGACTAAAAACTCAATGCATTGTTTCAAACTGAATATAAATCACACTAAAAACATACGCTTACAAAAACCAAATCTAACTATTTTTCAGAACTCGATCATCTTTTGTACGGCTGTTTTGTTGATAAATCACGTCACAAAAGGACATCTTAGAGGAAGTCCTACAAAGCTAGCTCGAGAAAAAAAATGTACGCCAAAATCTCAATCATTACCCTGCTTTTTTTTGTTACAACACTATCCCCCTACTCTCCTACCATTAATAAAGATCGCAGCAAAAGAGAGGGCGTCTTTGCTTTTCCTCCCATTGCATCAGCTTTAACCCCTACCAGACAAACAGCACCACAGTCCGCCTCTGTCAGACCTCCTAAACCACAAAAAAAACAAGCTGCCTCAAACTCCAGCCTTGCCGAAGCATCTAGCGCCGATATCTCTTCCTCAGAGGCTTCCAAGAAAAGAAAACCTGCATTTGTAGATCCTTTACCGCCACGAGAAACGGCAGGGGGAGCTCCTTCTGCCAAAGCAAGACGAAGAAGACACTCTTCCCGCACTCGTTTACCTAAAATAACAAAGCCGCTAAAGGCTTCCCGATATGAAGACTTAGATGCAAACTCAGCTGCCACAATAATTCAAAAAAACTATAGAAATTACAGACGAAATAAATCGACGAAAGATGTCGTAGCAATGCGCAAAATAGCGCAACGAGAAAGGAAAATAGCCCAAAAGAAAAATGATCGACTTTTGAAACAACTTTCAGACGTAGAAAGTAATCTTGTGGAAAAACATGCCCTTGAGTTATTTGACCATAAAAAAGAGATTCTTGAATTAAAAGCCAAACTTAAAGAGCTGGCCACCTCAATGGCCCCAGCGGATTAAATACAAGCACAATCAAAACAGCCCCGCTCTTTGAAAAAAATCAGCTCGTGGTACGCTGAAAAACATCAAAGCTTCTTCTTTTCCAGCATTTTTAGACTATGACCTTACAAACCATTCCCTACGTCACAACCAACAAAGGCAAGTTCCAAGAAGTAAGTGTTTTTTTAGAGCAACACGGAAATCTGCCCTTTAATCTCGCCCAGGAAACACTCGAAACAAGCGAAGTACAAAGCGACGATCAAAAAGAAATCACTCAACACAAAGCGATTGAAGCGTGGAATAAGCTACAAAAACCATTGCTTGTTGAAGACGCTGGAATCTTTTTTGAAAAATATCAAAACTTCCCCGGCACTTTTTCCAAGTGGATTTTTAAATCTCTGGGATTTGAAGGCGTAAGCAAACTCTACACTCCTGGTGACCGCGCCTACTTCCAGATTACCCTGTGCTACATAGAAAACCCTGAAAACATGTACTTTTTTCAAGAGCGTTGTTACGGCACCCTTATTGGACCTAAGCCTGGACACAACCAGTCACTCCCGTTTTCTGTTCTTTTTATCCCCGATGGTTTTACCCAAACGTACCAAGAACTCACCGACTCCGGGGAAAAAGGATCATTTAAATTTAGAGCCAAGGCTATAAATAGCTTTGTGGAATGGCTTGAATCACGCAAAGCAATCTAACCACAAAGCGCGCTTGAAAAAGCGCAGTACCGCAGTATGACGAACAAATAACAGTGGCATTTGCCAAAAGAGGATCTAGTATGTCAAATAAAGAAACCAACGTAGCTCAATTGTTCGAAAAGAACGAAGAAATCCAACAAAAGCCCGCTCATCCAGCAAAAAACCATGGGCCTGCCGACACCAACAAATCGTCATCTATCCCGGAAGAAAAACAAAGTATTCATCCTCACCAAGGTCACCACGAACAAGGACAGGTCATTGGCCATGATAAAACAGTAACCAGGGACCAAGAACGCAGTACCTTTGGGAGCGGAAACAGGTATAACCACGACAAAAATCACCACAAGCCATAAAAAAATACTTAGCTAACACAATAAAAAGGGCCTCGTTTTTGAGGCCCTTTTTATTGTGTTACAAAACATCAAACAGCTTAAAAAGTGCATGATTTAGCACTCAGCTTTTAATGCTCTCACGAAGAAGATCTTAGTCCAACACTGTAGACTTTGTTGATTTTTCTTTTTTTTAACGTACGATGGGGAAAGTAAGGTCCGCCTTGGCTCATACAAAGCTATGGCGTGACAAGCTCGACGTTTACACCCCAAATACAGGAGTCTGTGTATGTCCTCTATTAAACCAATGTTCGACCGCGTTCTTGTTAAACGTGTTGAATCAGAAACAACTTCACCAGGCGGTATCATTATCCCCGACACCGCACAAGACAAAACCCAATCTGGCCACGTTGTAGCAGTTGGGAGCGGTAAAATTCTTGCCGATGGCCAAATTCGCCCTCTTTCTGTACAACCTGGTAGCAAAGTTCTCTTCGGTAAATACTCCGGCACCGAAATCACCGTGGGTGGTGAAGAATTTGTCATTTTACGTGAAGATGAACTCCTGGCAGAAATGAACGAAAATGTTGTCAGCGAAATTTCTGTAATGGCTCAAGGCCGCGGTTCAAAATCAGCTTCATGCTGCTAATCCGCCGTCGCGCCTCTGGCGCTAAGGCGTGATAAACTTTTTAAATTAATAAAAATCGTAAAGATAAAGGAATTGCCAGATGGCTAAACAAATTTTATTCAACGATAAAGCCCGCGCAAAATTACTTGCCGGCGTTAACACACTTGCTGATGCAGTTAAAGTAACTCTCGGGCCCAAGGGTCGTCACGTAGCGCTTGAGCGCTCATTCGGCTCACCAATCATCACCAAAGACGGCGTAAGCGTTGCAAAAGAAATTGAACTCAAAGATAAATTTGAAAACATGGGCGCACAAATGGTGCGTGAAGTTGCTTCAAAAACCGCTGACATTGCTGGTGACGGTACAACCACTGCAACAATCCTTGCACAATCCATTTTCCGTGAAGGCCTCAAAAATACCACCGCTGGCGCAAACCCAATGGAACTCAAACGTGGTATTGATGTAGCAGTTGAAAAAGTAGTCGCAGAACTTAAAAAAGCAGCTCGCCCAGTTTCTAAAAAAGAAGAAATCGCGCAAGTTGCTATCATCTCTGCAAACTCAGATTCTTCGATTGGCAACTTGATTGCAGAAGCTATGGAACGCGTTGGTCGCCATGGCGTCATCACCGTTGAAGAAGCAAAGGGCATGGAAAGCGAACTTGAAGTTGTTGAGGGCATGCAATTTGATCGCGGCTACCTTTCACCATACTTCATCACCAATTCAGAAAAAATGACCGCTCAGCTCGAAAACGCATCTATTTTAATTTGCGACAAAAAAATTAACAGCATGAAAGACATGCTTCCTGTGCTTGAGCAAATCTCAAAACAAGGTCGCCCATTGTTCATCATCGCTGAAGATATCGAAGGCGAAGCACTTGCAACACTTGTTGTGAACAAAATGCGCGGCATCATCCAAGTATGCGCAGTTAAAGCTCCTGCATTTGGCGATCGCAGAAAAGCAATGTTACAAGACATTGCAACGTTAACCGGCGCAACTGTTGTTTCTGATGATCTTGGTATCAAACTTGAAAACATGAAGCTTGCTGATCTTGGTTTTGCAAAAAAAATCACCGCAACAAAAGATACTTGTATCATTGTTGATGGTGCTGGCGAAAAATCAGCAATCGAAGCTCGCGTACACCAAATCAAAGCTGAAATGGAACTTTCCACTTCAGATTACGACAAAGAAAAACTCCAAGAACGTCTTGCTAAACTTTCTGATGGCGTTGCAGTAATCCGTGTGGGTGCTGCTACCGAAACAGAAATGAAAGAGAAAAAAGACCGCGTTGACGACGCATTGCATGCAACACGTGCAGCAGTTGAAGAAGGTATTGTTGCTGGTGGTGGCGTAGCGCTTCTTCGTGCACAAAAAGCACTTGAAATCATTCAACTCACTGGCGATCAACAACTTGGTGTAAACATCATCAAGCGCGCGCTTGAAGAGCCCGCTCGTGTGATTGCAGCAAATGCTGGTTTTGATGCCGCAGTCATCATTGATAAAATAAAACAGGCTGAAGGCAACATCGGTTTTGATGCAAAAGCTGAAGTATTTACGGACATGGTAAAAGCAGGGATTGTAGATCCAGCAAAAGTTACACGCTCTGCATTGCAAAACGCAGCATCAATTGCTGGCTTACTCTTGACTACCGAAGCGATGGTTTGTGATCTTCCAGAAGAAAAACCTGCCGCAGGCATGGATAAAATGCCAGGCGGAATGCCAGGAATGTACTAAAAAAACATCTCTTGAAATATCTATTAAAAAAGGGCTCCCGACAAAGGAGCCCTTTTTTAATAGATATAAACTATAAGGTCATACGGAAGGGGCAGAAAAAAAGACATTCCCAATACCCTCTGGCGCACTCGCAGGCCGAGGCACAACAACTGGAACACCAGCACTTTCGTGACTCTCAGCAACAACTTCATGATCATCAAAAACAGCAAAGGGAGCCGCTTGGCTCGTAGCTCTAAAATTATAACTCACATATTCCACGCTTTTTCCCTTGAGTGAAGACAGCTTATCTAAAGATACGCTAAACGGTTTTTTAAGCCCGCTCACACTCAATTCACCATCTTTAATGATCACTATTAAATCTAATGGCGCTTGCTCTAATTCTGTCCCATCGACATTAACAACAGCCTCTTCAAGAGATATTTGCCCAACATAACCACGTGCCATAGAAGCTTTCATAACGGATTCTGGATCTCCATTCTTAAAATAAACCTCGCCTGGCCCGCTAGATGAAAAAATTAATCCTACGTATCCCTGGGCGCATCGAAATGCTACCTCGAATCCGTGAGGAGACAGCACTTTAAATTTCAATGCAGGATTTTTTGTTGGAGCTCCTAGTTGCAGCCAACCATCATTTTTAAACATGTCGTATTTTTCAAATACATTACAACCAGGAAGAACCTTTTCCATCCAAAGTTTTTCAGCTTTAATATTTGCGTCTTCTTGAGAAACAGAACTCGAAGCAACACATCTATTATACGTTCCGGTAAATGGTTGCTTCAGCTCCTGCTCATCATAACGCTTGTTTATGGCATTTGTTGCATCAGCTATTTCTTGATTCATCACATCCATTTTTGACTTATATTTTTCTTCAATTTTTTGTCTAGCTTTATCTGTTTCAGAATTTTTTAAATCCAACATAGGAGCATATTTCTTGTTCAATGCATCATTTAACGCCTGACGCTCCTTTTCCATTGCGTCAATCCGAGAAGCATATTTGTTATCAATAGCATCCATGGCAAGACTCGTTTCATTGGTCTGAGCAAGAATATACGTAGCATATTTTTCGCTAACAGTTCGTATGGCATGAAATAACTCTTGATCTCTTTCAGACCATGGACGGACTCCACAAAAAGCCACCGGAGTTACAGATTGTACAAGAGGATCAACTAATTGTTTCAACTCCTCAAATGCTTCATCTGCAACAACCCATGGGCTAGCAGAATCGGAACCTTCAAAAAAGTAACTTGTGTAGGCCTTGCCCGCTGTACTCAATGCACTGAGCGCGTTAAGGTTAATTTCGCAAGGCGCAGTAAGCCCTGCAATACTTAACACATTTTTGTATATTTTTATTTCCAAATTAAGAGGTACACCAAGAGGCATCATTCCTTTGTTAGGCCAAGCGAGACTATCACCGCCTGTATAATAAATTCGACCTTGGTTTCCCTGTGCCGGAAGACTTATACCCAAATAACCATCTTTTGTTCGCAAGCAAACAATAATGTCCTTTTTGGTTACAGCTTTAAATGAAATTTTCAAATCAGTTACATCACGACCAAACTGCGTTTCAAGCTTAGGATTGTTGCCGATTGAACCTCGCACAACCTTCGAATTCGGCAAAAGCGATTGCATAGATCCAATGAGCGCTTGAATACTCGCTTCCTTAGAATCAACAGAAACTTCAAGAACACAATTGTGAATTGCGAAAGAGAACGCTTCATACGTTCTAAATGAGTACGCCGTGAAAATTTGGTTAAAGGCTGGGTCAGAGCAAGATACAAGTGTAGTCGTGCCATTTTTTACCATCAAATTATTCTCATTAATCGTCAAAGTAAGTGGAATTGCACTTCCAATATTCGGAATAACAAGAGCATTCGGGTTTGTAGGAACAGGTCCTGTTGCTACAATGTCGGGGCCTTTCTGTCTGCCATTTTCGAAAATCCTTACAACAGACTTGCGGTTATCCCAGCCACCAATAACAATTTCTAAATAATTTGAATTACCGTACTTAAGCCCAATATGTAAATCATTGGTTGCAAGAGCCGTAAATGTCATTTGAAGGTTTCCTCTGGCGCCATTGGATATTTCGGTCCATCCTCTTGCTGCATAGTTATTTTTATCTATAATCGCACCACCAGAAAGACGCGCACTCAACCAAGCCAATCGCGCCTTGGCGTTTGCATCTACCTGCGAAAGAGTACTGGTAGCAAAAGAGCCAAACAAATTACCTGTGTACATTCGATTCTGAGCATTCCACGCTTGCTGCGCCCGCGCGTTTGCATCTGCTTGGCTTACCGTACTCGTTGCAGTTGCTGTTTTAGAAACACCACCATACATCGCCGTATAAGAACCAGTGTATGTTGTTGGTGCCCCGAATTGCGCAGGATTTGCTCTTCCATCGGCAACCGCCTTTGCATTCTCTTGCGCTGCAGCAGGATTAGCCCCATATCCATACTTTATTCCTTGCGTGCCCTTGGCAGATGCCCAAAACCATGGAGTTGGCATCCCGCCCAAACGTCCACCCTGATTAACTAAAGTTGCACCAGAAAGTTCTTGCATGCTCACAACAAACAACACACTCGCCATGCCGAGTAATTTTATAAGTTTCATATGCTTACTCCAAAAAAACTAACTGTTTTTTATTTTAAAGCAGCATGGCGCAATGAAGACTCACAGTTCAATCAACCGCTGACAACACAAAAACAAAATAACAGAAAAGGGACTTTCTATTCGAAAACCCCTTTTCTGTCTAATAAGCTAATGTAATGTATTACTTAGATTGCTCGCCCTGCTGAGTACTCTCTTGTGAGTTTTCACTCGATGCTTTTTGAGCATCTGACTGAGCTTGCGAATCAGAAGTTGCTTCTTTTTTCTGTTGAGCTACTCGCCACGAAGTGTCAGTTGTAGCAGAAACAGATTTCACTTGCGGTTCACTTAAAATTCTTCCCGCAGGATAAGTTGTTTGCGAGTCTGTTGAATGTTGATGTTTTTTCACTTGCGAGTCAGCGTACACACCAACAGCAAACACCAAGCTGAGCAATAAAAAGTTTTTCTTATTCATATTCAATCTCATTTTTTTAAAATTTTTAAGACCCAACAACAATACCAGCTGTTTCTGTTGGATCTACAGCAGGCGCATCATTTACCGCTTTTTTAGATTGACGATTACGTACCGCCTTTTGAATAGTTAGAGCTGCTTTTTGTGCTTTTTTTGAGACAGCACTAGGCGTACTAATTTTTGGAGAAGCTCCACCAGAAGATGCACTCGTCGATGACGCATCAGACTTCATGAGTTTTTTACGCGTTTGCTGACCACGCACTACAGCTTGGATCTTTGCAGCTGCTACATCTTTGGCTGTTTTTCCCTTGCGCAACTTACTTTTTGACGTTTTTGATTTTTGTTTTCGAGAATTGCTCATAACACCACAGGCTCTCGGCATTTTATCTTCAACTAAACGCGCGCTCGTCTTAAGCTGTGTATTCACTTGTTGTTTGCGGCTTGCACGAGGCGCACCACACAATGATGCAAACAAGAGGGCACCCAATAAAAGATGTACGTTTTGAGTTTTCATGATTTTTCTCCTTACACGAAAAACTGATTTATTTTAAATTCTTTAAAGTGCAAATAATGGCTTAGTTCTGGGGTTTTACCTGCAGGATATTAATTTTTGCTTGCGTGGTATCAACGCGTGATTGTGCAGATTCTACAAGTTTTTTAAGCGCGTCCCGGGAATACATAACCCTGCTCAATTCATCAACAGTAGCCAAGCTATTTTTGCGTTTTTCTAGTTCAACTTCCGCGGTATTTAAATTTGCTTTCGCTTCAACAAGATCTTGCTGATTTTTAGCGAGCTCTTGAGTCAAACCACTTAGATCCTGATCTGCAAGCACATGTCCACTTGCACAAACCACACTCAAAACAATAAATAAAAACTTGTTCATCTCATACTCCCCGGCGTAGCCAATTTTCACCATCCATAATTTCATAATAGAAAACATTAAGATAAAAAAGCAAGGAATCTTCGAATGTTTTGTTTTTCAAAAACAGTCTCAAAATATTTTCAGATCGAAATACACGCAATAAAAAAGGGGTTCAAACTAAAACTTGAAGCGTATTTCGACTTTAAATTTTCTCGCAACACAGCGCACAGTGATGTAGATAGTCTCAAAATTTAAAGCGTATTTCGACTCCAAGCTTTCCTGGGACTCAGTAGGCTTTGAGAAAGTTATACTTAAAACTTGAAGCGTATTTCAGCTTCTGCGCCAAGCATTCCTGTTGATTGACGCATCAAACGAACATTAAGTTCATCACTTACGTCATATTCCACCAACATAGCAACTGCGTCTTTGCCAAAAATATCTTTGTGCAAAAGCGCACGCACGCGGGGACCCAAATCGATATTTAACCGCGCTTTAACGGTCTTTTGTGAAGAAAGATTGTCTTGATACGGCACCAACTGCACATACCGCAAAGAATTTAATAAAGGTTGCCAAACTGAACGTCCCTGCCCAGATTGCTCACCAGAACTCAGCATTTTATGAATATTTTGCAGAAAAATACCCGGAAGTTGCTGGTTAATGTCCGCGTGCTCAGACCCAGAAAGAAGTAATCCGATAATTTGTTCCTGAGAAAGTGGCGGATTTGACTCAAAAATAATGTTGGGTTGCAGCAAAGAACCAGAACCATGGATTGTTATGCGGTATTGTTTAACGTTGGTGTACGCAAAGAAATCAATCAAAGGATTGTCGGTTTGCGATGAAAGCATATCAACCGATCCTTTCATAATCCTGAGCGGTCTACCCAAAATTTCCACAACACCACCATCAAGCCGTAAAGACCCTGCAACTTTGGGCAAGATACGCCCATCGCTCCTAAAATACCCACCAATGCGCACATCTGCGTGTACCTTGGTGCGCAACGTTGGCAGATTTACTACCGTTGGCTCCTGTGTTCTAATCATAATGTTACCATCAATGCCCAAATCGCCATCTTTTTTCTGTGTTTCAACAAAAGGAACAATTGTTCCTTCGTCTGTCACCGGTGCGTTAGACATAAATTCTAGCGATGAAAGCTGCGATTTTTTTACCACAAACGCACCATCAACCCGATATTTGCCGCCATCAATCCAGTCAACAGAACACGATCCATCAACAATCGCACCAAAATCGCGCTCTTTGTTAACAAACACATTTGAAACCTTGAGCGGAAAATGTAAAAACGAAATTCCTTCTGACGACCAGTTCAACAAAATTTCTTTTGAACTAAGCGATCCAGATGAAAGCGTAAGATCAATATCAGACAGCGTTGCTGCCTTAAGAACGCCATCAACATCAAATTTCATACGCGCGGACAACAATGGATTAGAACTACCCAGCAAGCAACACGCACTATCAACTAAACCCACATCGCCAACGCACCGCATCGGCATTTCTTTTTGATCGATTGAAAATGAAATTTTGCCCACATTGCCAGTTAACCAGGAGCGAAACACGCCCGGAAGACACCGATATACACATTGTTGAGAGATTGTTCCTTCACAACGCTCATCAAGAGAACCACTGCTTTTCACATGCACGTCCACATTTTTTTTGTCATCGACAACCAGCAAACGCCGCAAGCGAAAGCCTCCCTGCGCAGTCGAAGCTAAAATATACATGGTGTGTTTGTTCAAACTTCCTGCGACAGAAATTTGGTCATCATGAAGCGAAAAAAGTCCCTTGGCTTGCACCACATTTTTTTGATTAGTATCTGCACGAGCACACACGTCATAACGCCCCGCAAGTGCGCCAAGTGATGCTGATTTTAATGAACAACGCAAATTACGCGCGGGAATGGTGTATGAACTGCCGGGAAGCGCAATTGTTTTTTTATTGTACATTCCCAAGTTGAACGTCTTTTTCTCAACATCAATCGTCACATCAGACTTGAGCTCACACTGCTGGTTGAGCACCACATCACCATGCCATTCACACCGCTTGGCGTCATGCACAATAGTGCCAAGAATCGCTGTTGGCGACTGTGCGCGATAGTGCGATGACGCAATCGTCAAACGCCCCTTATCCGCAGGAATATCAAGTTCGCCTGAACATTTAATGAGCATGTCCTGGGTCTGCGCAACCGAACGATATGCCGCATACCGCTCACGTATTTTTTTTTCTGGAAACAGCGCATGCGCGCACGACACCAAATCATCTGCCGGCACCATAAATCGATACTTCAACAGGGTATCGGTGTGCTCAAACAGTCCTTTTACAAAATCACCTTCTCTGAGCACAAAAACGGTTTTTTCACCGCGCCCAAACAGCTCTCCAGAAATAATGCGATCGCCATCTAGCGTTGGAACCTTAAATGCTAATTTTCCAATCCGTGTGGGCGTGGGAGAATGATGTACCGTTGGAAATTTTAAATCTCCTTCGCTTACCACAATGCCCCACGACTCAGCAGAAACCGCGCGCGATGATTGCACCAGCGCCTGCATCCCAACTTCACCAAGCGAGACATCGTAGAGCTTTAAGCCACGCAACGAGACATATTCAGATGATGTCGCCAGCAGTGTTTTAAAGAAATCGATAACGTCCAACACACCGTTTATGCCACGGTCCATGGGCACACAAATGCCCACGACAGAAGATTCAAAAATAAACTTATTGCAGAGCAAACTTTGAATGGGCGCAAAAGAAACGCTTGTTTTTCGCGCCGTTAATAATGGCTTTATTGCACCCTGCCGCTGCACGGCAACATCTTTAAAAACAACACTGCCAGAAAGCGCATGGAATACCGCTCCGCCAAAAACAAGTCGCGCTTTAGATTCTTCTTCAAAGAGTTTTTCGCAGTGCGCAATAACACGCCGCTGAATGCTGGGATGATACGTCGCCACACTGCAAAAAAAGATGACGAAAAAAAGATGCACCTTCCATGAAATGCGCCAGGGGCTATCAAGTATTTCAATGCCGATCATTATGCGTTATTCACCTAAGCGTCAACCACGGAAACGGTTAATACTTCTTCAAGCGAGGTAAGGCCCTCTTTAACCAATCTAACGCCATCATCAACCAACTGAATCATGCCAAGTTCACACGCACGTTTTTTGACCACACCCGCATCCGCTCGCTCAATAATTAAATCGGCAAGTTCTTGGCCAACTTCCATCACTTCAAACAATGGAACTCGCCCGCGGTACCCATTTTTAAAGCAACGATCGCACCCAACAGCTTTGTAAAATTTAATATCTTTGGCAGTTGCTGGCGTAAGCCCAACGCGCGACAACAACGCATCGCTTGGCACATACGTCGCTTTGCAATCATCACACAATTTACGTACCAAACGCTGAGAAATAACGCACGCAAGGGTTGATGCTACTAAAAAAGGCTCAACGCCCATATCAATAAGACGCGTTACCGTACCCGGTGCACTGCTGGTGTGAATGGTGCTAAATACCAAGTGACCAGTCAGAGATGCTTGTGTTGCAATTTTGGCGGTTTCACCATCCCGGATTTCCCCAATCAACAACACGTCTGGATCTTGCCGCAAAATAGAACGCAACGCGCTGGCAAAAGAAAGGCCAACTTTTTCGTTCACTTGGACTTGGTTGATCCCAACAATGGTATACTCGATAGGGTCTTCAACCGTGATAATATTGATATCGGGAGAGTTAAGACGCGCAAGCAAGGCGTACAACGTGGTGGTTTTACCAGAACCAGTAGGACCACTGACCAACACAATACCATTTGGCCGCTCACTGGCACGTTGAATAATCGCCATGTTCGCTTCGGTCAAATACAAATTATCCAAACTTTGAACGTTTTTACCTTTATCCAAAATACGCATCACCACGCGTTCACCAAAGTTGCACGGCAACACGGAGATACGTAGATCAATTGCGCGGTCTGCAACTTTAAGTTGAATACGGTTGTCTTGGGGCAAGCGTTTTTCTGCAATATCCATGTTCGACATAATTTTAATACGCGAGACAATCGCTGCTTGATAGCGCTTTGGCGGCATTGTACGTTGGTACATCACCCCGTCAATGCGATAACGAATGCTTAAATCTTTTTCGAATGGTTCAATATGAATGTCAGAAGCGCCCTCTTTGACCGCTTGGAAAATGATATGGTTCACCAATTTTACAATCGGCGCATCATTGGCCATTTCCATGATGTCGCGTTCTTCAATCTCATCAAGATCAAAATCTTCAGAAGGTTGCCCTGCCTGAAGTTCATCCATCATCTCTTTGCTGGTTTCAAACGGGTAAAATTTGTTGATGCTCTCGCGGATAACGTCGTCGGTGGACACTAACACATCACCCTCAAGCGCAATCATGTGGGCCAAATCATCAAGCGGGCCAACATCAAGCGGATCAGAAGTAACTAAGCGTTTTTTACCGGCAACAACCACCGGCATAACCAAGTGGGTACGCAAAAATTTGAGTGGAATTTTGCCAAGCGCACGCGGATCGACCATGTCTTCGGTTATTGCATCAAGCACTTGTAAAGAAAAAGCCGATCCAAATGCTTTTGCAACATCGCCTTTGCCTACAACTTTTTTTTCCAAGAGCACGACGTGCAATCGTTTTTTTTCTTGCGCGCACTGAACTTCAAACGCATCCAGTTGTTGCTGTGTTAATGTGCCTTGTGCAACCAACGCAGAACCAATTTTTTCTTTCATCATTGCCCCCACCCCTCAACAATAATTTACTACGCTCTTTTGCTTTCTAAGACAAACCAAGCTCAATAGAGCGTAGTCCGCCATAGCTCTTCGAGCGAAGGCTGGAAAAACCATCAACATAGCAGCGAGTGTACCATACCACCACCCAATTTAGGCAAAAATGATATAAATAGTAGCGATTAATCACACGTAAACAGGCCTGCACGTAGGTTTTATTATTCAACAACCAAGGCACGTACGTGTTTCTTAAAATCATACCATTCGGTCTGGCGTTTTAGGCAGACTACCCGCATCATCGCATTTCGGGTACCGAAAAATTCTATCATGCAACGTATAAAAAGCTTTCTTACTCTATGCTTTTTTATTTGTGCTTCCATGCAAACCCTAATAGCGCCTCCAAGACCAGGAAGAGGCGGGGGGCCGCCAGTTGCAGTTGGGGAAACTCCAAGCACAGAGCGAGCTCTTAAGGCTGCGGCAGTAGTCCATAAACATCAACTAGAACTAAGCCTGGCCGCAAAAGAGAGAGTGCGTCAACTTCATCGCACTCACCCGTCAACAAATGTTATCAAGATTCATGAAGACACGGTGTTTGACCGCAATTCTGCAGCAGATGGGCGCACTCTTAGAAGACGTGCCGAACCTGCACCTAGGCCAAAAATACTCGGCGCTGCTGGTGAAGGGCTCATAAAAGGAGAGAGAAGAGCTGGCTTTGTTGCTGTAGGCAGGCACATGGGAAATGCAGCAGCTAAAAATCCTCTAGTATACGCGCCACCTACTGTTGATCCTAAGCGTACACCGATCTGGCAACAAGGATCTACGTATGAGTCCGGAGCTCAACGGAACACCCGGTTTGCCCGCCAAAGGCCTGCCCCAACCCCTCGCGCAATGATCCCTGTTTTGCCAATGCCATCACCAGTGCCCTCTGCTATAAAT
>Ga0214921_10006252_pt1 | contig 16401 bp, 19 predicted proteins | sample LL1505_MetaG_FD_177992 | JGI IMG/M metagenome (GOLD analysis project Ga0214921, IMG submission 177992) | Freshwater microbial communities from Lake Lanier, Atlanta, Georgia, United States - LL-1505 | ecosystem: Environmental > Aquatic > Freshwater > Lake | place: USA: Georgia | collected...
TTGATCCATGTAATAAGTGTTAATGGCACAACTGTATGTTATTGTTATATAGTCTGGTACTACAACTGCATAATTTACTTTTTGAGGAACAACATTGTTTAACACATTAAAGTTGTCATATGCATTTTTAGAACTGTATTTTTTTCTGTGTAAAGTTAAATTGTTAGGATTGTTGGCGTCTAATTTATTAGCTATAGATCTTACCTTATCAATGCTGTCTCTTTTAAACATTATTATAGGCATCATAATTCTGCCTTGAACATCTCTATAGTATCCGTCTTTTTGAAAGGATTTCCATTTTTCAGGTGAACCATATATTATAGGCACTTCAATTCTTTCGCCATTTTGTACTACAGAAGGTTTTATAACATTTGTAAAGTAGTAGAAAATTGATTCATCAATGTCTTGAATTCCTATAGAAAATGGTTTGGTAGTATCTCCTTTAAAAGAAAGTTGATCTCCTCTGTTTTTTCCATTTGCTAAATTAGGATTTCCTAATCCGGATTGTTCATAAGGAACTTGTTGGTCAACAAGAAGCTCCTTTTGTGTTTTTGGAATTGGTTTTCTACCTCTGGTTGCCATTACAATCTTGATTTAATTAAATTTAACCTATCTGAAGGAACATAATGACATTCACATGCTACACTAACATTGTATCCAAAATTTTCTAGTCCTGGATTTAGTGGATTTATAGAATTTGGAAAATCAGGATCTTTGCCTGCAAAAAATTGTGTAATATTTGTATTGTCTACTTCCCAATAACTTTCTTGATATAATATAACATCTCCTACTTCAGGGTGGGTATTTGCATCAACTAAATCATCTCTTAAAAAAGCAAAAGTCATTGGCCAATCAAAACCTACACCTAATTCACTTGTAGGACTTGTATTGTCACCAACAGTTATTAAAGCATTTAGTAAAACTGGTCCGTCAAAAAATCTTCCTCCAGACGCTTCACCATATAAATTTACTGTTGTTTTTTGCAAAATGTATTTGTAAAAAGAACACTGTTGAGAAATAACGTTGCCCATTACTTCTCTGTTCATTCCTCTTATAAATGAGATATCTCTACTAGATCCAAAAAGTGCCATATTTTACGTTTTTAGCCTATAAATATAGTCATAGGAGATTTTCCAAGTTCAATCATAGCAGCATCTCCTTCTGCTTGTCTTCTTGTTAGTAAAGATTGGCGAGAAGTTTCATCCATGTATAATCTTAATCTTTCTATTAAAGCTGTTTTTTCTGCTGTTGCAGCTGATATTAAGTCTGATTGATTAAGTGAAATTTCCTTTCCTGGAATTGGAATTTGAGCGTATTTTCCTCTAACATATCCTAACATTTCTTTACATAAAGATAATGTGTATTCAAATATCCATTGTCTGCCTATAGAATTTATTTGAGAATATGAGGGATTTGTAAAGTTAGCATTTGAAACATTAGTCACTGATGATCCTGCCTGAGTTATAATTGAATTTGTTCTTTCCTCAAGGCTAATGTAGTGAAACCAAATGTAGTTTCCAGTGCGGTCTGGAATTGGAAATATTCTTAATTTATTGTTTACTAGTTCAAATGAATAGTCTGACAATGCAACTTGATTTTGCAATTCAATTGCTTGAGTTGTTTGAATTAGTAAACTTGTAGGATACATAAAGTAACCTGGAACTCCATTTGCAAAAGATGCTCCTCCAACTGCAGGAACTCCTCCAAGTCCTGAAAATAAGTTTAAACCATAAAGTTGATTAACAGCAGGAATTGATTGGTAAAATATTCTTTTTATTTCTATTCCCCCAGTTATGTTATTGTCTAAAGCCCATTGGGTTAAATTGTAGTCTTGAATACTTGCTGTAGTTGCTATTGAGCCACTGTGATAATCTACATATCCTCCTACTCCTGCTTCTGAGCCATATTGCTCTGTCAATTTAATTATGTTAGCCATACTTGGAATGACAGTAGCATGGTTCATGTTAGAAGAGGTAGGAGATCCAGCTATGTTTAATAAATTATCTCTTACTTGATAAGCATACAATTCATTTCCATATGTTGTAATTGCTTCTTCAAAAGCTGTGTAAAAGTTTAAATCTTGCAATTCAACTTCCATTATAGGATATCCTAAACGTCTAGCACAAAAAGTAGTTACTTTATCTCGTCAGTTTGAAATTGATAGTCATTATCATAAAATCCAAAAGGAGTATTACCTGGAAAAAATGAACTAGAACCGGGATATATAGGTACATTCATGAATTATGATTTATTATAAATATGACAAAGATTAAAGTAATTCTTAGTAGAAGCAAGGATCTGTAACTAATCCAAATGATGGGCTGGTCATAGTATCTACAATTGATGGGGCATTTTTAGCTATGCCATTTGGTGATTGGTTTATGTATCTAATGCCAGAGTTGCCTCCTTTATCTGAATTAGGAGTTAGCATAAGTAATTGTCCTTTACTTGTTAAACTACAGTCTGACACTTTTACAAATTTTGCTATTTTTTCAAAATTGTCTTGAAAAGTAATTGTATATGCTGTACCTGATGTACTAGATTGTATTGTTGGTTTTTTAGTTGGACTTCCACTAAAAAATTTATTCATGGTTAAAGTAGTACCTGCAGTTACAGTCACTGTATTCCATGTCATTTTATCCATGTTTATTAATGTTGCTGGTCCTGTTAATGCTAAAGTACTTCCTGTAGTTGTAACTTTTCCAGAAGTGTATGTTAAGGTACCTGTGTTATATGTTAATGTATTTCCACTAACTACTGTTACATCTCCTGCTATTTCAAGAGGAGATCTTAAGGTCATTCCTGAACTAGTAATAGTTCCCCCTGTTATTTTGATTTTTGTAGTTCCTGTGGTAACTCCTCCAGCTGTACCTTGCATTGTTATACCATTAGTAATATTTATTGTACTTCCATTTATTGTTGTTTGGTTAGTTGAATTTCCAAGAGCCAAAATATTTACATTAAGATCTGATGTTAAATTATGTGTAATACCTGCACCATCAAACAAAACTTGATTCCATGTCATACCTGATGTGTCTAAGGTATTTGTTGCAACTAGTAAGGCTAACTGGCCTGATACATTCATTGTACCCGCGGTGTAGATAAGAGTTCCTCCTCTTTTATATACAGTACCTATAGTAATAGTTCCTGCAGTATTGATTGTTAGATTATTTGTTATGAAACTATTTGTTCCAGCACTCCAAGTTCCTGTTCCATTCAAAACAAAAGTAGTAGTTCCATTTACTCCTATATTACCAGCTAGATAAACGACTATTCCTCCAGCTATATTTAAAGTATTCCCATTAAAAGTATGCTTTACCCCGGCCGCCCCACTTCCAATTAAAGTTAAGCTGCCACTAATAGTCCAATTATCTGCTAATGTATGTATTACTAGCACAGAAGATTGGGCAGTTATACCATTAGGCCATGTTTTTCCATTTGATGTAAGTGTACCAGCAGCTGTTAGTGTTAATCCACTAGCTCCAGCAATAGTCATTGCAGTAACAAGTGTAACACTACCACCAACACTTAAAGTAGCATTCATAGTTAACGTGTTGGTGTAGTTTGTAAAATCTATGGATGTGCAAGCAGAGGCAACATTGACAGTTAATTGACCTGAGGTGACAGCTGCAAATACAGTGTCACCAAGTACAGGCACTATGCCTTCCATCCACGTTGCAGTAGCATTCCAATTACCTCCTCCAGCTGCTATTGTTCTAACTGCCATTGTTTAATAGTCTCCAGCAAATGCACATGCATCAAATTGATCAGCAGCTGTGGCATATGATGATTGTACAACAGACATAATTTGGCCACTTAACATGATGATGGGTTGATCAAAAGTAAAAATTGAAGTTGCTCCAATCGCTGTAATTGATCGAGTTGCTGTTGCTGTTGCTACTTCTCCTATAAGTCTATGATTGGTTCCAGCAGTGTCAGAAAGAAATATTCTGTGTACTAAAGCAGCTGTTATACCTGCTGTTACTTGAGAATTTCTAAATCTTACTCCATCTACTCTAGCACCAGCTGTTCCTGCAGTTACTAAAGTTACTAATGTTCCTGATCCATCAGATGCTGTGTTTGCTGCTGCAATTCTTGCTGGTTTGATGTTTCCTTGAAGGACAAATATTGGTGTGGTGTTTGCTGACATTGTTTATTGGTTTTGTATGGTGTTAATGTATTCTGTTAGTTCTTCATTTGTACTTTGTGTAATTGTAATTGTCATCATGTTGTTGGTGACAGATCTTACAATTTTAATTTGTTGAATGCCTATTGCAGTTGATGCAAATGTGGTTTCAAAACTTTCATATGTTCCATCATGCATGTCTTCACAAGCACAAGTGTAAATTGTTGGACTGCTTTTACTTTTAATTATGTGTCCATCTGGAGCTGGGTATGTCATCATGTTTATGTAAAATTATAATAGTTAAATAGATTTACTGCTGCAGATATGTTTCCAGCTGTTGGTGCAAAAGAAGCAGTTGTTGCAAATGATGAACTTAATGCTTGTGAAGCATAAGATGCAGTTCCTAATAATGAACCTGTAAATCCATTTGTTGAGATTGTTGAGCCTGTTATAGTTAAACTTCCTGTTATAACAGCACTTCCAGTATATGGAAATGATGAAGCATTTGCTACATAAGATGCTGTTAAAGCAAATGATGAACTTAATGCTTGTGAAGCATAAGAAGCTGTTCCAGTTAATATTCCTGTAAATGAACCACTAAATGAACCGGTATTTGAAAGGAATGTATCTACTCTGTTTGCTGTTAAAATAGTAGATGGTGTTCTAGGATGTGTAGGAGAAGTACCAGCTGCTATTGTTTCTAATGTTATTACGTTAGCTTGTTCTACATGCCAGCACATTTGTATGTAATCGTTTGCAGATAAGTTTAAAAAATAGTTCCAACCGGAAATAACTTGTCCATTAGATCCAGCTTTAAATGGTGGTACACCTACTGTACCTGATGAATCTGGTATGTCAGTTCCATTTTTTTTAACCCAAATAACTACATCTTGAGTGGTATTATCAGTATTTGAAAATTGTGATGAAAATTGTACATTATATGTTCCAGCGTTTGTAAATTTTACTCTAGTTATATCTCCGTTTGAAGCACTTATAAAAACACCATTTGAAATGTCTGTTGTACTTAAAGACATTGAATATATAGTAGTAGCTGAAGCTGCTAATACTGATCCAGTATCGTAAAAGCTACCATATGATCCAGTAGCTGTATTGTATAAGTTAGTGCCAAAAGAGGTAACTGTTACGTCTCCTAAACCGCTTACTGGAGATAAATTTATATTTGCTCCTGCTATAATTTTTGTTACACCACCATTGCCTGCTGTTAAAGCATATGAAGCAGTTGTTGCAAATGATGAACTTAATGCTTGTGAAGCATAAGATGCAGTTCCTAATAATGAACCTGTTATACCATTTGATACATCTAATGAGTATAAGGATGCTGCTGATCCTGATGTAATAACCTTCTTCCAATTTGGCATATAATATATTTTTAATTGTGGTTAGATACATGCACTTTATGCCAGTGTATATGCCTACTTCCTTTTCAGGCCAACAATTTGTTTGATGATAAATATTAACTTTATATTGATTGTTGCTTTTTACTTTTCTTTTCTTCTTTTTCTATAATGTGTTGTAAATCTTGTTGTTTTTTAACTTCTTCTTGTTTTAAAATTTCTTGAATTTGAATCAATTCATTTTCAAGTTTAATTTGAAGATTAGCTAAAAATTTAGCATCTGTGCCTTTAATGGAAATGATGTCTAAAGATTGTCTTAGCAGTTGAATTTCATTTACTGTTAAATCAATTGAAAAAATGTTCATAACTGTTATTTTTGTTGATTAGTATATTGGTTTTGTAGTTTAATTACTGTGTTGTATAATATTTCTACATGCTCTCCTTTAAATGTTGAGTTGCGTAATGTAATTAATATAAGTTGAATTTCTTCAACAGTCAAGTTATCTTTACTAGGAAGTAAAGAAGTAGATTTCTCTACTTCTAAGTTATTAATAATTAAATTATTTGCAGTAAAAGCCATAACTATTTTTTTGTATATTTTATGAATATATGTAAACATCACCTGTTAAACTGTTAATAAACATGTTGCCTGATCCATTTGATGAGCCACCCCATGTTGGATTGGTTGGAATAGCAGCTGAAGCTGATATACGAGCTGTTACTACAAATTCATCTGGTGTTAGAGATGTTGAAGTTCCAATTACATCATATGCTACTGCAAAACGACCAAATGTTCCAGCTGAGGCTGCTTCTAAGTAAAAAGCTGAACCAGAACCTGCTGCATTATATTGAGTAACCAAACCAGAATCTGCCAATACTGATGAACCACTGTTGATTAAAATAAATTTATCTTTAATGTTTAAATTATCTGCATTAGTAAAAGAAGCAGTACCTGCTACTGATAAATTACCTGTAACAGTGGCATCTCCTGACACAGTTAATGTTGTTAATGCTGCTGTTCCAGTTGCTGTTAATCCGGCTAATGTTCCAACACTTGTTAATGATGAAGCTAAAACATTTGAAGCTAATGTTGCTCCAGACAATGTTCCAGCTGGTGCAATAACTGCAGCTGTTGTAATACCTGTTGTTAAACCTTTAGCATTAATGGTAATTACTGGAATTGCTGTACTACCACCAGTTGTTCCTGCAGATGCTACTGTGGCTAATACTGATACTCCTGCTGATGTAATAGTTACATCTCCAGATACTGTGCCAAATATTGAGCTAGAAAAATAAGGTAATAATGATCCTGAATTGACAGTGAAAGTTCTTGCAACACTTCCATCATAAGTACCAGCAGCTGACAATCCACTTCCTGCTGTTAAAGCATTTGCAGAAGCTGCTACTACTCCAGTTAAAGCGCTGCCATCTCCTTTAAAGAATGATGCTGTTACTGTCAATAGTTCAGCATTACTTCCTGAGACTATTACTTTTTTCCAATTTGCCATTATTTATTTTTATTATACATATTAAAGTTCTTATTCAATTCCAACATAAAATGAGGATGATGTAAAGTATATTGCTCCATTTGGAGCAGTTCCTGTTAAAATAACAGATGATGTTGCTAAAACAACTACTCCACTTTGAGATATTTGTAGTAAATTGTTGTTGGTAGAGTTAAATATTTGTAAAGGAATTTGTGCTGATGAAGTTACTTGTATGCCGTCTATTACCTTTAATGTTGTTGTTGTGTTTCTTACTAAAAAGAAATCACTGGTTGTATATGATGGTAATGATGTAAAGGAACCTTGACCTATTAAAAATAAAGATCCTGTTATTCCAGCCGAACCTGTGTATGGAAAACTAGAACCTTGTGAACCTGAGGGGCCTTGAGAACCTGAAGGGCCTTGTGATCCTGAAGGACCTTGACTTCCTATTGAACCCATAGGTCCTGTTGATATTTGAACAACAGATGTTATTGGCTGAGTTACATCAACATTAGCATTAGCATTACTATCTACTACTGTTATAGTTCTGTTATTGTCTTGTAAAACCACCTGATTGTTGTCAGGAATAATATTTATTGGTCCTATATTAGACATTATTGGGTTACTTCTTTAGATAATTTTACTTGACCTTCTAAAATCCTTGTAACTATGCTTCCTGATCTTATTTCTAAATCATATACTCCTGTGTCAAAAGTTAATAGGGAAGATGAAGCAGCTGAAACATATATTGCTATTGAACCAGATGTAGGAGGTGTAGAACCATTTGAACCACTAAAATTTAATCCTGTTCCATCAACATTTAATGAACTACTTAAAGTGATATACACTGTGGATGAGGCAACAGATGGACGAATTTGCATTTTTCCACTGTAGCTTGTAAGGTTAATAGGATTTCCACTAGAGTCTTTATATTGAAGTTCTAAATTTAATGTTGAACCTTGTTCTATAGTAAATGAATATCTACCTGCAGCCATTTTTATATCAGTTGTTTGTTATAAATATGTGAGGATTCTTAATCTCTAAATTCTTCGTATACTTTTAAAATTTCCTCTACAATTTCATGTCTGTGATTTTTCTTTAAGGTAATAATTTTTACACCTTTGATTCTTTCTTCAAGACGTGGAAAAAATCCAATGCCAGAATCTTTTTTACTTTTTAAATCTACTTGTGCTAAATCACCACAAAAAACTATTTTACCGCCTTTGCCTAAACGACCTAACATCATTTCAGTTTGTTGGCCTGTTATATTTTGACATTCATCTACTATGACAAAAGAATTTGGAAATGTTCTACCTCTCATAAAAGCAAAAGGCACAATTTCAATTTGGTTGTCTACAACCATTTTGTCAATTTTTTCTTTATCATATAGTAAATAAAGATTAGCATATACTGGAGCTAACCAAGGATCCATTTTTTCTTTTAAGTCGCCAGGTAAAAATCCAATGTCTTCTTTTGACACAGTAGCTCGAGTAATTATAATTTTACTCATTTCCTTTTTAAAAATCATGTCTAAAGCTATTTGACATGCTACTAGAGTTTTACCTGAACCTGCCATTCCCTTAATTAAAGTAACAGGATTGTCTAATATAATTTGTTTAGCTTCCTTTTGCTCTTCATTGAGAGATAATTTAAATTTTATTTCTCCTTTTAATTTTTTTGTGTTTTGGAAGACTTCTTCATTTGTATTGTGAGACATATTTTTATAAGATAAGTATTGTAATTCAACTAAAAAAAACGTTTTATTAACGAATTTGCTTATAACATGGAGTTTTACATAACGTGTTTAATTAAATAAAATAAACATTAATAATACATTGATAAATATACTAAAGAAAAAAAGGACGCCTAATTTAGGCGTCCCTTTTAAAAATTATTCTAATTTATTATTATAGGGTGTTTAGACCTGAAACATAAATCTTTCCGTAGAATTCCGGACGTAACATCTTCTTAGCGTAACGAGTCATCAAACCTTTACGAGGTGTGAAAGTTGATGGATCGTAGATAAGTGGTGTCATGATTAATGGAATGTATGGAGCAAATACAGCACCTGATTCAAGGAACTGTTTTCCGCGGAAGCCCATCAAAATAACGTTTTCAGTCATATAAGGATTCTTATAAACTGTGTAACGACTATTGATAGCTCCAACTTTTTGTACACCCATTGCATATTCCATGTTAGCAGCATCACCATTTGTGTTTGCAGCAAATCCTGGAATTGATTCTAAAACTGTAGCAACAGTTGGAGAACATACTAAGAAATTTGCACCACCACGAAGTGTTAATTGGTGAATTTTGTTGCTTACTTTTTGCATCTTTGTGCCTAAAGTTTGGAACCAACCACCTTGTGTGTTGTAGAACCCAGAAGTAGAAGCTACGAAAGCTGTGCCTGTAGCATTGATTACTGAGTTGTTGTTTACGTCCCAATATTCAGTTGCAGCTGCTGCGTCTTCAATCAACATGTCAAGAATTTCAAGATCAATTTCCATTGAAATGTATTCACTCATGATGTTTGTCAATTCAGCTTCAGCATCGATATTCTGATAAGCGTTCAAATCTTGTGCAAATTCAGGTGTCCATACTGCTTTCAACTTTTTAGTTTTAGCTGTGATAGCTTGAGATTGCATTTTGATGTTGATTTCAGGAATTACAATTGTAGTTTGACTTTGAGCATTTGGAACTGAAGGTGTTCCTGTTGTGTCTTCAAAGTCACCACGTGTGTTGTCAGCTGTTGACTTGTTGTAGTAAACAGTTAAAGTTGATGTTAAAATTGGTGCTCCTAAAGTTGATGATGCTGTGTAAAATAAAGCAATTGAGTTTGCAGTGTAATTGTAAGTAGTTAATTCTTGAATTTGGTTTGCCGCAGTAAATGCAGAACCAGATGTTCCTACAAAAGCACGAACACCATCTGGATCAAAGTTAGTTAATGCAGAAGCAGTTATTGTAATTTTGTAAATTCTGTTACCTATAGCAGAAGCTGAATAAGCAGCATCAAAATTACATTCTGCCCAAGAAGCAGTAACAACAGTAGCTGTTCCAGATGTAACAACTGGAAGTGTTCCACCACCTGTTGAACCTGTAATTAAAATTGAAGCTGAAAATTGATTTGTTGAGTAAGCAAAACGGCCTGCACCATACAAACCACCTACCGGAGAAGGAGTTGCGAATGGAAATTGACCAGTTGCATTACGTGTTCCATATAAAGAACCACCACTTGCAAAAGGATTTGCTGTTGTTCCATATTGGAAATCTAGGAAAAACACTAGACCTGAAGGTAAGTTCATAGGTTGAACTGAAACGAACTCTTTTGCTGCGATTCCACCAAATACTTTACGTACTAACGGAAGAGCAATGCCAGCCCAGTTTTCAGATTGACCTACTGTAAAAGTACCACCTTGGCCTGTTGCACTAGATTCTACTACTAATTGTTTTGCTTGGTTTTCAAGTAAGATAGACATGTTATTTTTGTCTACTTCTGAATTGAAGCCTTCAAGTAAGCCTGTTTTAGACCACTTGGACGCTAATTTCCCTGCATCACTTTGAAGTGATTTCCATGGGTTTGCGGATTCGAGTAATGTTTGAATTGAACTCATTTTTTTTGTTTGTTGGTTTTTTTAAATTAATTGTTTTTACTTTTTTAGTCCTGCTAATTCACGCATACGCGCAAAGGCATCATTTTCAATAATTGGTTTTTTAATAGCATTGCCTAAAGATTTAGACGCTGATCCTAGTGACTCTTTAATGGATGTTTTAGTAATAGATACTTTTAGTCCTTCTGTTAAAGTCTCATAAACTAGTTGAGCTTCTTTTTTAGTTTTTGCTTTGTCAAACGCTGTTAAAACTTTTATTTTTTGTGATTCGGTTAATGATTTGTTTCTGAAGATTTTGTTTGTGTAAAGAAGTTTAGCATTTAACAAGTTGATTTCGTTAAGTTCAGATTTAAGATGTTTGATAACACCATATGCTTCTTCAAGCTCTTCATAATCTGTAATTTTAGCTGCATCTTTAGCTGAATATTCTTCATCATCTACTGAAGATGTGTCAGTTTTATATTCATCTTTTTCTTTAGTAAAGATAGCATTTTTAGATTTTGGAGATAAATCTTTTGCTGATTTCTTATAAGCTTCTTCCATTTCTTCTCTATCATTCATTTCTGCTAAAAGTTCATCTAAATTAACTTCTTCATCATCAGCTGGTTCATCATCTGCCATTTCTTCAGCACCTTCTTCATTTTCCATACCTTCATGACCAGCTTCCAATTCCTTGTTAGCTACCATGTCTTTAATAACATCTTCAATGAATGATTTAAGATCGTCTTCAGACATATCTTCAAGACTCATTTCTTCGTCTTTTTCATCTTTTTCTTCTTTTTCTTCATCTTTTTTAGCTTCATAAAGTTCCTCTTCCATTGTTGGAGATTCTTCAAGTTCAGCTAAAAGTTCGTCTAAAGAAATTTCATCTAGACCTTCATTTTTTTCTTCTGCATACATCATTTCATCCATGTTTTCATCTGTGTAACCTTCTTCCATTTCTGAAATTTTTTGAGAAAGTTTTTCTTTTAAAAACGGAGTAAATGATTCTGTTAATGCAGCTTTTGCATTTGCAATTGCTGTTTCTTTTACAGCTTTAGCATCTGCGATTGCTTCTCTAAGCAAGTCTCTGTTGTTTGCCATTTTTTCCTAAATTTATTTTTTTGTTGGAAATACACTTAATGTGAACGAATGTTCAAAGCGTAATAAATATTGTTTTTGCCATGCCTCATAAATTGGGCACATTTGTTATACGTATGTGGCTATTTATTAAAAATGCAAAAAAGCGTTCCTGTTTTAAGGGAACGCTTTGATTTAAATATGATATAGAGGGGGTTTAATTATTTTTTATTTTCATAGCTAAATTACTTCCAGATGTTTTAATAGTATTAAGTACCTTATCACCAAATTTTTCTTTAATTTTCTCTTCAATTTGTTTTAATATATTAGTATCTCCCATAATCCAAGATTCATCTTCTCCAGTCGCTGTATTTGGGCGACCTTGAGATCTTGAAAACCATTCATTATATGCTTTATTATAACTATCATTATATTTTTTTATTAATTCAGCTATTTCTTTATCGCTTTGAATTTTTTCAAATTCTCCTTTTAAATTAGTATTAAGATCATTTTTAGCATCTTCAGCAGCTTTAATATCTTTAGATAATCGTTCTTCTTGATCCATTCTTTTCCATACTTTTCCAGCATTTTGTTTTAAATCTTTAAATTTCATTATTGCACCAGAAATTAACAATGATAATCCAAGAGCTGATACTAATGCTATTTCATTTATTTTTTCTTCATTTTCATTTATAATGCCTGCTAACTTTTGCATTCTGCGGAATTCTTCATTTAATGGTTTTTTCATGATTTTTTATTTTTATGTTTTGTTTATAAATATTTTAAAATGTAGGACAAGTTCCATTAGCACATAATATGTCTGTAATAATACTGTTTACTTTACTATATGGATTGCTTGGTGTTGACAGTCCTTCACGTAGTGGAGTCATATATGAACCTGGATTTGAAGGAGTAGAAACAAAGTCCCAACATAGTAAGTCAAAGTCATCTTGCACTTCTAACACTTCACCAACTTGTTTTAAACTTCCCATTCCACGAGATGACACTCCTACTTTAATTCCTGCTCCTATAAGTGCTTTTAAAATGTTTCCTGATGGTGTAGGTAAAAGTTCAATTGAACCCATTACGTTGTCTCCATCCCACCATAGTTTGCTAATGTTGTGAGATACATTTTTTAAGTTGATTACTTGAGAATCTGGATGATCTAGTTCACCACATGCTCTTCTTTCTTTTACAAGAACATTGTATTTTTCTAATTCACGTTCCCACAATTCTTTTGAATAGTATCTTCCGTTGCCGTTTTTAACTTCAACAGTTGCTAAAATACCTTCAACTAATGGATTTCCACTTGTGCTCTTACCTTCAGTAAGAGTTATTGGTGACACATTAAATGGAAGAGTTTCTATTAGTAAGGATTTCATGTTTATTTTTTAGTATAAGTTTTACCTATAGCCGAAGGATTTGTTTTAGAAGATTGTCCTACTTTAATATATGATGGAGTTTTATCAGATATTTTTGTTACTTTCATTTTAATATTTGTAGGAGAAACCTCTACTACCTCAAGTGTAGAATCACTATTTTTATGATAAAGAATATCACCTTTTTGAACGGGTGATTCACTTTCATCTTCATTTAATTCTTCTTTAATTAATTTAGCAATTACAGAGCGAAGTTTAGATTCATCTAGTGAGTCTTTAGTATATGGTGGAAGTTCTCTTTCAGTCCAACCTATATAACTACCAAAGTTTAAAGCCTCTTTATAATATTCTTGAGCCTTTTTTAAATTTCCTTCTTCAAATGCTTTTTTACCTTTATCATAGTGATTTTCAGCACCATATGCCATGTTTTTATCTTCATCAGCATCTCCATCTGAAGGATCAGTGTCAAAATATGGATTTTCTCCTGTTACTATTTCTTGCAACTTTATTTTCTTTTCAGCACCAGGCATTTTCATTTTTTTAACACCAGCAGAGTTTTGAGGAGTTGTTGGCATTTCTTTAACTTTTTTAGGCATAGAATCTTTTGCTTCTTGATCGCCTAATGAGTTTTTAACGTTTGCTTTTACTTTTATTTCTTTGTCAATGTCACCATATCCACTTGATTTATGTTTGCCTTTTGCTTCTTTAGGCTCACCTAAACCAGGAGCTTCAGTTGTGTAACCAACTCCTTTAATGCCAAATTCACCACTTTTAGTGTAAAACAATGGATCTTTAGCTAGGTTTTTTACTGCTATTTCTTTAAGTTCATCTCCAGTTTTACCAGCGTTTTTAACATCGCCTAATTCTGCTAAGTATCCTTTTAATATTTCATTAAAGTTAATGTTGTCAGCATTTTTTACATTTGAAGGCTGATATGCACTTTTGTTAGCATCTGCTGCTTCTTTAGAAGTTGTTTTTTCTTCAGCCTTAGCTTCAGCTTCAAAAATTTGTTTCCAATTGGTAATGTTAAATCCTTTAGTAACAACACCACCAACAGCTTCATTGATGATTTGTTTAGACTTAAGTACATTTACTGATGTGTTAAAATCAGAATATTGGTTTAAATATTGTGGAAATAAAGATCTTGCTTGTTTTAAGAATTGAACTTTGTTTCCTTTACCATTTTTAATGGCGTTAAATTGTTCTTGTAGTGTCATGTTATTGTTTTTCTTTAAATAATGTTATTAAGTCATCTAAATAATCTATAGCTAAATCTGTACTGTATTTAACTTGAAAATCAGGAGATGTTTTATAGTACTCCATTGTTGTTTCTTTGGATTTTTTAAGTAGGGGCAGTAAAACATTTAATTTATCCTCTATTTTGTCAAAATCTCCTACTCTATTGCCTATGAATTGTTTTAATGCTGGTTCTTGTATGTTTAATGAATCAACATATTGAGATTGTTCTTCTTTTAATTTCTTTTTCCACAAATCTACATGATCAATAGTTTTAGATTGTTTATGAAGTTTTTTAACATCTACTGGCTTCCATCCTAGTTTGTAGTAATAAATATTTTGAGCTCCTTTAGCTCCTTTTTTAGGATTGAAAGCATATGGTGTAGCATATTGAGCTCCTTCACCTGGTGTAAAATAACCAGCTCCTGCTCCTCCTCCTGTTGCACTCATTTCTTTTAAACGCTTACGAACAAGTTCTTTAACTTCTTCTTCATTTATAGATTGTAGTATCTTATATTGTTTTGGATAATTACTACGAAGATGTGATCTAAATTGATTCCACACATATCCTAAACCCTTAAATATTTCTCTAAATTTGTCGTCTTTTTTAATTTCATCATAAGTTATAAAAGTTTTATAATCTTTAACAAGATTTCCAAAAGTTTTAAATATTAAGGCATAATTAGCCTTATACTCAATATCCCAAGATACAGCACCAGTTGTTGGATCTACTTCTGGTTTAGAAGATTTAAATCCGTCCGCTTCATTGTTACCGTTTTCCATTAACTTGTTTTAGTTCTTCAAGTAAATCACAATATTGTAATAGGTTTACTATATGATCGTTAGTAACTTTATCGTTTTTTCCCAGTTGATTTAGAAGATTTTTTATAGTCTCTTCCAATTTAATTTTTACAACTTCATTTTTAGTGGTTTTGTTTAAAACAATAATGTCTTTTTTAATTTCACTAATTGTAATGTTGTAGAAATCTTTTAATTTAGATGGATTGTCTACACTGTTGATGTATTCTTTAAGAATAGATTTTTTACTAATACTAAAATCAGAATACTTGTCATTAAATTTATCAAGTAGTATTTTATAAGTTAAAATGCGAGTATCTTTATCATATTTAGAAAATTCTTCAATTATAGTTTCTGTTTTATTTTCTTTTTTAGAAGCAGTAAAAGTTAAATGTTCTAATATAACTAATTTATTGTCAATGGTTTGTTCTGTAGAAATAGATTTGTTACCATATGATTCAATTAAAGTGTACAATGATGCTTGAGCTTTGTAGTTGTGGAGTTTGGTTTTAAAGAATTCTTCTAAATTGTAATGTTCTTTAATTTCCTTAATTAAATTGTATTTTTGTCTTTTAAGAGATGACTTGTTTAATTGTTTAGAAGTTTCTAAAACTGTGTTTAATACTATGTTGGCTTTACCTTCTGTTAAGTTAGTGCGCTTTAGTAAACTTTCATACAACTTATATTCGCGACCTAGTTCAGTCTTATTGAAATATTTTTTTAAAATATTAGTGGCTTTTGAGTCTTTACCTGACAATGTATCTGATGTAATTTGGCGGACTAAAAGTTCAAAAAGGATACCAGTGTTTTTATATTTTGAATGTTTTATTAACATCTATATTGTATTTTTGTTATAAATATATGAGAATTTTTAATCTCGCAGTTGATCTTCGTTAAGTAACGATTCTTTTGACTTATCAGATTGAAACACTAATTTTTTTTCTATTTCTATTAAAAATTGCTTATTTTTTAAATAAACACTTTCAGTTAATGCTTTACTGTTGTATCCAGGCTGATCATCGTTTTTCATATCTTGTTTGCCCAATCTGTCTCTGCCAAATACATTTTGTTGTGTGTTGATATTTGACGCTTTTTCTTTAGGTCTGCCTAATGGTATATTTTCATTGTAACCGCTAGGCACATTTCCTGGATCTGATGTTAAACGAGATTTACCATATAGTGAAGCTAAATCATGTGGTGTACCGTAAGATTTGCCAGTTTCTAATGGATCATTTCCTTCTTCAGTTAATTGACCTAGTCTAAATTTACGTTTAGCATCTTGGTTAATAAGTTCTCTGTACTCATCAAATTGATCTTCACTAAAGTGAAAAATGTTATGATAAATCCAATCTG
>Ga0214921_10006253_pt1 | contig 16401 bp, 18 predicted proteins | sample LL1505_MetaG_FD_177992 | JGI IMG/M metagenome (GOLD analysis project Ga0214921, IMG submission 177992) | Freshwater microbial communities from Lake Lanier, Atlanta, Georgia, United States - LL-1505 | ecosystem: Environmental > Aquatic > Freshwater > Lake | place: USA: Georgia | collected...
TCTATCGTGCTCATAGACTTTGCGCTCCTTCGCATGGTCGAGCCTATTTTATTTTCGCTCCTCGGGCAAGTGTTTATAAAAAATATCGATATTTTAGGAGGTTAGACGGGTAAGCTGCGAAGCCCTAGCATTGAAATCTGAAATGGAGAAAGCTTATGAGCAGCTTCCAGAGTTCTTTAAAAAATGGATATCCAAGATGGATGGTAAGAATTACGGCAGAGCGGTTGATACTCTCATAGCAAAGGATGCGCATCTTGTTGCGACTACTCTCAAGACTCCCAAGGCTATTCAGGCGTGGTATCAGCTTAGACCAAAGGAGCAAATGAGAGCTGTTCCGGGATTAAATGACGGACATGGACAATCGCTCAAACAGGTGGCAAATCTGGCGATTCGATTCCTAAAAAATCAAGCTGATCTCGGGGCTGAACGCCAGTCGTCACTGAAAACCTTGGCTATGCAAAACGCTGACACCATGATGGAGGTGTTAGCGTATTTAGTTCCGCGTGATTGGCCAAAAGCGAAGTCATTAGTAGATCGAGTCTGTAAAACACTGAGTAGAGATCCAAATGGCAGAGATATTGCGGATTATGGGAACAGATTGGATAAGTTAGCCGATAGCTTGACGAATGAGCATCAGGACATCGCGAGATCTTTACGTGACAGCGCTAGTAAGATAAGGAATTCGGATCACCGAACGAATCTGACTGGAAAATAATCGCCTTAACGGAATTTAATTCTGTTAAGTAGCGCCTGTGAGGGTCGAGAGGTGGCATCAGATAAAGACGCGGCTAACTTTTGCACTGACACAAAACTGACTCAAATTGCTGCCCCGTGCTTTAGTGAACAAGCTCGAAATTACCGTTTCGCACTCTATAGAGCTGAGCTGTGCTCTTATTCGCAAAAGATGAACTAGAGAAATCTATCAATCCCGCAACCCCGTCATACTTGACTGTTCGCAATGCCTGTAGAGTATCCGTCTCACTTACCCTGAGAGCCTTCGCAATCGAACGAAGTGTCTCATAACTGTTGTGAGCTTCAACAACAGCATCAACCCCAAATTTCTCCTTGAACTTAACAAGAAATTCGTCACTAGGTTTCCAATCAGTAACGTACACGCCCTCGAAAAGCTCTTGTGATGCCTTTTTAACCTTAATGTCCTCAATCACATTACTTGTTGCCAAAACTTTTGCTGAGAATCTCTGTTCTTTCATGCGCTGAAGAATAACGTCGCCCATGTGAGCGATGATTACAGCATCCACTTTCTTCGACGCCATCTTCGCTACGTCAGTCCGAAAGTCGTTGTTGAAGTCTATGTTGCATAGTGTCGCGTCAACCTTCACGCCATTTGCTTCTGCTCGTTCCTTCCACACCTTAAGATATGCCTGCCCCCATGTGTCATCCCAACAGAAGATGCCGATAGTCTTTACGTCTTTATTGAGTCGAAAGAAAGAGTCAACGGCATCACTAATACTTTGAATCTTCTCTCCCATCGTGAAGAAGTTCGCGTTCGCTAGCTCTACGGATTCCTGCATAGCCGTGGGTGATATAAGAATAACGTTATCCTTAGCTGCTAAAGGTATTAAAGGATTAGTGATAAATGCCCAGATGTTACCGATCACAATTTTCGCCTTGTCGATCGTTACCAATTTCCGATAAGCCGCTACTGATTGCGCAGGATTTGATTTGGAATCCTCAAATATCAGCTCGATCTTTTTTCCATTGATGCCTCCCGAGCTGTTGATCTCATCTCGAGCAAGCTCCAATCCCATGCGACCGTATTCGCTCCACACTTGCGCAGCGCCTGTAAAGCCGTACACAACACCGATCTTAATTCGCTGTTGAGTTGATTCCTGAGCGTCAACGCTGAACGTGAGCAACGCCCACGTAATAATTATCAGAGCGACTCTGTTCATAGCATCCTGATGTGAGAGATAGAGTAAGCCACCTACCTGAATCGAAGATCCGCCTTCGCTTAAGCTACGGCGGGCAAGCTGTGGCCCTCTTCCGCCTTCGCAAACGCTTCGGCGAGACGAGCATTACGAATTAAGTGCTTGTCCGATTATGCTGAACATCTAGCGTAGAAATCAGTATGTTGCAACGACAGAAGCGGCTAACTTTTGAACTGACACAAAACTGACTCAAAAGCTGAGCTATGAAGGCGAGAGCGAAGTAAGCTCCAGCCACCCGGCCGCAAGAGCAGTCAACGATGGCTTGCCATCCGAAGCTTCCTCCGGAAGCGAAGGGTGAGTGAGTTTTCCCCGAACTGCTGTGGCAGGGATGGCTTGCCATCCGAAGCTTCCGCAGGAAGCGAAGGGTGAGTGAGTTTTCCCCGAACTGCTGTGGCAGGGATGGCTTGCCATCCGAAGCTTCCTCCGGAAGCGAAGGATGAGTGAGTTTTCCCCGAACTGCTGTGGCAACGATGGCTTGCCATCCGAAGCTTCCGCAGGAAGCGAAGGGTGAGTGAGTTTTCCCCGAACTGCTGTGGCAGGGATGGCTTGCCATCCGAAGCTTCCTCCGGAAGCGAAGGATGGAGCCGCCCAGGGGAGTCGAACCCCCGACCCCATCATTACGAAGTAACATCTCTCGACTTAGGGTTAGAATCGAGAAAGTAAACGTCCTGTAATAGCAGTATGTTAGCTTCGCACTCTCAGTTCTAGCTCAGTTAAATCAACCAAAAACATTGAGTCAGTTTTGTGTCAGTCCGATGAAACCTACACGGTTTCTGAGCTTCTGACACGACGATTGTGTCAGAAAGGAGTCAGTGTGTCACGAGAGCGAGATCTGGAGATGGATACTCACAAGTTCTGGGTAGATTACTTTGAGCTGAAAAATGGACGCATAAAAGTCTTCAGACGTAAGAACGTCTCGAAGAGCTACTATGCTCGTTTTACGTTTCAGGGAGAGTCTGGGTTCGTTCAAGAGTCTCTGAGAACAACAGACAAGCAGGAAGCAAGCTCTATAGCTCTGGAGAAGTACCTTCGTTACGAGTATCGACAGAAGCAGGGACTCGCAGTCAAAACAAAGACGTTTCAGGGAATAGCTGATGAATACATTCAGTACCTTGAGGTGCAGCTAGAGCGCAGAGAGATAAAGAGGCTGCGTTACGTTAATCACAAACTGATCACTGAACGTTACTTCAAAGCATACTTTGGTGAGTCTCAGATAGCTGACATTCAGAAGCCACAAATTGAGGCTTATCGAGAGTGGCGTATGAATTACTGGCTCTCAGGTGAGGGCTCTAAGAAACGAACAAACATATATGAGCGCAATGGTATGATCGTTCGTTCACGCATACCAAAATCGTGGAAGGGAAGAGTGCCTACGACATCAACGTTAAACAGTGAAGAGACTGTGCTGCGAGCAATCTTCAAATTCGCAGTTAAACGTGGATACATAGGTGAAAAAGAGACACCAACCATACGAACAGAGAATATATCGTGGAAGCCGAGATCGACGTTCACTTCGTCTGAATACATGACACTGCTCAACAAAGGACGTGGCAGAATCAGAGATGCTGAAACAACAATGGGTGATCGAGAAGCTCACCAACGTTTCATGGTGTATCGATATGTTCTTATAGCTGCGAACTGTGGCGCACGAGTGACAGAGTTAATGAAGCTGCGTTGGAACGATATACTCTGGGATGACAAAGACTCTGATGGAAATAGGAACATTATCTTTTACGTCTCTGGAAAGGTGAAGAAGCCGAGATCTCTGGTAGCTAACGATGAATGTCGTCAGCATCTCTTAGAGATCAAGGCGCAGATGCACAAGATGGCAAAGAAGCATGGCTTTCGATTCGACGACAAGAAAGGATATGTCTTCTGCGACTATCGTGGTGAACGTGTAGGTTCATATAAGAAGTGCTTTAACTCGTGGTTAGAAGCAGCCAAAGTCGCTAGAGACGAAGATGGAAACAAGCGATGTCTTGGTTCACTGCGGATATTCTACGCTACGCAACGTCTGAGAAATGGCGTCGATATTTACGATCTTGCCGTTCAGATGGGAACGTCTCTTCAGATGATCGAAAAGACGTACTCACGAGTTATAGCGCAGATGCGAGCAGGACAGATAAAGAGAAGAGGTGCGGTTCGAAGGCAGTTCGACTAGCGCCGTTCTATTTGAAAGGAACTATCTATTAGGAATACGGTCCTAAAAATCGCACGCCATTAAAGTGGATTAAGTGCGTTGGTGCATCGGCTACCCAGACTTCGGTTTCCCAGCTAATTACGTCCAAATATTTATTCATGGTTCGTCTGTCAGGAAACGCAGAGACAAAAACTAGACCTGCTTTTGATTGTGCGAAAAGACGAGATAATTCTTCGTGCCGTTTACCGTCCACGGGACCGTGGGAAGTTACTGCCTCAATTAAAATGAGCCAGTTCTTTTCAGGAAAAAACAAGACTACGTCTGGCATTTTCCCGTGATTGGTAGCCGATACTCCGATGGACTCAAGCAGCGCAGCATCAAAGTAACCCCACTTTTCGCCAGTGTCGCCAACGTAAACTAATTTGCCGTTAGGAATGAAGCGAGGGGCGAATTGCTCTATGATCTGCTTAATTAGAATAGAGTGGTCGCCAGAAGATAGCCTGAGAGTATGACCTTCAGCAATTACGACAGGAACAAGGTGCATCTCTCTTTCTCTAGCATACCTAGCAGTGAGAGTTCGTTGTTCCGTCAGCCAGCAGTCTAGCTCAGATTGGAAGTGGCTAGTCCCCCATTTTCGAAGCACCTGTAATAACTCTGAAGTGATTTGATATACAGCATGAGGACTGTTAACTGCTCGCTTCGGGTTGTCTGGATTATAGGAGGCAATTCCTGCTTCGACGAATTGATGCATCGATTGACGCCGAAAGGTCTCTCTGGTGTTGGGTGCATATGTAATTTCATATTGCTCTTCCACCCACTTCATAATCGGCGTGATTCCAATAAGTGGTGATTGCGCCTCCTTCCATGGAGTGTCTTGACCGAGATTGAGCAGAGCAAGTAAGCAAAGAGCGGACCTCTCGTTAAGCTGTTGTCGAGGCAAACCTAGGAGCTTCAAAATTTCAAGAGCCTGTTCAATCTTCGAATCGTTCACGTGGAGTCTTTGTTTGTAGGTTCACTGGGTTGGGTAGCAGCTACCCTCCCTAGTTTAAGCAATTCGTTAAGAGACGGATAGGGGAGTCGTCTAAGGTCAGTCGCATTTACCTGAGTGTGTCCTGAAAAAGAGCGAAAATACTCATCAACTTCAGGCGAATTGAGATAATTGGCTAAGCCGTATGCAAGTGCAAGTGGCAAGCCCTCCTTGCGGCGATGATAGACGTTTAGGTGATTTTCAAAGCCAACTAGAGAGTTATTAATTTGGTCCTGCGTAATGACATGAGCAACCACTCTGCGCTTCTCTTCTTTACTGGTGAAGCGTTTGGTGACAACAAATGCCCCAGACTTCATGAGCCACTTTTTAGTTGAATCATTGATTACTATCCAATTCGGCTTCTTGCTGGTTCGAGGATGAGAGAATCCTTCGCCCCTAAAATGAAGGGGATAAATTAGCGGGGCGCATGAGCCTGATTGCTCGTCTAGGCAGAATTCTCGAAGTCGAAAGTCCACTACAGGTCCAGTGCAGATATCTAGGTCCAGATCGGCTAGTTTCGAATCTGGAAGCGTCGAGCACTGCTTTTCCGAGTCTCCCTTTGAATGCGGTACATGAATATATATCTGATGGTCGTCTGGAAAAACGACCTCGGTGAATGGATGTATAGTTTCGGAGTAGTCTGTAAAAGTGTGGTCGAGACTTCTGCTTACAATCACATCGCTTTGTTTGCGCCCTCGAGTCAATTTAAGAATTACATTCTCCTGAAGGACGTTGTCATCCCTGAACGCCTTTTTTCTTGAGTCGAATAGATGGATCCGATCGATTGAGCAAAGATTAAGCAGAAAGGATCTGAATGGATGATAGTAGGACCCATTAAAGAAAGAGCGAGGAGTAATCGAGACTATCTCTCCTCCTTTCTTGGTTAAAAGAATGGATATCGCCAAGAAAGCAACGTACAGATTAACGCAACTCACGCCCACGTCTTTCAACATTCGTCGAGTCTCGCTGGAAGTGGAGATCTTCATGTATGGAGGGTTCAAAATTGCGTGAGTAAATAGAGGAGCATTCTTTGTAAGGTGTCGAAGAACGCCATCTTTGATGAAGTCGGTGGTGTGTAGCTGAAATGTAGCACTGTCAGCCATCACAGCCTCAATGACAGTACTTAAATCTTTGTGGATAGTCGCATCAATTTCCCAGCCTTCGATTTCAAGAGGTGTTCCTTTGAATCGACTAGCAAAGGCATAGCTAAGAGCGCCGTGTCCGCAGCCAGGATCCAGCAATCTAACGGGACTAGTTACTGGAGAAAACATGGAAGCCATGAACTCCGCTACTGATTGAGGCGTCAGGAACTGCCCAAGCTGGGATTTGTGAGCCGAGTCTCGAGAACCCGACAACTCCCTTCTGAGAGCGTCAACATCGAGTGAGTTTTGGTCTGAATTAGCTGTCATAATGAATGGTCCTCATCGCCTTATCTTTTGTGTGAGTTCTGGTCTCAGACATTCATTACTAAAATCGAAATTATTCCCATTAAGTTGCTAGGTTCTATACTCTCGTACTTCATTAGAACATAAAAAGGAGAGATAATACAGGGTGTTAGTAGAGGCGCTGAGTGTGAATAGGTGCATTTTTTGTGCATTTAGCCTTTGTTATAGCTCCTCTTTCGTGGATGTCTCGAGAATTTCCAGTTCATCAGCCACTCGTCTTAGAAATCTGATGACCTGACGATGCTGCTCATGTCGAGAGAGTAAGATATTAACACATACTTCCATTCCATCCTTTTCAATCGACAGAGTCTTACAAAATGGCTGCTCGGTAATTAATTTGCAGTTCGCAGGTGTATTGTCTTTGACGTATTCCGAGAAACGTTTGATAGCCATCACTTCACCTTAATCGCAAAAACTACCACATCACTCTCTTCTCGAATGTAGGAGTCTATAAGATTATATAGTGCCTGCCGAAGTTCACGTTTCTTATTAGCGTCTGACAGTCGAAAGATGATCTCATACTGCATATCAGATATGTTGAGTGATCTGATCGTATCTATGGCTTCAGGCTTTTTAATTCGACGTGGCATTTAGAAGTCCTTTTCATCAAGGTAGGTATCAAGTTTGGTTTTGGTGGCTCTTCGCACTTCTTTTGCGTTCAGGAGCTCTTGATAGGAAGCTAACTCTTCATCCATTTTTAATCGAAGGAAGTGTCTGATTAACCCAAGACGAGACAGGTATCTTGCACGAGCTAAGGTATCTAGCTCAGGAATCCATTCAGGGTTAATTAACAGTCTTAGCTGAACGAAGTTAGGCTTCTTTGTAGACATCGGTTTTGCTCCTTAAATGACTTTTCTTTTGTATCTTCACTGTATAGCTATTTATATGAATCGGATTTCGGATACAGGTTTACTAATGCACACATGGTGCGCTTCTGTTCCTATTCTCTACAGAGACTCTTCTCGTTTCCACGATTGTGTAATTCCCATGCTTGGGCTGAGTTAAGTCTCTGCACGTCTATCGTTCAGTACTTCCAAAACTGAGACGACAGAACGAATGATTCATAATTACGTTCTTTCCAAGTATCTTTTATCGAGTACTTCATAGCCTTGAACTTGTCTTCGATAGATCCGATTCGTCTAACCTCGATATCTCCACTGGGAACTAGCTTGTTCCAGCAGCGTGTAGAGTATAGTTCCATCAATGAGCGACACTTTGTAGGAACGACAACGAGCGAGTGGAAGTGGAGATTGCTGTCGATGTGCTCTGGATAGCAGAGAGCGACGAGTCGTCGATGTTTAGGCAGCTTATATGGATACTTCGTGTTGAACAGTTTGCGTTCAAGATTGTAGAAGAAATGTCCCATCTTTTTGGTTCCGCTACTTATCGAGAGATCGTCGATATTGAAGATGTGCGTGACGCAGAAGTTCACCTTGAGTTGGAGAAAGAAGTCGATGAACGCTGCTCGATTCTGCTTGAACTCTCGTTCCAACAGCTCTTGCGTTGTGAATCGATGATCTCCATTGGAACGTATGAGCTGACTTCTAAGAGTTTTTGTGACTTGAGGTTTTTCGATGTACATGAAGAGTATTTAGCGTTCGAGTGAGTCGAGAAACGCACTCCAAGCAAAAATATCTCTTCATGATATCAGCTAGTTAGAAACTGATGAGCAAACTAGAAAAGTGTACACAGTCGCTTTAGAAAACAGTGCTAAAGCATTGATCATACTGCGCTATTCGCAATCTTCATTTTGGCTCTGGAAGCTCAAAGTTACTGGTTCCTGAACGATACTAGCTAAGTGAGAAGAATCGTGAGGTATCAATATGTTAGGTAAACAAGCAAAGACACTTTCAGACACGCAGATAGAAATCGTTTTAGAAGCTCTAGGACGCACGAGAAACGCAGAACGCAACAAAGTCATATTCTTGCTCAGTCTGCATGGTTTGAGAGCTAAAGAGATTGCAGAGCTTGAAACGCAGATGCTTGTGGACGCTGAAGGTAGCGTATCAGACGTTATTCAGCTCGAAGATAGAGCATCGAAAGGACGTTCAGGACGAGCAATTCCGATGAACTCAGCATTACAGCAAGCTATCGTTCAATATCTCGGTGTGCGTAAGAGAGCACGATGCAGGAAGTTAGTTGTCTCTGAGAGAGATCGTGGATTCACTGCACATTCTATCGTTGTCTTGTTTCATCGTTTATATCGTTCTCTTCATTTTCAGGGTGCAACGAGTCACAGTGGTAGACGCACCTTTGCAAGTCGTGTAGCGAGACAGATCTCATTCGCAGGTGGTAGTATCAGAGATCTGCAACTTATGTTGGGACATCGAGAGCTTTCAACGACGATGAGATATATCGATGGAAATCATGATGCTCAGCGCAAAGTCGTTGAGATGGTTTATGATTCATAATTTACGGATATCTAATCAATAATGTAGGGCACAGACGTTAATTCAATCGGGAATCGTGGCGAGTAAATCAGCGACACAATGTGTCGCACACAGATTTATCTAGGAGATTCTCGTATGGTAGGACTTAATTCAGTTGCGTTTCAAAGTCGTTATCTTCAACACATGACAGCTGGTATCAATCAGGTGATTAAGGCTTGCCAAGTTCTTGTTGAAGCAAAGCTAAATCTATCAGAGAGAGAGTTTGCCGATCTTTGCAGAGATTTGAATTTGAGCAAACGAACGCAGCAAAGGTTTCTCAGAATCGGTGAGTACGAACCATTTCTAGAAGAGGCTCTGCATGACAGACTACCGCACGCTTGGGGAACTCTTTATGAGCTAACGTGTTTGGACAAAGACAAGTTCAATTCAGCTTTGGTTGGTGGACAGATCTGTTCTCGTATTACTCGACGAGCTGTGAGGAAGCTGTTGAACGTTACTGGAACAGGTGCGAGTCAATCGAAACTGGTTGCTAAAACACCTACGTCGACGCAACCCATAGTTGGTAGAGAAGTGGTTACGCTCTCGATAGATAAAGATAACTATGATGAAGAGCTAGTCGATATGATTCTGGAAGAGGTGAATGATGTTGTCCGTTTTATTCAAAGGTACAGCCAATCTGTGATTCGCTTGACTGATCATAATGCGAGAGAAGGAATACAGAATGATGTAAAAGCTCTGCACGCTGTTGAGTCAGTCAGAAGTAATCTGCCGATCAATGAATTTAAGGCTCTCAATAAAATGGCGAAACTTGTGAGAAATTACTGCAAGCATCAGCTGCTAATGTCGAGCGACATAGAGAAGAAGCTGTACAGAGAGGGCAGATCTAATGCATCGTGGGCTAATGAAGAGCTGATGAAATGTGAGCCATCGAGAGAGTGCGTTGAGTATGCGTTCCAATATCTCGGTATAGATCTCGATATTGATCAGAGTATGTTCGACTCTGCTCAAGTTGATCGTCTGATTGAAAAGTTGAAATTGGCAAGCTCGATGAAGCAGAGATTCTCGTTTTGAGAATCGTCTGATCAGCTGATGTTGAATACGAAGAGAGAAAAATTGGAGCCGTCCATGGGAGTCGAACCCACGACCCCTTCATTACGAATGAAGTGCTCTACCAACTGAGCTAGGACGGCGTAGTTTATTTTTGAACTGCTCGTTCGAGTTCATCACCTTAACGTCTCTCGACTCAAAGTGACGATTCAAACCTGACACAAAAAACTTTCCTATCATCACCATTTCAGACTCAAACTTTCAACACGTTGTGTCAGCTTTGTGTCAGTCTAAATCTAGTAAGCCGTCGCCCGTTGTAAGTGCTTATCTCAACAACGTTTTTTCTCAGCTCTCTTGACGAGCAACTTCTTACGAATGATGTGCTCTACCAACTGAGCTAGAGCGGCAAAAGGTCGTGGCTGAAGTAAATCAGCTACCTGATTTTTAAGATGCCACAGTCCTAAAAAAAGATACAGAGATCTGAGGCAGCCACCTGTCGCATGTAACACTGGTTGAGGCTAGCTTCTAAATATACGTGCGATCACTCCAGTCGCTCGCGCCGCGGCGAAGATCGCTAGATATGGGATGAAATGCAAAGGATTTGAACTGAGTCCTAAAACACACCGGACTAACGTTACGGCTACCGCCGCTAACGATATAATAAAAGCTACAACTGCTATCTTGTTTGACTGCGATGGGAATTCCTCGATCGAGATATCGTGGTGGACTTGGCGCAGCTTCATAGAACTAATAAATGAAACGGGGTCAGTGTTGAGACCATTAAACGAAATCGTTACGTGCGGTGTCTTAAGCCACTTTCTGAGCCGCATCACCGCGCGTGTCACGATATTCATCTTTTTTAAGTAGTGTTCAGAGAGCATCAAGCTTAGTTGTTGAAAGCGCGGTGTGATCACAGGCCAAGCGCCCTCAATATCAGCCCAGCCTAGATGTCCGGTTTTGAGAAAAAACAACCCATTTCTTTCAACTGACGCGACCGGCTTCGGAAGTAAGAGAAGCGCGAGATTTCTCGCTCCGAGATCTAGAGACAAGAAGGCGAAAATCAACGCGGCTGCGCGCTGATTTGGCGACCCACTGGCGGTTTTAAGTGAGTCATACGCCGCATATAAGATCGCGCAAGCAAAAGCCACCCTAAGAATCGTCGAGCTAAAGCGCTGCCTGATGTAGAGAGGCGCGATCATAAATGAGTGCCGAGTTGATGAGCTCTGCTGTCTAGGGCGCTCCTGTTGTCGCTGGGTGTCTCGCGTTGTTTGAGCTCTCTCTTGATTATCGTATGTCTTAGTACTAGCTCCCTGGTTGCTAGTTGTGTGAGCGCTTGGGCGTGTAGCCTGCCGTGGCTCTTTGCCCATCTTGCGCAGTTCGCTCATAGCGTTGTTGATTCTCTGCGCTTGTTGTTCGGCTTTGGCTCTTAGGCGCTCATCGCCTTGAAAGCGGTCTGGATGCCACACACGCATCATGTCCTTATAAGCCTGAGTCACCTCGTCCCAGGAGGCATCGGGGGTTAGCCCCAGAGTGGCCAGATGTTCGGCGCGCTTATCCATACGATAATAGTTATGACATCTCTGGTGTTATTAGTGACTTAGCTGTCCTTTGGTGTTTGTTTTATTCAACGACAAGGGTTTGTGTGGTGTGTTTATCAATCATATGGTACGATCTTGTTGGATAAAAGCAAAGCCGCAGGCTTTTAACATTCTAAAGCGAGCGCTCATTTATGGACACAGAGATTATCGCCAAGCTCACCAAGAGTTACACAGAAACTATCCTTGAAGGCGACGCGGAAAAAGCCCACAAGGTAATCGATCAAGGATTGGCCGCAGGGGTCATTCCGTCGCGACTTTATTTAGAAGTTTTGATGCCGGCACAGATCGAGATCGGAGCTAGGTGGCACAGAGGGGATGTAACGATCCCGCAGGAGCACATCGCTACGCAGATTACGCTCCGTCAAATGGCGCGTCTAAGGGCTATGCTTAAGACTCGCATAAAGTTGGGTCTACGCGCGGTGGTTAGTTCAGTTGAGGGGGATCAACATTTTCTGGGGGCGCAGGCCATCGCTGATTTCTTGGTTGTAGACGGGTGGGAGGTCGATTTCCTTGGTGCTGATGTTCCAACGGATCACTTGGTGCCATACGCGAAGGCGCGTGGAGCTCACCTTGTTTGTTTATCAGTCTCGCTACACTCTCTAGTTCCAGTAGCAAAGAAGGCGGTTGTAGAGCTTCGAAAGATCCCTGCGGGGCCGAAGATACTGCTGGGAGGAGCTGCTTTCGTGAATCAGCCGAATTTAGTTGATGAAGTTAAACCAGACGGGTTCTCGTTGGATCCCCAGAAGGCAGTAACTATAGCGCGCCAAGTTTGTGGGCTATTAAACGCGGAGAACGCCCTGGCGTTATATCTGCGAAAGCTTGGTCACTCAGTCCATGAGTATCGTAAACTGCGTGGAATGAGTCAGCAGGAATTAGCGGATTCCTCTGATCTAGACCGTGCCTACATAAGCTCGGTTGAGCACGGCAAACAAAATATCAGTATCGGCGCCATAGCAAAGCTAGCCAAGGCGATGGACCTCTCGATTGAGGAGCTGCTGCAGGGCTCGAGTTATTAGAAAGTAACGAGGCAAAACATCGATCTAGCGAGGTTTTGCCGAACGTTCCTACTACCCAGGCCTCTGCGCCACAACCAGCGCGCTATGCGGAGCTGGGTATCCCTCTACGGTTAGGGTTGGATCTTTAGGATCAAGGAAATCAGCCAAGCTCTCGTACGGCGCCCACTCCGTGCGGCGTTGCTCAGTCGTTGTCACTGGGCCGAATTGATGAATCTCTGGATCGCAAAATCCAGCGCGAGTTAATAACGTTGAAAGAGCCTCAGCCGATGGAATAATCCAAGCGTTGCGCATCTTGGCGTAGCGCTCTTGTGGAACAAGCATATGCGAACCTGGCCCTGGGATAACTAAGCTCTCTAAAATCACACGTCCGCCAGGTTTGGTAGCAGCAAAGAGCTTTTTACACGCAGTAAACGGATCCCGTTGGTGATAGATCACCCCCATGCACAGCACTAAATCAAAGAACCCGGGAAATGAATCGACTGTTGAGAGGCCCGTTGGTACGAAAGCTAAATTGGGAAGCTTCGCTAGCCCTTGCAACAATCCAAACTGTAGCCAGCACCGCTCAATTGGATCAAACCCGATGGCGATCTCTGGATTGAGGCCAGCTATCTTGAAAAGAAAGTAGCCACTGTTAGATCCTACATCAGCTACTTTGAGTCCCTTAAGGTCACCTAGAATATCTTGAATTCGCCCCCATTTAAGAGGGGATCTCCACTCTGAATCAATTGTCGTGTCTCCAATTCGATACGGACCTATCCGCCACGGAAGCAGCTGCTTTAAAAGCGCTTCAAAACTCTTAGGTGCTGCTGATTTAGGTAGATCGAACTCGACAGTGTCGCCTACGACAGAGACGGCGCGTGCTGTAGGCAATAATTTAACCGCCTGATTAACCTGAAGAGAAAGAGGTGCCCAATGCGGTGATTTGCGCATAGTTAACCAGGCCGAGCGGATTTCGCTAGCCAGAGGCTTAAGTATAATCGCTCCCCTGTAGGGTTTTAGGTTGGAGAGTGTATGGAGCATAGACCTATAGCGTACACCGGGCATTACCGCCCGTAAACAAAAGACGGCAACTACCTATCCGTCCAGGCTTCCCCGGTATCGCTCGACCGTATACAATGGCCTTATATGGCTGCAGCTACGCAAACCACACAGAGTATCGTTGTTTCCGTTAATCCAACACCGATCGATGAACAGACTCGACCAGAAGAGGGGGTCTTCGCTTTCGCTTATACCGTACGGATCGAAAATAGGTCAGATCAAACCGTTCAGCTGATGGAACGGCACTGGCTAATTGAATCGGCCGGTGAGCAGATTGGAGAGGTTGTAGGACCAGGGGTTGTTGGGTTGCAGCCGATACTGGAACCAGGGCAACACTTTGAGTACACCAGCTCCACAGTTATTAAGGACCCAGTGGGCTCAATGCGTGGTTCATATATCTTCAATCGCAAGGGTGGAGGGTTTTTCACCGCGCAGATCCCCAGATTCTCCCTAATTTCTCAACAATTCTGTAATTAGCCTTAAATATACGAATTTTACAAACGGAGCCAAAAGATGCCAAAGGATTTCTTCTCGGTCGCCAACACCACTAGTCTGCACTCTCTAAAATCTGGAGCTAAGATCCATGTTATCGGAGTCTGCGGTGTCGCGATGGCACAGATAGCTACTTCGCTCTGCGATCGTGGTTTTATTGTGTCAGGAAGTGATAAAGAGTTTTATGAACCGATGAAGAGTCTCCTTGCTAATTCAGCGGTGAAGACAGAGTCGGGATATAAGCGTGAGAATGTGCCGACAGATGTTGATCTTGTTGTAATCGGAAATTCGATTAGCTACGGAAATCCCGAGGTGGATGTAGTAGAGGAGCTAAATCTTCCATACACCTGTTTCCCGAAGATATTGCAAGAGGTAGCGATCGCTGGGAAACACTCTATCGTTGTTACCGGAACGCACGGAAAATCCACAACCACCGCGCTAATCGCGACGCTCTTGGCTCAAGATGGTCGCGAGCCATCTTACTTTGTTGGTGGAGTCGCTCAAGGGCTGCCGCAGAGTCTTAAGGTTGGCGGCGGTGGTTACTCAGTTGTTGAAGGAGATGAGTACGACAGCGCGTTCTTCGCGAAGGTTCCTAAGTTCTCTTTCTACACACCGGATACAGTTATAGTAAACGCGATCGAGTACGATCACGCTGATATCTACTCAAGTGTCGAGGCGATAGAAAGCGAGTTCTCTAAATTAATTTTGGGGCTCAAACAGACCAGCACAGCGGTGTGCTGTATCGATTTTCCAAGAGTTAAGAAGTTAGTGTCTGAATGGAAGAAGAGCGCTAAGTGCGAGATCCTTACCTTTGGTGCTGACCCGGACGCTGATTTTGCAATCGTTAATCGTGAAGCTCAAGGGATGTCGCAGCGTGTCACAGTAACAGGCCCAGGGTTAGGTGGTTGCACCTTTGAGATCCCGATGGTTGGCGAGTACAACGCGCGTAACGCGTTAGCTGGAGTAATCGTATCGCAGATTATCGGAATGGAGCTTGGTAAGGTAACCGAGTACTTAGCGACCTTTAGAGCGGTAAAGAGGCGCCAGGAGATACGGGCAAAGAAAGGCGGAGTAGTTTTGATTGAGGATTTCGCGCATCATCCAACCGCCGTGGCCCAGACAGTAGATGCGATACGCGAGGCTTTTCCTTCAGCTAGATTGTTCGCGATCTTTGAACCGAGATCGAACACCTCGCGTAGAAAAGTTTTTCAGCAGGAATACATCCAAGCTTTTAAGCGTGCTGACCAAGTGGTGTTAAAAAATGTTCAGGCGCGCGCGATCGATACAGGAGTTGAGTTAATCGACGTAAAAACACTGAGTAATGAGATAGCAGCATCAGGAGTTCCGTCGCTCTGTTTTGATAACGTAGATCAGATCCGCGAGTATATTTGGAGTGAGATCCCCCGCGACCGTCCGGATTCAGCCTCGGTGCAGGATGTAGTTTTCGTGATGTCCAACGGCTCGTTTGATGGGCTAAATGAGAGCTTGAGCCGGGATTTGGTGGGGTAGGGGATAACTAGTCGTAACTCCAGCACAACTATCCCTAAGTCATTTGCTAATCCGGCGAATCTACCGACTTTTTATGTCGGAAAGGCTACATAAAACCGCCCTGGCTTCATAACTTTCCATGGGGGACGCCCAGCGCGGACTGAAATGTCCCCAGGTAATTGCCTAATAATTTAAATCGAAAATGTCAGGTGCTTCAAAAATTAAATTCAATATGCCAGATGCGCAACCAGCGGCAGCAGGAGATTCGCTCTCTTTGATAACCCCTGCCAGCTCTCTTGCCGCGGCGAGAGAGCAATTGCAGAAAGTCGACGAACTCATCTGGAAAGATCGTCAAAAAAAACTAGCTATTGAAACTAAGGGCTATGCCCCAAGTAGCCACCCAACGGCTGTTATCTTGTCAGACTGGGCCCAGCAGCTTAGAGAGGCTGCTAATCAGGATCCGGTACTAAAATTTCTTGGTGTCAAACTACCTCAGCAGGTAGAGGTAGTGATCGTGTTCGATGAGGCACCAAACGCCTTTGTTTTTCCCGATGACTCGAGCAAGATCTACGTTACCACGGGGCTACAAAAAATCGACGCATCTAAGGAAGAGTTGATCTCAGTGTTAGCTCATGAGCAGGGCCATCAGATTCATTACGCTATTTTGGAGCGTCAAAAACAGAGTGCCGCGAAAGCCCCCTCGGTTCGATTTGGCGAGCCGATTTGGTCGCCTGGAGTGGAGGATTTGGCTCCGTTGGCGGCCAGCTTTCA